>Ga0105048_10012172_pt1 | contig 13517 bp, 6 predicted proteins | sample MAT05_FD_78382 | JGI IMG/M metagenome (GOLD analysis project Ga0105048, IMG submission 78382) | Freshwater microbial communities from Lake Fryxell liftoff mats and glacier meltwater in Antarctica - MAT-05 | ecosystem: Environmental > Aquatic > Freshwater > Ice > Liftoff microbial mat | place...
CCGGGTGCCGGTGGGTGCCAGCGCGGCCAGTTCGGGCCTAAGACGCCCCTGTTCATCGAAAAGCTCGTCGGGTTTGTAGCTCCGAAGCCAGCTTTCCAACTGGGTTAGGTGCGCCGGTGGCGTCGTTGCCGATACGGCCAGTGGTACCTGATGGGCCCGGAACGTACCTTCGTTGGGCAGACCGTCCACCTCTTTGGGACCCGTCCAGCCCTTCGGCGATTTCAGGACAATCATTGGCCAGCGCGGGCGCGTCGTATCGCCCAATGGTTTGCGAGCCTGCTGCTGAATCAGCTTGATTTGCGTGATGGTCTCGTCCAGAGCCGCAGCCATGAGTTGGTGCATGACTTCCGGCTCGTCGCCTTCCACAAAATAGGGCGTCCAGCCGTAGCCGCGCAGTAACTGGTCCAACTCCTCATGACTGATGCGGGCCAGCACCGTGGGGTTAGAAATTTTATAGCCATTCAGGTGAAGAATAGGCAGCACAACGCCGTCGGTCTGTGGATTCAGGAATTTGTTGGAGTGCCAGGCCGTGGCCAGCGGGCCGGTTTCCGCTTCGCCATCCCCGATTACACACCCCACGATCAGTTCTGGATTGTCGAAAACGGCCCCGAAAGCATGGCTCAGCGAGTAGCCCAACTCGCCCCCTTCGTGAATCGAGCCGGGTATTTGGGGCGAAGCGTGGCTGGAAATACCGCCGGGAAAGGAAAATTGAGTGAACAGCTTTTTCAGCCCAGCCTCGTCGGCACTGATGTTTGGGTAAACTTCGCTGTACGTGCCTTCCAGGTAGGTGTTGGCTACCACCGCCGGGCCGCCGTGACCCGGACCGGAGATGTAGATCATGTTGAGGTCAAATTTTTTGATGATCCGGTTGAGGTGCGCATAGATGAAATTCTGGCCCGGTGTGGTACCCCAGTGGCCCAGCAGCAGTTGCTTGATGTGTTCCAGCTTTAGTGGTTCGCGCAGCAACGGATTATCGTGCAGGTACATCTGGCCGACAGAGAGGTAGTTAGCGGCCCGCCAGTAGGCGTTGATGCGTTGACAGTCTCCGGGCGATAACGGGCTGTCTGTCAGGACTTCCGTTTTCGGGGATAATGTGTCTATTGCTTCCATGGTCGTTCGATGTTTTTGGTTAGCTGCTGCCTTCGGCATTCGTATCTATCAGTCGGCAGACCGTTTGGGCAATCATTTTCTCTTCATCGGTCGGAATGACGCGCACCGTAACCCGGCTCGCATCGGTCGAAATGACGGTCGCGTTGGCTGCATTTCGTTCGTTATCGAGGGCGACGCCCAGAAAGGCCAGTCCATCGCAAATACGCGCCCTGACTTCGGGGGCGTGTTCGCCGATGCCGCCCGAAAACACGAGCGTTTCCAGCCCGCCCAGCACGGCAGCATAAGCACCGACGTACTTTTTGATCTGGTAGCAGAAGAGGGCAACGGCCTCAGCTGCCCGGACATCATCGGCCTGTTTGTCGAGCAAATCCTGCATGTCCGAACTGGTTTCCGAGATGCCGAGCAGGCCCGATTCTTTGTTGATCAGGTGGTTAAATTGCGTGGGCGTCAACGTCTCCGATTGCATCAGGTACCAGGCCACACCCGGGTCGAGGTCGCCCGTTCGGGTACTCATCAACACCCCGCCGGTGGGCGTAAACCCCATGCTGGTATCTATGCTTTGGCCGTTTCGGACAGCCGCCAGACTCGCTCCGCTGCCGAGGTGCGCCAGAATTACGCGGCCTTGAGCCACTTCGTTGCCCGCCAGTCGGGCGAGCTCCTCCATCAAGTAGGCGTATGACAGGCCATGAAACCCGTACCGCCGGATGCCTTTTGCGTCAAACCGCCGGGGAATGGGCAGGAGCTGGGCTACGCGCGGCAGGGTGCGGTGAAAAGCCGTATCGAAACAGGCAATCTGAAGCAGATTTGGGTGCCGCTTCTGAATGGCTTCGATCAGCTCGATTTCGGCGGGCAGGTGATCGGGATCATACGCACGAATCCGGCGAAGTTCGGCGATTAGTTCGGGCGTAATCTGCTCGGGTTCAGTATACTCCATGCCGTGGACAACCCGATGGCCCACGGCGTTGACACGTTTAAAAACCGGTTGTTTTTCGAGCCAGTCCATCAGCGAATTCACCGCCGACGTAAAATCACGTGCATTTACCGGTGTGGCGTCTGGCTCCCGGGTTATTGGGTCGGTAAACGTCAGTTTGGTATTCGGCTGGCCAATCCGGTCAATGTGGCCCGAGAGTTTCCGCGTCAGCGACTTCCCTCGGCCATAGATTGCAAACTTGATGCTCGATGAGCCGCCGTTGATCGTTAGTATGGATTGGTTTCGTTGGGTCATGGCAACGTGGTCTTGCTGTCTGGTACTAAACCAAATGGGGCCAGTTTTGTGCAGGTAAATTCATAATCGACATGGCAGATACCTTGCCCACCAGCCATTGGTCAGTAGCACACCACCGATATCCAAAAAGAGGGTTGTGATTGATTGTTCTAATTCTGGCTGCTGGTTTGTTTTCATGATTCGCCCGCTCTCTCTGATCGTGGCTTTTCAAAAAAAGACGTTACAGAATCAGAGAATCTCGTTTACAAAAAACGGTAGCCAATGACAGGCAGCCAATGACAAACATCAGGTCTGAATGTGATGGTTTACCAGAAGAGGGGTCGATTTGACCAGTAATTCAACTCGTCTGCCGATAAGGCAAAACCCGGTAACTGTCATACTTATCTGTGATCGCTATCATAGGGCCGCCTGAACAAAGGGTTTACTTTTGAGTCATTACCTGTATAGGATCATTAAACTGACTCACGTATGACCATTGCTTTCTTTAGCTGCCAGCCTTACGAACAACCATTTCTGGAAGCCGCCAACAGCAATCACCGGCATCATCTCACGTTTCTGCCCCAGACGCTTACGCCAGAAACCGTTCCGCTGGCGGCTGGTTGTCAGGCAGTGTGCGTTTTTGTGAACGATCACCTCACGCGCCCCACCTTACAGGCACTTGCCGACCAGGGGATTCGGATGGTGGCACTACGGTGCACGGGCTATAATCAGGTTGATCTGTCAGCGGCCCGGGAGTTGGGCATTCGTATTTTGCGCGTACCCACGTACTCGCCCCATTCCGTTGCTGAACACGCAGTGGCGTTGTTGATGACGCTAAACCGGAAGACCCACCTATCTTACCAGCGAACCAGCGAGAATAACTTTACGCTCGACGGCCTGATGGGCTTTGATCTTTACGGCAAGCGGATTGGCGTAATAGGTACCGGAAAAATTGGTCAGGCCTTTGCACGCATCATGCTCGGGTTTGGTTGCCGGGTGCTGGCCTATGACAAGGCAAAATCGGCGGTTTTGCAGCAGCTTGGCGTGGAGTATCTGCCGCTGAATGAGTTACTGTCCGAAGCGGATATCATCTCCCTACACTGTCCGCTTACACCCGAAACGCACCACTTGATAGATGCTGCCGCGCTGGCCCGGATGAAACCCGGCGCGTATCTGATCAACACCAGTCGCGGTGGTTTGCTGGATACACCCGCCATTTTAACGGCGTTGGAGAGCGGCCATTTGGGGGCGTTGGGCATAGACGTATATGAACTGGAAGACGAGTTCTTTTTCAGTGACTGGTCTGACAAACCAATGCCTGATACCGACCTGAATACCTTAACGCACTCTCCAAATGTACTGGTTACGTCGCATCAGGGCTTTTTCACCCGCGAAGCCATGGAGCAGATTGCCCACACAACGCTCAACAACCTGACCTACCTGGAGCAGGAACGTTTGCCTGCCGATGCCGTAGTGGTGGGGTGACAATGGAACAGGCTTGGCTTGGGATGCTAACGTACAGATGATGGGGCTTCTGCCGCTGGTTGGTCACGACTTGTACGCCGAAGGGAAAGGCAGAATGCCCATTAAAACGTGTACCGCACAGTGGTGCCGTATGTTCTGGGATCGCCTGCAATACCGGCATAATGTCCTGCACTTCCGGGAGCTGCCAGCAACTGCTCGTAATAGTTTCTGTTGAACAGGTTTCTACTCCAGATAAGGATCGAAATACCGTTGGAAGCCCTAAAACCAAGCCGGCCGTTTACAAGGGAGTAGCCATCGATATTCAAATACTGAGACGGCGATGGACTCGACGAAAATGACGAGCGATAGAAGCCATCTATCCCAACAACGTAATTTCCTTTTAAACCGATGAGCTGTCCAGCGGCAGTTGCCTCACCACCTACCGAACCTGACCATTTGGAAATACCGGGCAACACCCCACCCGAAATATCTTTGAAGGCCTGTTCTCCACCCGTTTCTTCGAGCGGCACCGGCGCACTCCTGAATAACACATACTTACCATCCGTATAGGCAATGGCTGCGTTCAGGGTTAACCAATTGGCTACACGTACATTTCCGTCTATCTCAACACCCATAACACGCACTTTTTCCGCATTGGCCAGATAGCCTCTGTTCACACCTGGCTCCGGCGTTTGAACCTGCGTCTGGAAGTCTTTGATTTCTGTGTTGTAAACAACCAGATTCAGAGTAGCGTTAGGCGATGGTTTTGTTTTCAAGCCAAATTCGATGTGGTTTACCGACTCAGGTTTTATCCTGGCCAGGTCCAGTAATACCTGCCCATTGGCCGTTGGTAATCCGCCAATGTTAATCCCAACGGGCTTGTAGCTTATAGCATAGGTTGCAAAGGCATTGACTGCACGCCCAGCTCTGTATTGCAGGGTAAGCTGTCCAGATAAATTACCTTCTGATACCTCTGTATCGAATGCCTGGTTCGTATAAACCGCGTTCTTTAAGGCCAGTAAAGCAGGATTGGTCGTTTGCAGACCTCCGTAGGTTTCGCGTTTATAGTTGGCTGCCTTCTTGTCGTAATTATACCGTAAACCTGGTAAAACGTGGATTTTATCGGTTATAGCCCAGTCAAGTTGTCCGAAAGCAGCTAAACCTGTACTCTGAATTCTATTGGTTGTGCGGATACCGAAGTTATCGAGCAGACCGGGAGTTCTCCAAAGGATACTGGTCGAGTTTTGGGCAAAACGCCACTGGGCAGAACCGGTCTCTTCTGTCTGTACGGGTTCAGATTTTAAATCCTGCCACAGTCCGAACAAGCCAATAACACCACTCAATCGGGATGAAATTTTACCGGAGTATCGTAATTCCTGCGACCACTGCTCATGAACCGAGTTGCCTGCTGAAATCGTAAAGACGGGTAAACCGATATAATCGCGGTCATTCAGCGGGATCCATTTCCAGTAACGCCAGGCTGTCGTAGAGGTTAGCGTACCGTTTCCTATTTTAATATCCGCATTCAGCGATATCCCGCCAAGGCTGTTATCTGCTTTTGAGGGCGTATCCAGGTCAACGATCCGGTCAAAAGCACTTGAATAAGGGAGTTTGTAATTTAAATCGGCAATGATGGCATTGAATTGACGATAGGCTGCCCGTTTGGTGGGCACAACACCGGCTACCGGATACCCATACCCATTCGGTTTTTGCTCAGATACATCGCCAATTAACGTAATCCTGATATTATCGGTGGGGGTGTACAGGAATTGCGCCCGCACGCCACTATTGTTAAGATCGTTGATTGGGAGCTGGGTATGTACGTTGTATAAGGTTCCGTTCCGTTGGGTACCCGTAAACGATACTCTCGCAGCAAGCTTTTTACTCAGTGGCCCCGTGAGCGACGCTTTGGCCTGGATGTAGCCGTAATTGCCATAACTCAGCTCAAAACTTCCACCGGGGGTAAAACCGGCAGGGCGCGTTGTTATGTTAAAGGCCCCCGCCGTTGTGTTTTTACCATATAACGTCCCCTGAGGGCCTCTTAACACTTCTACCTGTTCAATGTCGATAAAATCGAGCGCTACAGCTGCCGGACGAGCGTAGTAAACGCCATCTACATAAAATCCGACCCCCGGATCAATACCATCGTTTGTTAACCCATACGTAGAGCCTAAGCCACGAATATTGAGCGTTGTATTTCGGGCATTGGAAGCATATAACTGAATGGAAGGCACCAGTTCTTTTAACCGGTTCACGTTAAAAGCGCCGGCATCTTCAGCACGGTTACCACTTATAACGGAGATTGGAATGGGAACGTCCTGTGCAGACTCCTGACGGCGCCGGGAGGTGATGACGACATCGGATAGCTGACTCGATCCCTCATTGAGTTTGATTTCTATGTTATCCGTGTTTACGACAACTTCTTTTGTCTGATAACCTAAAAATGATGCAACAACAACAAAGGGGAGTTTTTGACCAGTGAGTAGCTTGAATTCTCCGTCAGTATTGGTCGGGCTGCCATTGGTTGTTCCTTTAATGACCACTGTTGCGCCAATCAACAGCTCATTCGTACGGGCATCAACAACTTTTCCTGATACGCTGGAATTGATTACAGGGGCACTTTGAGCGGATGAAAATAAGGGGCTAAGTAGTCCTACTGCTAAAAAAGAGGCTGTTAAAATTCGTTTCATTTTTTGATTGTGTTCGGTAGTAATCGTGCGTAATGCGGTTTCGTCTTGCGGTTTTTCAATTCTCCCTATTCTCCCGGTTGTAGATAGACTATTAGTACTTATAGTCTATTGGCTTAATAGGTTTTGCAAAACAGCAGTATCCACTTAACACTTCCAAACAAAAAATAAAGAATTCAGCAAGCTGGTTGATCTGTCCCAGCTAAAGTCTATTTCATCTATTAATAAGATAAATTAGAAGAAATTGGAAAGAGAGGGGATAAAAGTTACCTGTGGTAACCGAGCCTGTTTTTCATCATCTCCCGTGCGGGCAGAATGAGTTCGGAGTTACCCCCGTAGCATCAAACGATGGCCAATAGCGGAATATCCGTTGACCGGGCCATGCGCTGCGTTTCGCCATCCACAAAAATCTGCCGGAATCAGTTGTGGGACTAAGGTTCTGAAATTCACGGCAGTCAGCTAATCATGCCGCTGCCGGATGATTAACTTCTGAATCTCAACCGCCCAGAAGACAATGCTCGACACGGCTACCGTAATGCCCAGCTCGGACCACGTCAGCGGTTGGGTGTTGAACAGTTCGTTGAAGAAAGGCGTGTAAATAATCATCAGTTGAAGCGCAACGGTTAGTGTAATTGCGCCAAGCATAGGTTTATTCGCCAGCAGACCCATGCTGAATACCGACGACCGGCGGGACCGAATGGCGATGGCATTACCCAACTGACTAAAGCAAAGAACCGTAAATGTCATCGTTTGCCAGTGGGGGATGTTGCGCTGGATTGCCCAGGCCTCTATACCAATCGTGATGGCCCCAATCAGCAACCCGACCCACAGAATAAACCAGCCTAAGCCGTCACCAAAAATGGATTGCTTCGGGTCGATGGGTGGCCGCTGCATACTGTTTTTTTCGGCAGGTTCGTAGGCTAAGGCCAGGCCCGGCAGACCGTCCGTAATCAGGTTGATCCACAGAATATGAATCGCCAGCAGGGGAATGGGTAACCCGAAAAAAGGGGCGAAAAAGAGGGCAACAATCTCCCCCGCGTTGCCCGACATGATGTAACGGATAAATTTCAGGATGTTATCGAAAATCCGGCGCCCGTGCTTCACGGCTTTTACAATGGTGGCGAAGTTGTCGTCGAGCAGAATCATATGCGCGGCTTCTTTAGAAACCTCCGTACCGTTAATGCCCATCGCAATACCGATATCCGCGTTCTTCAAGGCTGGCGCATCATTGACCCCGTCGCCGGTCATGGCCACGAACTGATGGCGGGCCTGCAACGCGCTGATGATGCGTAGCTTCTGCGCCGGATCAACCCGGGCATAGACCCGCACGTTCTCCACAATGGCATCGAAAGCAGGCTCGTCTAATTTGGTCAGTTCCGGCCCGGTCAGCACCAGTTCATCAGCCGAGGAGAGGATGCCCAGGGTTTCGGCAATGGCTTTGGCGGTTAGCTTATGGTCGCCGGTAATCATTACGGTTTTGATACCGGCTTGTTTGCATTCGGCTACGGCCTGACGGGCCTCGTGGCGGGGCGGGTCCATCAGACCGACGAAGCCGATGAAGAATAAGCCAGATTCGATGGTGGCGGGCGTAACGTCAGGTGGCAGTTTGGGCAGCAGCTTGCCGGCATAACCTATCGTGCGGTAGCCCCGTTCGGCCATTGCATCAACGCGGGTTCGCAGGTCAGGAACACCGGCTTGCTGTGCCGCGTCGAGTTGGTTGAACAGCGACCCCACTGCGCCTTTGGTAATGCACAAAACGCCCTGTTCTGTTTGGTGCAGCGTGGTCATGCATTTGCGCTCCGAATCGAACGGTAGTTCGGCAATGCGAGGCAGGGAGCTTTCAAGCGTTGCCCGTTCATAATCCCGATCAGCGGCATAATGCGCAAGGGCCACTTCGGTCGAATCGCCGAGCCAGTTTCCATCAGTATCGTTGGTTACGTCGTTGTTGAGCGCCATTGCTGTCAGCAGCCCGTCGCCATTGGTCAGAACGGGTAAGGCAAACGTCGGCGACTGGTCAATTTCTCCGACCGTCATTTTGTTGAGTGTCAGCGTCCCCGTTTTGTCGGTGCAGATGTAGGTAACCGATCCCAGCGTTTCCACGGCGGGTAGTTTACGAATAAGCGCGTTGCTTTTTACCAGGCGTTTCGCCCCTAATGCCAGGGCAACCGTAACCACGGCGGGCAGGGCTTCGGGAATGGCAGCCACGGCCAGCGAAATCGAGACCAGCAGCAAATTCAGCAGCGGCTCGCCCCGTAACCAGCCGGCCCCGAAAAAGAGCAGACAAATCACCAGTGCCCCAACCGATAAGCCTTTGCCGAAGGTACCCAGCCGTTTTTGCAGCGGGGTGGCCGTTTCGTCGGTCTGAATCAGTTTGGCAATCTTTCCCAGTTCGGTGTTCATGCCCGTAGCCACAACATAGGCCGTGGCCCGCCCGTTGGTTACGAACGTGCCTTTGTAGCCCATATTCCGCCGGTCACCGAGTGGATAATCGCCCGCTGGCAGCGCGTCGGGGGTTTTCTCGACGTTGTCCGATTCACCCGTCAGCGACGACTCATCGACTTTCAGCGCGTGGGCGTCCATAAACCGGACGTCAGCGGGAATGATATTGCCCGCTTCCAGCAGCGTTACGTCGCCGGGTACCAGATCGGTTGTGGCCACAGAAAGCGTTTGCCCACCCCGCAGCACCCGAGCCTGACTGGCGGCCATCTTTTTGAGGGCTTCCATCGACTTCTCGGCCCGGTACTCCTGCACAAACCCGACCAGCGCATTGAGCAGCACAATCGCCAGAATGATGTAAGTCGATTTTACCTCACCCACCACACCTGATACGATAGCAGCCGCAATAAGCACCAGAATCATGACGTCCGTAAACTGGTGCAGCAGGATGAGCCAGATCGTTTTCTTTCGGCCATCCGCAATCTGGTTGGGTCCAGATTCGGCCAGCCGCTGTTGGGCCGTAGTGGGATCGAGTCCGGCGGGGGTAGTGTTCAGCAAACGGGCTACGTCCGCCACTGGGGCAACATAATAATCCATACCAGGCCGGGTTTTTGCTGTTAAAAACGGAGGAGTTACGATTTAGAAACAGACTCAGTGGGCGTTAGCCTTTTCTGAATACCAGCAGCGGTACTTTTGTAAGAAACGAGTAGTCAACAGAATTACCGGACGAAAACAATTGGTGAAAAAACCCCTGGTTCTGCGTCGTGAACATGATCAATACGGAGGGCTTCGCTTTTTTTACGGCCAATTCGATGTTGGCGATCATCGTCTGGGTAAGGTTCAGGGGCTTTTGCTGCACACGGACCGCGTAGTCGGAAAATTTCTGGACGGCCATGTTGATGATCTCCGGGTCCAGGACGGGTTCAGAAGGAAAGCTGAAGTGCAGTAGTTCGACCGAAGCCGCCAGCGGCCGGGCAAAATCAACCACTCGTTTCAGTTCATGTTCGAGTCTGCTTAGGTCGGATGCGTATAGAATGCTGGTTAGCGTAGTAGCCCGGTACGTACCCGGCACGGCAATTACCGGTACCGGCGACTGGTTAATCAGGTTGGTGGTCGTGGTGCCAAGTAGTTTTTCAAGACGTCCGGCTCCCCGGGCACTGATACAGATAAAATCAACCATGTGATCAGCCGCATACGCCATAATCGTGGCATCGACGAACGGCGAATTTTGAATCACGCACGTATAGTTTTCAGCATTGATTTTTAGCTGTTTGTATTCCGTTTCAACGAATTGTTCGAGAGTCGTCTGACTTTTCGCCATCTCCTCTTTCGCATACGTTTTATACGCGGTATCGTTCCAGGTGGTCATTCTCCACACGTCCTGCACGTGCAAAAAAGTCAGGAAAGTCTCGTGCTGGGACGCCAGTTGAATGGCAAATCGCAGGGCAGCTCTTGAGTTAACTGAAAAATCGGTGGTGACAAGAATCGTCTTCATAATCAGCTGTTTAGTTGTAAAGTTAGCACCGGCACGGGAGCATGGTTCAGCCCGTCGTCGGCCACGCGCCCCTAAATTCGTATCGCTTTGGAGTCTGTAAAGCTGACCGATTATTCGCCGGGGAGCTATGATAGGGGTCAGGCGGTGATATGCGCTTTATCATGTGGGCAGGCACGGTAGTATCCATCGAATGGGATCACTTTGCAAAACCGTACTGCCCGGTAGCCCGGATAAATCATCATGGACCTCAAAATAGCGGCTCCACTACTCGTTGGGTTTGTTTGGCTAACGCCACGATAAACTTACCCCTCCTATAATTGTTCGACTATGAGCGGCATCAGTGTCTGACGTGACCGCAATCAGTTTACGAAGCGCGTTAATTATCGTACTTGCGTTCATGCAGCCAGATAGTTTACCAGTACCGGGTCTGAACGACGACGACGTTGCCCGTTCACGCACTGAGCACGGGCAGAACACACTTCTCACCGAAGCCCGTTCGGGGGTGTGGGCAACGCTGAAAGAGGTGGTTTCAGAACCTATGTTTTTGTTGTTACTGGCCGCCTGTGCGGTTTACACAGGACTGAAACAGTTCGAAGAAGCCATTACACTATCCGTAGCGTTGCTGTTGGTCGCTGCCATTTCTATTTATCAGTCTATTCGCAGCGACCGCGCCCTGAATGCCCTCCGCGAACTAACCCAGCCCCGCGTACAGGTTCGGCGAAACGGACAGGTGGCAGTTACGCCCATAGAAGAATTAGTGGTCGGCGATGCCGTGCTGACGGAAGAGGGCGAGCGGGTACCCGCCGATGGTATAATTGACGAAGCCAGCGATTTTTCCGTCGATGAATCCATCCTGACGGGCGAATCGGTCTCGGTGGCAAAAAAACCGGGCGAACCCGTTTTTCTGGGTACCAATACGGTGTCGGGCAGTGCGTGGTTTACCCTGACCGCCGTTGGCAAACAAACCAAGCTGGGGCAAATTGGGCAGATCCTTGCGGCTATTGCGACGGAGAAAACGCCCCTGCAACGTCAGATCAATCAATTTGTTGGGCGCATGGCGTGGATTGGCTTTGTGGCCTTCGTACTGGTTTGCGGGGTCAACTACGCCCGTTCGGGCGATTGGATCACGGCCCTGCTCTTTGGCCTGACGCTGGCCATGTCCATTCTGCCCGAAGAGATTCCGGTTGCCTTCAGCAGTTTTATGGCCCTCGGAGCCGCCCGCCTGAGCCGGGCCGGGGTGCTGACAAAGCAACCTCAGACCGTTGAAAGCCTTGGCTCAGCCACCGTCATCTGCACCGACAAAACCGGCACCATCACGCAGGAAGGCATGAGCGTCCGTCAACTCTACGACGGGGCTATGGACTCCCTCGTACCAGTGCCGGGTGCGCTATCTGATACGGCCCGAGCGGTGCTGGAATACGCCCGCTGGTCCAGCGAAACCGACCCGTTCGATTCAATGGAAAAAGCCATTGTGGCCGCGTTCAGTGCTGCCTGTCCCGACATTGATCCAACTACCATCGCCACTACGTACCCCATGATTCACGAGTATCCGCTGGCGGGTACGCCCCCTATGATGACCCACGTCAGGAAAGGGCCAACGGGCAATATCATGGTGGCTGGAAAAGGAGCGGTCGAACATATTCTGGCTGTTTGCCGCCCCGAACCAGCCATTACCGAACGCATTCGGGCGATCACCAAAGAACTTTCGCAGAATGGACTTCGGGTGCTGGGCGTTACCAGCGGAACGTATTCGTCGTCTGATTTCCCGGCTGAACAGGATGCGTTTACGTGGTCGTTTCTGGGCCTTATTGCCCTCGAAAATCCGCCCAAACCCAACGCCAAAGCGGTGATACAGTCCTTTACCGATGCCGGTATCCGGGTTAAACTGATTACCGGCGATTTTTCCGAAACCGCACAGGCCATTGCCCGGCAGGTGGGTTTGCCCGGTGCCGATACGCTGGTGACGGGTCAGCAGATTATGGACATGGATGAACCGACGTTGCGGCAGCAGGCCGGGCAAACGGCTGTCTTTGCCCGGATGTTTCCCGAAGCCAAGCTGCGGGTTGTGAACGCGCTCAAAGCAACCGGCGAGATTGTGGCCATGACCGGCGACGGCGTAAACGACGGCCCGGCTCTGAAAGCGGCCCACATTGGCGTGGCCATGGGCAAACGCGGTACCGAAGTGGCCCGGCAGGCAGCATCGCTGGTGCTGGTCAACGATGATCTCAACAGCATGGTTGAGGCCATTGCGCAGGGTCGCCGGATTTATCAGAATCTCAAAAAAGCCATCGCCTACATCGTTTCCATCCACATCCCGATTATCCTGACCGTAGCGGTTCCGTTGCTGGCAAACTGGCCGTTTGCTAACCTGTTCAATCCAGTTCACGTCATTTTTCTGGAATTGGTCATGGGGCCGACCTGCTCTATTGCCTTTGAGAACGAACCCGCTGAACCCGGCCAAATGCAGCAGCCACCCCGCCGAGCTACAGACACGTTTCTGGCCGGGCGGGAACTGAGCCGCAGTATTGTACAGGGACTGGGCATTTCGGGGGCGGTACTGGGGGTATATTACGTAGCGATGCAACAGGGCGAATCCGTTGAGGTAGTACGTACCCTGACCTTTACCACGCTGGTAATCAGCAACATCCTGCTGACGCTGGTTAATCGTTCGTTCACGCAGTCGGTTTTCCAGACGATTCGCGTACCAAACCAGACGCTGTTGCTGATGCTGGTGCTGACATTTGGCTTGCTGCTGATCACGCTGTTTATACCGCAAGCCCGGCAGTTGTTTGGTTTCGCGACTGTACTCCTATCGGCTCTGGGCTGGTGCGGGGCGGCCGCGTTGATTGGTGTAGGGTGGATTGAGGTTTACAAGCGGATTAGTGCGTTGATACTCCCCCTACTAAACAGCTAAGCTGGTAGTCAGGAGATTCCTACGCAAGATTGAGCCTATTGGCTTGTCTTAGCGCGTAGCGGATATGTCCCCACCCGGAACGATTTTGAAAGACCAAAGTTGCGGATGTTTTGTGCCGCATTCCAATCTCTGTCGTGTTTTGTTGAACAGTTAGTGCAAATCCATTCCCGTTCAGATAGTTTCATTTCGCCCTTGTGGTGGCCGCAG
>Ga0105048_10012174_pt1 | contig 13516 bp, 12 predicted proteins | sample MAT05_FD_78382 | JGI IMG/M metagenome (GOLD analysis project Ga0105048, IMG submission 78382) | Freshwater microbial communities from Lake Fryxell liftoff mats and glacier meltwater in Antarctica - MAT-05 | ecosystem: Environmental > Aquatic > Freshwater > Ice > Liftoff microbial mat | place...
TTCTTGAGCGCAACGGCGGCGAAACTCAAGACTCGGCTCTCCTCCCCGCAATTGTTCAAGATAGGAGTCGTAATTTTGGGGATTGCAAAGAACCGCAAGATAGGCGTGATTTTTTGCCGCAGCCCGGAGCATTGCTGGGCCCCCGATGTCTATTAGCTCGATCGCTTCCTCTAAGCTAACTCCGGGTTTAGCAATAGTTTGCTGGAAAGGATAGAGATTTACTACTACTAGATCAAGGGGCTGGATTCCATTAGCTGCTAAATCTGCCAAATCCTGCTCCACATCACGCCGCGCTAAAATACCCCCATGAATCTTGGGGTGCAAAGTCTTTACCCGTCCACCCAATATTTCAGGAGAACCCGTATATTCTGCCACTTTAGTAACGGGCAGTCCTGCATCTTTCAGAACTTGGGCAGTGCCACCACTACTAATAATCTGGAACTCAAATTCTGTAATTAAACTTCTGGCAAAATCCACCAAACCAGTTTTATTAGAAACACTTAATAACGCTAAACGAGACACTTATTCTTCCTCCTGAATCTGCATATCTTCCGTATCTTTTTCTGTTAGAAAACTCATCACTACCCCTGCAAAAGGAATAGCTAAGAATATCCCCAACAATCCCCCCATTCTTGCACCTATGAGTAGAGCAACAAACATTACTACCGGACTAATATTAATCGAGTTACGCAGAATATGGGGTAATAAAATATTTTCTTCAACTTGTTTAATAATAAAACAAGCCATTAAAACTTGGAGAGCGATCGTTAGGCTCTGGGGCATGATTAATAGACAAATCAAACCAATCCCAATGGTGGAGCCAATTCCCGGAATAAAATCAAATAATCCTGCCACAACTGACAAAAATATCGCAAAAGGTACTCGAAGAATTACTAAAATAATAAACGTAGTAACAGTAAAAAATATAGCAAGGATAAATCTTCCCCAAAAGAATGCTAAAAGATTACGTTTAACGGCAATAGTCAGCTTTTCTCGGAAATGTAGAGGAAACATCCGAATAATTAACTGCCAAAGTTGACCACCATCTAGGAGCATAAAAAAGCTAACAATGCCAATAAATGCTAAATTAAATAGGTTAGAAATTAATCCTTGTAAGGTTCCCAAGCCTATTCTAATTAAGCCAATAAATTGATTGCGAATCTCTGATTCTAGCTGACCTATATTAAACTGTACGTTTCTTTCATTAATAAATGCCTGAAGTTTTTGAATAATTGGTTGGGTAGTAATTAAAAGCTCTGAAAGCAGATTCGATAATTGTTGTCCTTGGGCGATAACAGTAATCCCAATAGTGATCCCCACTCCAGTAATGATTAAAGTACTGAGAAAAAAAACAATAATTACAGAGATAGGTCTGGGTAATATTCTATTTAGCCAATTAACTGGATAGCTAAGTAAAAAAGCGGCTAAAGCGGCAATGCTAAAAATAACTACTACAGTCTCAAAATAAACCAAAATCTGTGTGATCGCCCAACCACAGGCGAACAGTAAAAGGAACCGAATTAGGGTTGAGTTACTGAGGTGTTTCAAGAGAGGTAATATTTATCTGCCGAGGGAGTGTAATTTATTAATTACGTTAGCACATTCTTGGGTAATGGCTTCTAGACTTTCTCGTTTTGTAGATTCAGGAGCTGGGATAATTTCCCCGATGCGGATTGTAATGGGAACGGGCTGGGGAATTGAGCTTGTCTGTAAAATTTTTTCTGTTCCCCACAAACTAACTGGCAGGATCGCAGCCTTAGTCATGGCGGAAATCAGGGCGGCTCCTAGCTTGGGATCGCTAATCTTGCCATCGATCGATCGTGTCCCTTGCAAAAATACTCCCGTAGCCCAGCCCCGATCTAGGGAATTAATGGCAGATTTGAGGGCGGCGCGATCGGAGGCTCCCCGCTTCACAGGATAAGCTCCATAAAGCCTAATCCCATGCTTCAAAATAGGAACCTGAAATAACTCCTCTTTTGCCATAAATGCTACGGGACGACGCACAGCACAAGCGAGAAAGACAGGATCGAACACACTAGCATGATTGCTGACCACCACCAACTTGCCATCATTCGGCACTTGATCAGCCCCGTAGACTCGACCTTGAAAGTAACTATACAAAGCAGGGCTAACTACAGACCATTTGAAGAGGTAGTACAGCAACAAACTGGCAAAAGGTTCACGGCTTGATTCTAGGGGCAATTCTATATCTGATTTCAGATCTGATTCTATATTCTCCATCAACTACTGGGGGTAAAGGTTAAAGACTTTTCTTGGGGGGTGAGATCTGTGGTTTCCAAGTCCCGGCGGAGGATCGTACCCGTAGGGCCAGTAATCAGGCGGGGGAGAGTTTTGATATCTACCAATTCCATGGTTTTCATGTCGTAGGTGGTGTAGGTAGTATCTCCAGCTTTCAAATCTACATCTAGGACAGTGATAGTCTTAAAAGTTGGCAGGTTACTATTCAGCAAGGGGCGGGGGCCTGAACCCAAAATTCCGGTATGCAATAGTTGCAATTGTCCTTTGTGAGCGGGGTAGTAGGCGTGATTGTGACCGCTGATGTAGGTATGGACTTTGTAACGTTCGAGGAGCGATCGCAACTGGTCAGCATTATTCAGAATTTCCCCCAATTCATCCCGTCCTACCGCCACGGCATAGAGGGGAAGATGTCCGATTGCGATCCGAAATTTTGCATTCTGAGCCGCCGGACTAGCCAGACTCCTCTCAGCCCAGGCGATCTGCTCTGTGGGAATTTTGGAGGTAGAAGCATCCCAAACTAGGTAGAAAATATCCTGTTGCTGAAAGGTGTAGTAAAAAGGAAACCCGACTTGATCGACAAATTGTAGTCCCGGATTGTGCTGGGGATCTTTCCAGTAAGCACTAGCTAAATCTCTTTCCCCTTGGAATAAAAATTGTCCCCGCACTCCCAAAGCCGCAGAAGCATCATGGTTGCCGATCGTAAACCCAAAAGGAATATTTTTCTGGCGCAGGGGAGCGGCAATATTTGCCTCAAAACTCCGCCACATGGCTTTAATCTCGTCTGGGGTCAAAGAAGGTGATTGTCCTGCTACCATATCGCCACCACAAAGGACTAAATCTGGCTGCCAGTCAGGAATTAAGGCAATACCTTTAGTAACTTCTGCGTCGTAAGTTGTGGAGCCGTAGCTACTATTAAGATCGCTAATTACTACAATCCGCACGTCTTTTTTGACAGGAGCAAATAAGCCTTTGGGGGCGGGGTTAGTTGCTTTAACGGAGGTTAAAATAGGCGGGCTAGGATTAGCAGTTGTTCCTAGGGGAGAGGCGGGGGCGATCGCAGTAGGAGGCGAAGAAATAGATATTTGGGAAGCAATCTTACTAGCAAATACAGCTAGCCCACCTCCCCCTAAAATTAAACTCCCCAGCAATAATTGACGGCGATTCAGGCTCATAGCTAAAGTTAATCTTGACAATAATAACAATCTTGAAAACAATGCCAAGGTCATCATAGAGGATTTTCAGTTCCTCAAAAATATTAAATCAACGGTACTCTCAACCAAGCTATGGCAAAAGTCATCCAATGTCTTAATAACAACGGCAAGAACTATAATAGTTAGTATGGAATCGATAATATTTTTTATTTTACCTTTCAAAACAATCAGGTTTTTTTAACCAAAGCCTAAGAAAGTATTAAATCTGTAAGTACCACCTAGCACTCATATTATGGTTAGCCCTTTAGACGTTGCCAGTTATTTTATTATAAGGGCGTACGAAGATGGCAAAGAAGCTAAGATGACCAACATGAAGGTTCAGAAGCTCCTTTACTACGCTCAAAGTTTGCACCTTGCCCTCTTTGATGAACCTTTATTCAATGAAGAGATGCAGGCTTGGCGCTACGGGCCAGTTTGTCCACCTGCCTATCATTTCTATCGTGATTTTAAGGCAAACCCACTACTTGTTCCTACCAAAAGTGATTTACAGAAAGTTCCCGAACAAGCTCAAAACTTACTAGCAGAAGTTTGGGAGTATTTCGGTGAATACAATGCTTATTATCTAAGTGGGATGACTCACGTAGAATTTCCGTGGAAAAAAGCCCGCAAAGGTTTACCAGCTGACGCTAATTCTAGGGAGCCAATTTTACTAGACGATATGCAAACTCTAGGCCACCACAAGTTAGAGGAAATCGAGCGATCGCACCCTTTTTATCAAAAAATCGTTCCTGCATTACTAGAAGCTACATGTTCAGAAACCCAGGACAAAACTTACGTCAAGCAAGGAAAAGTGCATGACTGGCTCAACTCCCTTCTCGCTTGAAAAGTCTGCTAATTTTGGGCGATCGTTCAAAAAACTAAGCAAAACCTATAACAAAGACTTTGTAGCCACCATTGCTAATTGCCTAGAAGCTCTTCTCACCAATCCCTACCCTCCAGCTTCCCGTGATGAGCCACTACCAAAAAGGACAGGACTACCCCAAGGATGGACATTTCATAAGTTAGAACTCCGAGTAGGTAAAGGGGCTTCAGGACAAATCCGACTCATGTACCTAGTCAACGAAGAAATTGCCATCATTAAGCCCATCTGGATATATAGTCACGAGCAATTTGTTAAGCGTCCCACTGACAAAGAAATAGATGAGGCTATCAAAGAAAATTTCGAGGATTAGTTATCCCAACTTCAAAAAAGTGGGTTTCACCTGCCCTAAAACCGCAGAGGAGAACGCACTTTTCGGTAAACTAATGTTAAGTAGAGAAATTATAAATAACTTGAAATTAAATAGCCAATGAATAGCCTCATGCTTGCTAACTGGATCCTTACCCCCATTTTGGGTTTGATGATTTTCTTATTTATATTTCGGATCGTCCTGACTTGGTACCCTCAAGTAGAAATGACCCGGTTTCCCTTTAACTTGGTTGCCCTGCCTACGGAACCCCTGCTAGTTCCCCTCCGCAAAATTATTACTCCCATTGGTGGGGTAGATATTAGCCCCATTATTTGGGTTGGAATTTTCAGCCTCCTACGGGAAATTTTTGTGGGACAGCAAGGAGTCCTGCGGATGATGAACTTTTGAGATGTCTCTGAGATATCTTCTGGGAAATATCTCTTGAGCGATCGCTCTCTCCGGTTTCTTTAGTAATCATGATCTTGGATATCATTAGGTAGTTGATCTAGCCCTGAATCTAACCTTGAATCTAATCTTGATCGCGGGAAAGCGGCTTTGGATCATCAGCAGTTGCAGATTGGGGAATTTCTTCATCTGTACTAGCAGCCAAAAACCGCTCAATATCCGCAGCGGCAGCAGCAAGTTCTTCCAAAAGAGCCTCATTAAGGCTTGCATCGGCAGGTTGCTCAACCGTCTCTTCCCATAGCTCCTCTAGATTTTTGAGGGATTCATTAAACGCTTTGGCAGCTTCATTGCGAAGATTTTCTGGATGGTCATTCATAGGTATTATGGTTAGCTTGTTTGCTTTGGCACTCCGTAGCAAACTAGATTTATTATTGCTTGGCAAGACTTATTTCCTGTAGTAGCTGCATCCTCAGGTAGTAATAATTTTCTAAATTTCTCTAAATTCTAAATTTCTCTAAATTGATATACTGAAATCGGTAGTGCTAGACCGGTAAAGATGTCCCCCGCAGCGCGGGGGACATCCTTACTTAAAAAATCATTACTTTTTTAGGACTACCCTAAAATCTCAGGAATAAGGAAGGAAGAATTACCTATTAAACCCATAATAATTCTTGCCGATTTATTCTTCTACTCATTTATTAGCACCCAATCCGTATGCAAAAGCCAGATCAGTTGCCCACTATAACGCTACTCCGTACTAGCGAATCGGTAAACTTAAAACGGATCCGGCATACGACTTCTCATGTGCTGGCTATGGCGGTACAAAAGTTGTTCCCTAAAGCTCAAGTAACCATTGGTCCCTGGATCGAGAATGGGTTTTACTACGATTTTGATAATCCAGAACCCTTTGTAGAGAAAGATTTGAAGGCGATCGAACAGGAGATGGTGAAGATCATCAAGCGCAAACTCCCTGTAATCCGAGAAGAAGTGACGAGGGAAGAAGCCGAGCGCCGAATCAAAGCTATTAATGAACCCTACAAACTAGAAATTCTTGCCGGACTTGAAGAACCCATTACTATCTATCATTTAGGTGATCAGTGGTGGGATCTCTGTGCTGGGCCCCATGTGGAAAATACTAGTGATTTGAATCCTAAGGCGATCGCCCTAGAAGCCTTGGCAGGAGCTTACTGGCGGGGAGATGAAACCAAAGCCCAACTCCAACGCATCTACGGTACGGCGTGGGAAACCCCAGAGCAATTAGCAGAACACAAACGCCGCAAAGAAGAAGCTCAGAAGCGCGATCATCGCAAGTTGGGTAAAGAACTGGGTTTATTTCTCTTCTCAGATTTAGTCGGCCCCGGACTGCCCCTTTGGACTCCTAAGGGTACGATCCTCCGGGGTTTACTAGAAGATTTTCTGAAACAAGAACAATTGAAACGGGGCTATCTGCCCGTAGTGACACCCCATATTGCCAAAGTTGACTTGTTTAAGGTGTCTGGTCACTGGCAAAAATATAAAGAGGATATGTTTCCTCTGATGGCCGAAAGCCCAGAAGCCGCAGCCTTAGAGCAGGGTTTTGTGATGAAGCCTATGAACTGTCCTTTTCATATCCAGATCTATAAGAATGAGTTGCGATCGTACCGAGAGTTGCCTATGCGTTTGGCAGAATTTGGCACGGTTTATCGCTACGAGCAGTCGGGAGAACTGGGAGGATTAACCAGAGTCCGAGGCTTTACGGTGGATGATTCCCATCTATTTGTGGCTCCAGAACAGCTTGATGCGGAATTTTTGAATGTGGTGGATCTCACCCTCACTGTATTTAAGGCTTTGAATCTTTCTAAATTTAAGGCAAGGCTGAGTTTCCGCGATCCAACCTCAGATAAATATATTGGGTCTGATGATGCTTGGGATAAAGCCGAATCAGCGATCCGCCGAGCGGTGGAAACTTTGGGCATGGATCACTTTGAAGGGATTGGAGAGGCGGCTTTTTATGGGCCGAAGCTAGATTTTATTTTCCAAGATGCCCTCGATCGCGAATGGCAGCTAGGGACGGTGCAGGTAGATTACATCCTGCCAGAACGCTTTGAGCTGGAGTATGTTGCCGCCGATGGTTCACGGCAGCGGCCAGTAATGATCCACCGCGCTCCCTTTGGATCTCTCGATCGCTTGATTGGTATCTTGATCGAAGAGTATGTAGGAGATTTCCCCCTCTGGTTGGCTCCAGTGCAAATTAGATTACTGCCCGTCAACGAGGATGTCCGCCCTTATGTAGAAGAAGTGGCAGCAAGAATGCGTTCACTAAGTGTCTTTGGAAGAGAATCGCTCTCCTTGCGCGTTGAAGTTGACAATAGTAATGAACGACTCGGCAAAATGATCCGCAATGTGGAAAAAGCAAAAATCCCTGTAGTAGCCATAGTCGGGACGAAGGAACTAGAAACCCAGAGCTTAAGTATTCGTACCCGTGCCGATGGTGAGTTGGGGGCAATTCCCTTAGAGGAGGTAATGGAGAGGTTAAAGGGGGCGATCGCCAATTATGGCAATTTCTAGAGTTTATTACTTTGGGGAATAAAGGTAACTATTGAATAGGGCGCAAAGTTAAAGAGGGCACAAAGCCTTGCACCCCTACCTTGGATAGATAATGCTTGATAGATACCAAAGGAAAAATATGGCAAGAAAAATTGGTTTTATACTCCTGTGGTTGGGTTTTGTGAGCTATGCGTTCCTGTTTGCGCCGCCGGACGATCCTAATACTGCAACGTTGATTAGTAATCTCATCAACATGAAGTTAGACGGGATAAATCCTCTAGTGGTTGCCTTGTTTAATATCCTAGGAATTCTGCCCCTCGTCTACGGTTGCTTGATGTTTACCGATGGTCGGGGACAAAAACTGCCCGCGTGGTTATTTGTGATTGCTTCCATGGGAATGGGGGCCTTTGCGATCTTGCCTTACCTAGCTTGGCGATCGCCCAACCCGCAATTTACAGGCAAAAAAGGCTGGGGTTTGGCAATTTGGGAATCTAGAATTACTGGGTTGGTATTGCTAGTAGGGGCGATCGCTCTCCTCACTTACGGCTTCACTCAGGGAAATTGGGCTGATTTCCTCCAGCAATGGCACACTAGTCGGTTCATCCATGTCATGAGTTTAGATTTCTGGGTTCTTGCCCTGAGTTTCCCCGCCTTACTAGGAGACGACATGGCTCGGCGGGGACTCCATAATCCCCAAATTTTCTGGGCAGTATCCCTAGTACCTCTCCTAGGCTCTCTGGTATATCTTTGCCTGCGTCCATCTTTGGCGATCGTAGCTACGGTTGCCGTAATCGCTGAACCAGAAAATACTCCCAATCCCATCTAAAATTTTTATTGCCTGACGAGGAAACCTGTATCTGACAAAGCTAATTTATGGCAAATTGAGAAAAAGGCAGTTTATTAGCTAAACTTGAGGAAACAAAATATTACTGAGCGATCGTACTAAAAATAATTAAAGCCATGAATTCTTCTGTAGCCCTATTGACTACCAGCCTTGCTACTTTCTTGAATCTCTATCTCATTATCTTGTTTGTCAGAATTCTCCTGACTTGGTTCCCTACAGTAGGCTGGATGAATAAGATCGCCGAAACCCTCAGCCCCATCACAGACCCTTACTTAAACGCATTTCGTTCTTTTATTCCTCCAGTGGGTGGCTTAGACCTATCGCCCCTGCTTGCCTTTTTAGTATTGCAAGTGCTAATTCAAGTTTTTCAGAGTCTTACTCCTGCTACCATGAGCTTCTAGAGACCCAAGGGTTAAGTTTAGGTGAATTTCTGATAAGTTTCAGAGGGCGGGCTATGACTTCAGATAGATCCATAGACAAATCTTTTCAGCAGTCTGTTGTGCTAAAACAGTCGCCGGTATGGTCACGAGCGATCGCCCTCACCTTGATGGGAGTAACCGGAGCAGTAGTTATTTGGGCGAGTTTTGCTCAGATAGAAGAGGCTATTCCCGCCCAAGGCAAGCTAGAGCCGGAGGGAAAGGTAACCGAAATTCAAGCTCCTCTAGTAGGAGTAGTGAAAGAGCTTTCTGTTAAAGAAGGACAGCGAGTGAAGCAGGGCGATCGCCTAGTTCGTCTCGATCCTGCTACTACCCAAGCCCAACAGAAATCCTTCCGAGAAATTCGCACCCAACTCATTAACGAAAACCAGTATTATCAATCCCAACTTAGTGGTATATCTACCCCGCCAACAGGAATTAATATAGCACCGGGAATCCTCACCCTGACCCAGAATCGGGGGAATTTGCTTACAGAAAACCAACTCTACCAAGCCCAAATTAATGGCGGCAGTGGACAAGGCTTTAGTCCAGATCAACAACTCAGATTGCGATCGAGCCAACTAGAAAACCGCTCCCGCATCGCCACAGCAGATTTAGAAGTTACTCAACTCCGCCGCCAGCTAGACCAAACCAGTGGTCAGTTAAGTAATGCTCAAGCCACCCTAGCCACCGAACAACAGATACTTAATCAACTCACTGCTCTGTTCCAAGAAGGAGGATTTGCTCAAATTCAGTACCTCCGGCAACAACAGGAAGTCCAAAATCGCCAAGCCGAGGTAAATCGTCTCCAACAAGAGCAGCAGAGAATTGAAATCACCATTGCCCAGTCTCAGGCGAAGGTAGACAATACCATAGCCACAACTCAGCAGGAAGTCCTCACCCGGATCGCCGCCAACGACAAGGCGATCGCAGATATAGACAGCCAACTCAGCAAAGTTATTCTAGAAAACCAAAAGAAAATCACCGAAATTGACGGCCAACTCAGCCAAAATCAAGTGACTTTGGGTTATCAAGACATCACTGCCCCCGTTACCGGCACAGTATTTGGTCTGCAACCCACGGGTATTGGCTTTGTTACCAGTACTACTGCCCCCCTCCTAAAAATAGTCCCCGATGATGCCCTGATCGCCCAAGTCTATATTACTAACCGAGATATTGGCTTTGTGCGGGAGGGAATGCCCGTAGATGTCCGGATAGATTCTTTCCCCTTTAGTGAATTTGGAGACATCAAAGGAGAACTAATTGCGATCGGCTCCGATGCCTTACCTCCAGAACCCGCTCGTCCCTTTTATAGTTTCCCCGCCAAGGTTCGCCTAGAAAAGCAAGCCCTATCCATCAATGGCAGAAGTATTAATCTGCAATCTGGCATGTCTATTAGCGTTAATATCAAAATTCGCCAACGTCCCGTAATTAGTATCTTTACTGATCTATTTACCAACAAAGTAGATACCTTAAAATTAGTCCGTTAACCAACTAATAATTGCCAAACTCTAGCCCCTCGGAAATTTGTAATCCAGATTACCAAACCCCAGCTAAGTCTGCTATAATATGAGATAATTAGGAAGCTATTGGATATCCTCAAGATTTAGTCTCAATCAAGCAACATCCGAACTTAACCCCAAGGGTTGAGTATAATTAACCCCAATGGTTAAATATTATTTACATTTTATCGTGTAAATTCAGAAGCCAAATTGATTTAGATCAGGAAGTAAGAAATCCTTTAGCTAACTTAAGCTTATCGATACGGTTAGACATCCCGAAATTCACGCTTGGGGAGAAGTTGATATTTCAGTAGAAAACCTTTGCTAAAAACAACTTAGTAAGATTCTACGAAAGTTATTAATTTCAGAGAACCAAGAACCTTATTCCTACGAGTAAGGAATGTCAAAGACAAGTTGCGGAAGAAGTGCGATTAGCGAGAAGCTATTTGGGTTTGCGATTGGTAATTATTGTAACTCTGCAAAGACTCAACTGTTAGTGCCAACTCACGGTCGGCTGAGTAACAGGTGGTTAAGGTCTGGCTAGTCAGAAATGTAGCTATTACTAACCATCTTAAGTTTAAATTTAGCCCTACCAATTTAGTGAAGTGGTTGCAGCAAGGCAAGATTGCCAAGTTAGAATTTCCTAAAGTTTTTTTGAGAGAAATAACACCAAACCCATCGAGAAAATTTCTTGCATGAGTAGATTTTGGGGTAATTAAAATTTACTCCCTAAACTTCCTTTCAGTATTGACGCAAGAAGTCTAATTATCAACTTTTTGAGGAAATTGGATGCCAAAGCAGATTATTATCGCAGAGCAACATAGGCTTGCTGCTGTTTTCTGGGAAGATCAGATTCAAGAATTAGTTGTGGCAACAGGTAGCCACCAAGTAGGGGATATTTATTTAGGAACCGTAGAAAATATTCTGCAAGGGATAGATGCTGCCTTTGTAAATATTGGGGATAGTGAACGTAATGGGTTTATTCATGTTACGGACTTAGGACCTCTGCGTTTGAAGCGTAGTTCCGCTGCTATTACGGAATTGTTAACTCCCCAACAGAAAGTCTTAGTACAGGTAATGAAGGAGCCAACGGGCAATAAGGGACCTAGGTTAACGGGAAATATCAGTTTGCCCGGTCGTTATTTGGTGTTGATGCCCTACGGGAAAGGAGTGAATCTATCTCAGCGCATTAAGCACGAAAATGAACGCAATCGTCTCCGGGCTTTGGCAATTTTAGTTAAGCCCTCAGGTATGGGGTTGTTGGTGCGGACAGAGGCTGAGGGAAAGTCAGAAGAAGATATTATTCGAGATTTGGAGACCTTGCAGAAGCAGTGGGAGTTGATTCAGCAAGAGGCAAATTCTACGCGTCCGCCAGCTCTGTTGAATCGGGATGATGATTTTATCCAACGGGTACTCCGGGATATGTATTCTGCAGAGGTGAACCGGATTGTGGTAGATTCCCATACCGGGATGAAGCGGGTAAAGCAGCATTTGGCTAGTTGGAATACGGGAAAAAGTATTGAAACAGTTTTGGTGGATCATCACCGCGATCGCTTGCCAATTTTGGAATATTTCCGGGTTAATTCAGCGATCCGAGAGGCTATAAAACCTAGAGTAGATCTACCTTCTGGGGGTTATGTGATCATTGAGCCTACGGAGGCTTTGACGGTAATTGATGTCAACTCTGGTTCCTTTACGCGATCGGCCACAGCCAGAGAAACAGTTTTGTGGACTAATTGTGAGGCAGCCACAGAGATCGCCCGACAACTACGGTTACGCAATATCGGTGGGGTCATTATTATTGACTTTATTGATATGGATTCCCGCCGCGACCAACTACAGGTGCTAGAGCATTTCAATAAAGCCCTCAAAGAGGATAAATCTAGACCCCAGATCGCCCAACTTTCAGAACTAGGATTAGTTGAGTTGACCCGCAAGCGGCAAGGACAAAATCTCTACGAACTATTTGGAAAAACCTGCACCACCTGTGGTGGTCTAGGACATTTAGTCCATTTACCCGGAGAAGCAGAGCAGCAACCCTTGATAGCAACAGCGGTGGTTGGCAGCCGTCCTGTATCCCGCAGAGCTGGCAATGGCAATCCTTGGGAGTCGGAGGAAGTAGCTCTTAGTTCTGCATCTTTGCCTACCGAGGCTTACCCAGAAGAAGAAACTGAAGATGTAGAATTTGTAAACCATCCCACCTACGTAGAACGCAATAATCCTAAGGAACGGCGTAGAGGTCATCGTCGGGGGCAGAGAGAGGAGCTAGAAATAAATCCTTTAGGCAGCCTTGCCAGCGAACCAGTAGCCAGCCGCCCACGTCCGGGACTGCAATTGCGCTTATCCAAAACTGAAGAACCACGATCGATAGAGTTGGCAGCAGAGTTGGCGGCACCTGGAGAGGAGCCTTTAGAAATTGAAGTTAAGGAGCGACAGCGTCCGGGACGAGTAAAGAAAAGTAGTGAGGCTCTAGAGGCGATCGCTATAGAAATGACCCAAGCCGAACAAGAAGTCTATGCCATGATGGGAATTTCACCCTTGGTGAAGCTAGACCGAGAGATCAAAAATCCTAGGGCGATCCAGCTTGTAGTAGTATTACCCGGAGAAACTATCCCTGTCCCCATGGTGGAAGAATCTTTGGAGGAGAGACTCCCGATCAGTAAACCAGAGCGAAATCGGGAGGTATTTTCCTTGGAGGATTTTACGCCGATTGTTGAACTTCCTACCAAGGTAGTAAAACAGTTGGAATTACTAGTCACTTCAGAATTACCTGAAGAGGAGGCTCTTGAACCTGATGGAGAGAGCTTAATCGAAAAACTTTCCATAGTAAAAGTAATTCATCCCTTAGAGACCACGCTAGAAGTTACTCCAGAGGTTTCCTTGCTAGAGGTTTCTATTCCAGAGCTACCAGTCGATCGCCCCCCCAACTATCGCCGTCGTCGTTCAGCTTCTGGTGAAGAGAAAACAAGTTAAACCTGTAGGTTGGATGAGTTAGCCCTATGCCCCTCTTTTAGCTGAAAGAGGGCATAAAAAATAGTTATTGGAAATTGGTGCTTGTCAATATGGTAGAGATTTGCTATATTAATTAAGCCCAACTCTAGCCGGGATAGCTCAGTTGGTAGAGCAGTGGACTGAAAATCCGCGTGTCACCAGTTCAAGTCTGGTTCCTGGCATTACTCGAAAA
>Ga0105048_10012175_pt1 | contig 13516 bp, 14 predicted proteins | sample MAT05_FD_78382 | JGI IMG/M metagenome (GOLD analysis project Ga0105048, IMG submission 78382) | Freshwater microbial communities from Lake Fryxell liftoff mats and glacier meltwater in Antarctica - MAT-05 | ecosystem: Environmental > Aquatic > Freshwater > Ice > Liftoff microbial mat | place...
TCGTGCAGCGTGAGGGCAATAAGATTTTTATTCCTTTGATCAGTAAATAATAAATAGTGAATAAGCTTGCTGGATTTTTGTAAACAGAATAGGTATTTAATGGACAGCTACATAAATAATTGAATCGGTGACAATTGTTTGGGGTTGCGAATACGACAAATTTATCAACTGATAGATGTCATCGATTTAAGGAGGTAAGCCGCTCTGTAGTGGGCCGCCAAGTTCAAGCTGCGTATTCAATAGAAAATGGACGGCCACAGGAAAATAGATGCAAATCGGCTTACGCAAGGCTCATTTTTGAAAATTTACGCTTATTTGGAAATATTTACTATACCTTCAACGAACCCTAGTCCCGTAACGATATTAGACATTCCATCCGCTTTGCCTGATCCGCTTATCCCCTGGAAACGACCCGTTCCTCCGGTAACTTCGAGTTCGAATTTTTTATATTTATAGATTGGTGGAATATTGGTCGGAACAAAGGAAACAGAATAATGGGCCATGATATTGTTGCCATTACCAGCAGTAAGCGTCAAATTTCCTTCTGCACTAAAACTAGTAGCATCCACCGGAGTAATACAATCATCGGCTGTCAGAGTAAGCACCCCTAAACTTTCGCTTTTTCCGTTCGCAATAATCGAGCCAGTCCCTATCCCAGAAATATTGCCACCGAAATAAGAAGGAGCGCACTCCGCTTTTGGGCCTGTTACTTCTTTCGTACCCAAGGCAAATTCTATCGTTTCCTGTTTTTCTTTAGTACCAGCAAGTGCACTTAGAGGAGAAATAAATGCAGCAAATAGGAGTGCATAGACAGGTAATTTAGTAAAATTTTTGATAATCATGGATATTCCTTTAATTTTATTGATGATTAGTAGGCTATCGAGTAGCTTGTGAAGAATCCTGTGTTTCAATCGGCGGATCATTGATTAAATATTGGGTTTTCATGTGAGGGATTTATATCGTATGGTGGTGATCCTTTAATAGGTTAAGGTTTGGAATGAGTCCGTAGATACGGCGTACTGAGTCATAATCATATCTAAAAAAATTATATTCCTATTAAAAGAGGGGTCTGTGCGGTAGCGAGCTTACGAAGAAGATTGTGCATCAACATGCTATTTTCTTCCATGCCCGCAATTTCTCATCAAAGGAAGTCGCAGCATTCGCTGGACTTGTCGAAGGCAGGCGAATATATTCGATATTTGAGGAGATTTGAAGAAATGGTTGCACAAGTTTCATATACTGACTTTCCGCTTTGGCTCCGTTAAAACACACCCTATGAATATGCGAGTGATTTTCAAAAAAACTCGCAAAATCGTTTAGCATGATCGTGTCATTGTCTATATCAGAATCGAGACTACTCTCCCGTCTGCATGACTTCAGAACGTCCCAGAGTGCAATTCTTGCCGCGACAATTGATGATGTTCTGGCTTCATAAGAATTTACGGCCTTGACGCCAAGAATTTCGCTAATAATCTTCCAGAATGCGTTTTGTGGATGCGCGTAATATTGCTGTGCTTGCAAAGAGACCTTGCCTGGCATCGTGCCAAGGATAAGGATGCTTGAATTATCACTTTCGATTGGCGGAAAACTATGAATGTCCACTATCGGAGTATTTTCAATAATCATTTGGTCGCTTGAATATTTTTTATATTTAACAAAAAATTATTATGTTACTGCCCTCTGTAGATGTTGTAGCAATTGATAAACTGTCGAGGTGGGCAGCACGGCTTATAAATCAACAAAGTTAAGGAATATCACATAAAAATAGATGTTATTGATTACAAAATTTCCAGCTTGGAAATGCAGTTCGTAGAAATCAAACTTAAGGAATGCGAGTTTCCATTTTCTTAGCTGGATTAATTGCCGTTTGTGTGGACTGATCTTTGTGCGATCCGAACGTATAAGAGTAGATCCGCGTAAATTCCGCGCCCATTAAAAAAATCTGAGCTGAGTAATATATCCATACCAATAAAACCACAAGCGAACCTGCCGCTCCAAATCCTGAGGCAACCCCACTTCTGCCAATATAAAAACCGATCAGGAATTTGCCAAGTGTAAAGAGAAACGCGGTGACCACCGCCCCAATCCATACATCGCGCCAATCGATTTTCATTCGTGGCATTAACTTGTAGATCATTGCGAAGGCAAGGGTAATTATCAAAAAACTCAGCGTTATATCGACTAAATTTGCGAGAAGCCCAAACCCGCCAAATACAGGCTCCCACCATTTCCCTAATGCTGCCAACGCAGCACTAAATATGAGCGAAACAATCAATAAAAAACCTATTCCCAAGATCATTCCAAAAGAAAGCACTCGCGTGCGGATTAATCCAAATATCCCCGCATCTTCAGTTCTTTTTGGTGCACGCCATATCCTATCCAGGTCGTCCTGTAATTCGGCGAATACTGTAGTTGCACCAACAAGGAGCAAAATCACGCCGATAATAGCGGCAGTTACACTCTCTGCTGGTTTACTAACGCTTTCGAGCAAACCTTGCACTACCAATGCCCCAGTATTTCCCATTAAACCCTGTAGTTGAACAAAAATTTCTCCCCTTGCTACATCAACGCCAAAAATAAGCCCCGCTATAGATATTACAATTAGTAAAAGTGGAGCAATCGAAAACACGGTGTAATAGGCAAGTGCTGCTCCCATGCTGGGTGCATTGTCGTCAATCCACGCTGTAAAAGTAGCTTTGATAAGATTCAAGATTTGTTTGATATTCATTGGATTGCTCTTAATTGTTGCACCTCGTTAAATAACTGGTTTTGATACTTACGCATCCCCAATGTCCTTGGCATTGCGAGTTTAATTCACCGCCTTTTGGGCGAAAAAGACTGGGGAAAGTCAGCGAATCATAAGAGCGCAGACACTAGCCCGCTGCCAAGATAGGGTATCTCTATTATAAATTCTATCCTCTTTGCATGACCCTAATTCTGTAGATTACATATACCGACCATGTTTAAATTTTCACGTAGTCTGTCAAAAGAAATCGCCCGCTTCGAATTAATTTTCATTAATATCTGTGGATATTATGACAAGACCCGCTTAATGCGGTGGAAAATTAGGTGGATTATGTAAGTTTTTTAAGCCGGTCAACGTTGTTATGGTGCTATGCGTTTCTGATTGAAGGGCGACTTCGTCGTTCATTTTTGCAAGAGGACTATAATGAAGAAATTGCTACTGGCTTTTATTACATTTGTTATTTCTACTAGCATTGCGATGGCTACCGTGAACTTAAATACGGCCACAAAGGATGATTTAGATAAAGTTACGGGTATAGGCCCGGTGAAGGCACAATCGATCATTGATTACCGCAAGAAAAATGGTCCATTCAAGAGCGTGGATGAATTGGAAAATGTTAAAGGTTTTGGTAGCAAGTCGGTAAAAAAAGTACGTTCAGAATTGACTGTTAATGGTGTTACCAACGCCAAGCCACCTGCAGTTAAAGCAGTCGACAAAAAAAATGAAGTTAAGAAATAGTTTGTAGCTGAGATTCTCTTTACGTCTGGAAAATGATATCGGTAGCGCGAACTGTTTTACTGCTACGTATCGTAGTTTAGATAGCACTGACCCCTATTATATTAGGCTATCAAAGGTTTATTTTTGTTTTCGAAGTTGTACAAATAACAACCCCGTCTGGCGTGAGCTTGACGGGGTTGTTATTTGTAATGGTAAGATAATAATTTTGTTTCAGGAACATATAGATGTACCACACAATTGAACATTTCGTTGGTAACACACCTCTGGTCAGGTTAAAACGTATTCCCGGTGCGACGAGCAATGTGCTGTTAGCTAAACTGGAAGGCAATAATCCTGCCGGCTCGGTGAAAGATCGTCCGGCGCTCTCAATGGTCATGCAGGCCGAAAAACGCGGTGACATTAAGCCCGGTGACACGCTAATAGAAGCGACCAGTGGTAATACTGGCATTGCTCTTGCGATGGTAGCGGCCATGCGAGGCTATAAGATGATACTGGTGATGCCTGAAAACCAGAGTATTGAGCGTCGGCAAAGCATGCGGGCATATGGCGCGGAATTGGTGCTGACATCCAAGGAAGGCAGCATGGAATTGGCGCGGGATATGGCGGAGAAACTACGTGACGAAGGACGCGGAGTCATCCTTGATCAATTCGCTAACGCGGACAATCCTCTGGCACATTATCAGGGCACCGCACCGGAAATTTGGCGAGATACGCAAGGCGGTATCACTCATTTCATTAGCAGCATGGGCACTACCGGCACAATCATGGGTTGCTCGCGCTACTTCAAGGAAAAAAATCCCCACATTCAAATCATCGGTGCACAACCGGAAGAGGGTGCGCAAATCCCCGGTATTCGCAAATGGCCTGAAGCTTACCTTCCGAAAATTTATGATACCAAACGGGTAGATAAGCTGGAGAACGTTGGTCAGCAAGAAGCGGAAGAAATGACTCGTCGCCTGGCGAGCGAAGAAGGTATTTTTTGTGGCATCTCATCCGGCGGTGCGCTGGCAGTGGCGCTACGCGTAGCGCAGACGGTACAGAACGCAACCATCGTGTTTATTGTGTGTGACCGGGGAGATCGCTATTTGAGCACAGGTGTATTCCCCGTGTGATGTGCTTGCTTCTGTAAGATTGAAAAGATTCTTGCGGTGGTCGGAGCTAGATTTCTTCTTCCATAGCCATTTCAAGTTCCAGCCAGCTTTCCTCCAATTCGGCCATTTTTTTTTCGCAGGTTGTATGCAGGGCGTTAAGCTTGATGATTTCATCCCGGTCAGGATTGACATAGGTGGCCGGATCGGCCAACTGGCGATTGACTTCGGCCAATTCCGCCTGAGTTTTTGAGAGCGCGGCTTCGAGTTTAAATTGTTTCGATAGCAATGCCTTTTTATTTGGCTTGGGTACGGTTGATTGACGCGGTTTTTCTGCTTGAGCTTGAGCAGTTTCGCGCGGACGGCGTATTTCGATCCAATTTTTGTAGTCTTCCAGATCGCCATCAAACAGCTTGGCATTGCCATCCGCAACCAGCCATAACTCGTCGGCTACGGCGCGGATCAGGCTGCGATCATGGGACACCAATACCACTGCGCCGGTGTATTCCTCCAGCGCCAAGGTGAGGGCGTCGCGCATGTCCAGATCAAGATGGTTGGTGGGTTCATCTAGTAACAATAAATGCGGCTTTTGCCAGGCTAAAAGGGCTAGCGCTAAACGGCTTTTTTCGCCACCAGAAAAACTTGCCACCGGCCGATCTTCGCTGTCTCCAGCCAGACCGAAACGGCCGAGAAAGGTGCGCAGTGCCAGTGTCGTTACTTTAGGCGCCAGCTTTTCCATGTGTTGCAAAGGCGTAGCCGCGTTGTCCAGGTTTTCCAGCTGATGCTGGGCGAAGTAACCGATGCGGATGTCGGGCGTGATTTCCAGCTTGCCTGAAGTGGGCTTAAGCTCGCCCACCAGCAATTTAATCAGGGTGGATTTTCCGGCGCCGTTCGGCCCGAGCAGGGCGATGCGCGCACCCGCTCGCAGCACCAAGTCGACGTTATGAAATAGTGCTTTGTCACCATAGCTAAAGCCCATTTTATCGGCACGTAGTAATAAGTCGGGGCTACGCTCCGGTGCCTCGATCTCCAGCTCGAAATGACCGTCTGTAATATGGGCCGGGGCGATGCGCGTGAGCCGTTCCAGCGCTTTAACGCGGCTCTGTGCCTGCTTGGCCTTGGTTGCCTTGGCACTGAAGCGGCGGACAAAATCTTCCAAGTGCGCGATTTTTTCCTGCTGCTGGTGAAAAGCCTGATTTTGCTGTGCTATGCGCTCGGCGCGGGCGCGCTCGAAATCGTCGTAGTTTCCAGTGTAGCTATCAATCACTTGGTTATGGACATGGGCAATGCGGTTGACGCAGGCATTGAGAAATTCGCGATCATGCGAAACCAGAATAAGGCTGCCGGGGTAGCGAGCAAGGTATTGTTCAAGCCAGAGGATCGCCTCCAGGTCAAGGTGATTGGTGGGTTCGTCCAGCAACAGCAAATCGGCTCTATGCATTAGCGCACGTGCTAGATTCAAACGCATGCGCCAACCCCCTGAAAAGCTGCTTACCGGGCGCTCCAGGGTATCGTTGGCAAAACCTAATCCGTTCAGAAGTTGAGCGGCACGGGCTTTGGCCACGTAGCCATTAATTGCTTCGTAGCGGTGCTGAGCTTCGAACCAGGCAGAATCATGCTGCTCCCGCGCCAGATTTTTTTCCAGCGTACGCAGCTCCACGTCGCCGTCGAGCACGAACTCCAACGCGGGCTGATTTGAGTTGGCGATTTCCTGCTCGACAAAAGCGATTGTCTTGCCAGATTGCAGCGAGATTTCGCCGCCGTCCGGCAAAACTTCGCCGCGAATCAGTCGAAACAGCGTGGATTTGCCGCAACCATTTTTTCCTACCAATCCGATACGTTGGCTGGCATAAGCCTGAAAATTTACTTGCTGCAATAGCGTAGTGCCGCCCTGAAGGTAAGTCAGATTTTGAATGTTTAGCATGGTGTAATGATACCAGAGGTGCCACGCCTTAAATATTAGAGCGGAAACTGGATTAGCCTGTCCGATTGCAGCTACAAGTAAACGTCTTTCCATGGCTGGAAAGTATCAATTGATATCTGAAGGCGAATGACCGCTGCTGGTGAGCGGATGTGCGTGCAGCAAGCTGTGAATTTCTGCAGCGGTTGAGGGCTGACATCCGACAACCCTTAACCATTGCTGCCATTCAGAATTTTCTTGGTGGTGTCGTGTTAAAATCTGCATGAAGGTCGGCTTTCAAAAACCTAGAATGCGTACTTCCAACCCGTTGTGTTCATTCTCGAACGGCTGCTATCTGGATGCCTGATTGGTAATTTGGCTAAGTAAAGTTTTGCTGAAGCCGATATATAGTTCATACAACTTCACTTTAGATTGGTGGTGGATCATGGACAAGAAACTATTACCCGCTAGATTACCCGCTAGGCCTCCTTATACGGTTGAGCCGAAATACCTGCCGATGCTATATGTCAACGATGAGAACACCAAGGGCAAGTTCGATTGGGAGGTGGATGAGCCTTTAGTGAAGGTAGTTTGCGAATATTTGAAGTACATTGCTCACAAGACTTTCAGATGAAATGTCCTCGGTTTGTATTATCATTAGATATGTGGACAGACAAGCTAGGTGGACTCAATATGAATCAATTGGTTACCGAATTTCAGCACGCTCTGCGAATTTTGATAATACAGACCGGTGGGTCTGGTGAATAACTGTTGGGCGTCACAAGCGATGCCGCACGCCTTGACGCAGCCGTCTGAAATAGTACAGGATGACAAATGTGGAAGCCCGCTTGTATGCGGACAAATGGAAGGCAGGCTCTCGTGAGGTATGTAAGACTGGCTGTCGAAATTGTTTTGTCGCGATTTTTGGAGCAGGAAACGCTATGTCGGTAGAGGAAGCCAAATACACCGTCGTACTCAAGGATCAAAGCTTCGAGGTGCGCCGATATGAGTCCCACGTTCTCGCCGAAACCATTGTCGATGGGGATTTCGATGGCGCTGGCAACAAAGCCTTCAGCCGGCTGTTCAAATACATCTCCGGCAACAACAAGTCTCGCCAGAAAGTTGCGATGACTTCACCGGTTTCCCAAGGGGCTGCAAGCGAGAAAATTGACATGACGTCACCCGTTGGCCAACAACGGGAGAATGGCCGGTGGGCTGTGAGTTTCATGATGCCCTCATCCTATGCGCTAGAGACACTTCCGGAACCAAACGACCCGAGCGTGACGTTGCGTCAGGTTCCCGCTCGATACATTGCGGCGGTCCGATACTCAGGTTTCTGGAGTGAAGAGGGTTACCGCCGCAACAAAGACCAGCTGGAAGCGTGGATGAATAAGAAAGATCTCAGGGTGGTCGGAGAGCCAATATGGGCTCGATATGACCCTCCATTCACGCCCTGGTTTCTGAGACGGAATGAGATATTGGTGCCCATCGCGAAACCGTTTGATGGCGAGTAAGCACAGTGCAATTGACGCTCAACTCAGGCGTTAGGCCTCTTTTTTGTAGGTCTGCCTACCAACCATGAATATCCAATTACATAGCTCATTTCGCATTCCTGAAGCCCCGAAGTCCATTCAGAAGGGCGTTCCGCTAAAACACTTGCTTGGGCCTGAGGCAGTTGAGTGCATGGCTCACAATATCCGGATGACGTTTTCAGAATTGATGCGGAGGCATTTCGTCACAATGCATTGGATGGATTGGAGCCTCTTGGCCTTTTGCAACGCGGACAGCAATTCGCTAGGGCTCTGCGGCAACACCTTCCCAAGAATTACGCATCTGCGACCGAAATTCTATTGGCTTGCTTGACACCGCCACTGACCAGCACGGACGATCTTGGCTTGGCAGTGTTCTTCTATCTGCCGCATATTTGTTTTGTTGCAGAGTACGGGCTGAATGCAGAGCTAAACGGTAGGCATGATCCATTTGAGATTTCAATGCATGCCCAATATGAACTGACCAAACGTTTCAGTGCTGAGTTTTCGATCCGGCCATTTTTGATTCGTGAGCAAGAGCGTACTTTGGTGAGACTACTTGAATGGACATCAGACGCTAATCCCCATGTTCGGCGACTCTGCTCTGAAGGCACTCAACCTCGACTGCCTTGGGCCATTCGGACACCAGCTTTTGTCGAAAATCCGACCCCTGTCATTCCAATCCTTGAAGCACTCAAGGACGATCAGGAACTCTATGTGCGCCGTAGAGTTGCTAACCATCTTGGAGATATTGCAAAAGACCATCCTGAGTTGGCATATGCGGTATGCGAACGCTGGCTGGTCGGCTCTTCAAACGAGAGGAAGTGGCTCATCCGTCATGCTCTTCGCCATCCCGCCAAAAAGGGCGATAAAAGCGCCCTTAAGCTTAGATTTGCAGCTAAGGCCGCAAAGTGAAAATTGCTTGGCCCCTAATCCAAATGTACGCAATACCTCCTAAATTTTTACTATTGATAGTCAGTCTTATCGATAGTCAGCTTTTCGGCCAGCTACCTGAAGGTCAGCGCCCGAGGAGCGTAAGCGTTAGAACGTAAAGCTGTCAGAGCAACTTCACAGAATTTTACACGCGCTCAACCTACCAACAGTGCCGTCTTCGGGTCATAGACCACTTCAGTAATCGACCCATCCCGAATGCGTTGAACCGCTTCGTCAATCACATGGAGTGGCACCAGGAACCATTCCCTCGGTTTCACCGAATTTCCGAAGCGGTCTTCGATAGTCAAGTCGAGTTGTGCTGCGCCGAACAAGCGGTGGAAGATGTTTTCCAGCCGGATACGGTTCAGGTTGTGGAGTTTGTAGGTGGCAATCACCTCTACGTCGGCCAAAAGATAGGTGGCATCCTTTTCTGCGCCTGCGATGCGGCTCTCCACCTTGCCGCCGGTCACGCCGATCTTGTGGATCAGCTCGCGGTGCTCGGCGACGAATGGATGGCTGGAAAGGCTGCGCAGCACATAGATGGTTCCGGTTTCAATATCGTCAGGCTCGGACGCATCGCCAAACAGCGGCCCCATGTCCGTACCGGTCAACATGCGAGCGTTTTCGTCTTTGTAGAGCGCACGTTGTAGTGAGCGCATCAACAGATTGCTTTCGGTGCCGTTGGAGTAAACCACACGTAGGCGCGCATCCGGTTCATTGTTACCCGTACGAAAAATGTCACCCTGCTCTGCCACATAAACCAACAAACCGCCCAAAACAAAAAAATTGCCCAACTTAAAGTTGGAATCACGCCCAAACTGGCGTGACTGGCGAACGCCAGCCTTCAACTCCCGTTCCGCTTGCTCAAACAGCGGTTGGAACTTGTCAAAATCTGCACACGGCGTACGGTCGGCGATTTCTTCCGCCGCACGCTTTTCAACGCTGGAACGCACATGGCGCAGCACAGTAATATCGTTCTGGTCAGCGGGTTTATCGCCAATACCCAACTCGGCCAGCAAAGCGTCTTCGTCCAACTCACTCATATCTGCCTGAGTCGCTGCCGCACCAGACAACAGGCCTTGGACATCCAGCTCAGCCAGCAGGGTTTGCGCTTCTGGCAATTTGCGTAGCTGATCCAAGCGCACGGCATACAGGCGCTCAAAGATGTCACGGCCCTCGCCATGCAGTGGGGAGCGACCATGTGCCTGATGGAAGCGCAGAATGTCCTCGAAGCCCGCGATGATGCGTTCCTCGCGCGGGGTTCGGCTGGAAGCCTTGAGCGGAGCGACTTCTACACCCAGTGCATCCAGCAGTTCGTCATCGTCCATTTCAGCCATTGCCGGATCCGCCTTGCGCCTGCGCCGCCTTCGCTTGTGCTCGGTAGCGCGCCAGCGCAGCCACACCTTCAGCCATGCGCTTTTCCCACGCATCGGCGGAATTGATGTCCGGCAGACGGCCACGCTCGTTCTTGAACTGCAAAGCACGTTTTGCCAGCTCGCGGGCTTCGTCTTCTGGGATGCTGACCTTCTTGGCGGCAATGCTGGCCTGCACCTGGCGCAGTGATTTCTCATCCATCGCCTTCGCCAGTACCGCATAGGCGGCATCGAAGGGATTGATGCGGTCAATCAGGTCAATGTCCAGGTCGCGCACATTGACGAACTTGCGCACCCCATCCAGCAAGGCCGTACTGCCTTGCTTTGTTCCGTCACTATTGGCATCGGCTAGGGCCAACGCTAACTTTGCCTGCTGGGTGATGTTCATGGCGGCAATGGCGTGTTGGCGGATGACCTCCTGATCGACCGAGCTCAAGTCTGGATAACGCTCGCATACGATTTTGCCCATGCGCAACTGGGTCAGCTCTTCGGGCAGGGTGTTTTCCTTGTCGAACAGGCCGCGCTCCAGTGCGATTTTGTCCTGCAAGAAGCTGGTGACGACTTCATTCAAGTCTTCCTTGCAGATGCGCGTAGCCTCCGGGCTTTGCGGCGTTGACAGCCCATTAATTTCGACGTGAATCTGGCCGGTGTCTATGTTCACCCCAATGTTGTGGCCGCCGTCCTTGTACCCTTCCTCGCCGTAATCGAAGCCTTCCTTTGGGCCAATGTTTTTTGGCGTGAACTCATAGCGCGGGGCTAGCACTTGTTCCATCAGCAGACTGGCAGAAATGGCCTTGAGCATATCGTTCACCGCCTCTGCCACGGCGGCTTGTTCGGCCGCAGGTTCTGCGATCAGGTTGGTGAAGCGCGATCGCTCCTTGCCCTCGGCATCACGGGTAGCACGGCCAATAATCTGCACAATTTCGGTCAGGCTGCTGCGGTAACCAATGGTCAGCGCATGTTCGCACCAGATCCAATCAAAGCCTTCTTTCGCCATCCCCAGCGCAATGATGATATCCACGTGGTCGCGGTTGTTTTTCTGCGCCGGGTCTTTCAACGCATTGAGTACCTTGGAACGCCTGGCCGAATCGCTGTCATCCACCAAGTCCGCCACTTTTAGGGTGCGGCCATCACTGGTCTGCACCAGATGGAAGCCGCTGACCGGGTCAACGCCTTTCCATTCGCCTAAACCATGCATGATTTCGTTCACCTCGCGCTCCTTGTCTTTGAGGCTTTCGCGCGAATTGACGTTGGGGATGTGAACAATGGTTTTCAGCGCCGGATTCAATACCTTGGTGACGGCATCAACGTAAGAGCCTGTGTAAAAGAAGTAGCCGATATCCAGTGACTTGAGCCACTGGTAACCGTTGAGCTGCTCGTAGTAGGTGTAGGTGATCGTCTCGAACCTGGCCTCATCCGCCGGAACAAGCACCGCCTCGCTGTCGCCACGAAAGTAGGAGCCGGTCATGGCCACCAGATGCACCTTGTCGCGGACGATGAACGCGCCCAACTGATTGCCCAGTACGTTGCCCGGATTGCTGGAGACATGGTGAAACTCGTCGATGGCGATCAAGCGATTATCGAATGCCTCAATGCCCAGCTCTTCTACCGCAAAGCGGAAGGTGGCGTGGGTGCAGACCAGCGTCTTGTCGGTGCTTTCAAGAAACTTGCGCACCGCATCCACCTTGGACTTGGCCACGCGCGGTTCGTCAACGCCGGGGGCGTTGCACAGGTTCCACTGCGGAGCCACCTGCCAATCCCAATAGAAGCCGAACTGGCTTAAAGGCTCATCGGCAAAGCTGCTGCCAATTGACCGCTCCGGCACCACGATAATGGCCTGCTGCAAGCCCTGATTGTTGAGCTTGTCCAGCGCGATGAACATTAGTGCGCGGGATTTGCCCGATGCCGGTGGCGATTTGATCAGCAGGTATTGTTCGCCACGCTTGGCATAGGCACGCTCTTGCATCGCACGCATGCCCAGTTCGTTCGCCTTGCTGGAAGCGCCTGTGCGCGCTGTGGTGATCGAAACCGATGGCACGGTGTAGGCATTGGTGGGATTGGTCGGGTTGGTCACTGCGTATCGTCCTTCGTAGATATGTCGTTGCCTGCTAGTTCGCATTCAATCTGCTCGATGCTGGGCAGGTTTATGATGCCGGGGCAATTGTGTAGCGGTTTGCTGCACAAATTCTGCATCTGGCTAGACCAATGGATTGAAGTAATTGTTCAACAAGCTGTTGGGCAATCTCAGCGTCCAGGCGCGCATGGGCACTGTACTCGCGGCGCTCATAGGGCTTCATGCCAGTTCAGCCACTGTAAGCCTTGCACACGGGAAAATTCGCGCACATTGCGCGTCACCAGCGTGACCTGATAACGCAATGCCGTAGCGGCTATCAACGTATCGTGCGGGCCGATGGATGTGCCTGTGGCCTCAAGCTCGACGCGAATGCGGGCAGCGTGCGCGGCACATTCGCTGTCAAACGACAAAACCTGCATCGGTCGCAGCAAAACGGCTAAGGCTGCCAGACGGGGATTGGCAGCCTCCGGCGGTAAGCGCAAAAGACCGTAACGCAACTCGTATTCCACAATGGCGGGCACACCAATATCGGCGGGGGACAGGGCTTGCAGGCGTGGCACCACCTGCGGGTCGCCGCGAAAGTAGTAGCTGATGGTGTTGCTGTCGAGAATCAGCATGGCCTCAAAACCCCAAGCGAGGCACATCAGCGGGCAAACCGCTCACGTCTTTCGCATCGCGCAGAGGGAAATCGGCAAAACGCCCAGCCAACTCCAAACAATCTTTGGGCCATTCATGGGTGGCATATTTGCGGATAATCTCCGCCACCCAGCGGCTTTTGGACATACCATTGGCTGCCGCCGCCTGATCGACCAGCGTCTGTGTCGCATCATCCAGATAAAGCGTAATTTGAGACATGGCAAAACCTCTTGTTATGAGTCAGAGCAATTATACTTCCAAGTATATGCTAATTCCAATATCAAGTAGAGGGCACATCTAAAAATGCCGTCGTCCCCGCGAAGGCGGGGAACCAGATGCTTGATAGACTGGATTCCCGCCTTCGCGGGAATGACGAAATGTGAATTTTTAGAGGTGCCCTAGGAGCCTGTCGGACTTAAACTGTAACTCATTGATTTATATAGAAACATGGATTTTACTCTTAAAAATTAATATCATTATAAACAATTGGTTACGCTAA
>Ga0105048_10012176_pt1 | contig 13516 bp, 11 predicted proteins | sample MAT05_FD_78382 | JGI IMG/M metagenome (GOLD analysis project Ga0105048, IMG submission 78382) | Freshwater microbial communities from Lake Fryxell liftoff mats and glacier meltwater in Antarctica - MAT-05 | ecosystem: Environmental > Aquatic > Freshwater > Ice > Liftoff microbial mat | place...
TCGTCGATGGCATCTAGGATTTGAGTTTCGGCGGTCCGTTCCGCTTTGTCTTTGGCATAAGCGACAGCGGTGATGGGTTCGACTGCACGAAAATCTTTTGCCTCCAATTGCACTCCCAGTTGAGAGCCAGCCAACTTGGCGTAGGACTCCGGCCCGTAGAGCGGATCGCAGACTTGAGCGACGTTTTTCTCAATCTGCTGGCGGAGTTGAACCATAACCAAATCGCGACAGCTGGTGCCGTCGAGGATTTGCTGACGGTAGCCGTAGACCTTCTTGCGCTGGTAGTCCATGACTTCGTCGTATTCCAGCAGACTCTTTCGCTGTTCGAAATTTCGCTCTTCGACTTTCTTTTGGGCGCCTGAAATGCGTTTGGAAACGTAGGGACTTTCGATCGCGTCTCCCTCGCCCATCCCCATTCGCTTCATCCATTCTCGAACCCAATCGCCGGCGAAAATCCGCATCAAATCGTCCTCGAGGGACAAATAGAAGCGGCTAGAGCCAGGATCTCCCTGCCGTCCGCATCGACCTCTTAACTGCAAATCGATGCGTCGCGACTCATGGCGTTCGGTCGCGATTACATACAAACCACCTAGCTGGCGAACCGATTCCCCCTCCACTTTCATCTTCTCGCGTTGGTCGATTTCATGAACCAAGGCATCCCATTCTTCTTTCGGAACCTCGAGCCGTGTGGGGTATTTGTCTTGCAACTGAGCCCAAGCCATGGTGTCTGGATTACCGCCGAGAATGATGTCCGTTCCGCGGCCAGCCATGTTGGTGGCGATCGTCACCGATTGAGTCCGCCCTGCTTGGGCAATGATTTCGGCTTCGCGTTTGTGCTGCTTTGCATTCAGGACCTCGTGCTTCACACCACGCAAGTCGAGCAGCTTGGAGAGCCTTTCACTTTTTTCGATGGAGACCGTGCCAACGAGGATGGGGCGACCGGCTCGATCGATCGATTCGATCTCTGCGGACGGGATGATTTCGACCTCTTTCGAATCCGATTTCTTGATCTTGATGTCCGTTTCGACTTCGGATTGAATCGAGCCGATCAAGAAACCTTTCTTTCGGTCCTTGTAGTGAACCGTATCGTACTTGTGCACACGCTCGATTTCATCGGCGACGGCCGAGTATTTTTCCTTTTCAGAAAGATAGATCGAATCTGGAAACTCAATCCTTTGCAAGCTGCGGTTCGACGGGATCGCGGTGACACCCAGATTGTAAATCTTACTGAACTCGCTAGCCTCCGTCATGGCCGTTCCGGTCATGCCAGAGATCTTTTTGTAAAGCTTGAAGAAGTTCTGCAACGTAATCGTGGCAAGGGTTTGAGTCTCTTCTTTGATTCGGACCCCTTCTTTGGCTTCGACAGACTGGTGCAAGCCATCGCTCCACTGACGGCCCTCCATCAGCCGTCCTGTGAATTCATCCACGATGATGATCGCACCCTCTTTGACGACGTAATTCACATCCCTCTTATAGAGATGGTGGGCCTTGAGGGAGTTATCGAGCAAATGGGGCCATTCCATGTTGCCAACAGTGTAGAAGCTCTCCACTCCGGCCAGTTTTTCCGCTTGCCGAATTCCTGCGTCGGTCAGATTGACCGTATGATCCTTTTCGTTGACAACGAAGTGCTCCTCCTTTTTGAGCGCGCGAGCCACACGATCTGCCTCGTTGTATTTTCCGAGATCGCGAGCGGCAGAACCGGAGATGATCAGGGGCGTACGGGCCTCATCGATCAGGATATTGTCCACTTCGTCGATCACCGCATAGTGCAAAGGCCCTTGAACCTGTTGCATATGTTTCGGAAAGCGATCGTCGCCGCGACTGGCCATTCGCATGTTGTCACGCAGATAATCGAATCCAAGTTCGTTGTTGGTGGCGTAGGTGATATTGCAAGCGTACGAGCGTTGCCGCTCGTCGTTTTCCATACCGCTTTGGATATTGCCCACCGTCATACCAAGCCCCATGTAGAGAGGAGCCATCCATTCCATATCCCGCCGCGCCAAGTAGTCATTGACAGTCACGACATGGACGCCGTGGCCCTCGAGAGCGTTGAGGTAGGTAGGCAGCGTGGCGACGAGAGTCTTTCCCTCGCCCGTGATCATTTCCGCAATATTTCCGCCATTGAGCACCATGCCCCCGATGAGCTGAACATCGTAATGTCGCATTTTCATGAATCGACGACCGGCTTCGCGACACGTCGCGAACGCTTCGACCAGGACGTCCTCAATCGTTTGGCCGTCGCTCATGCGTTTCTTGAACTTGTCGGTTTGTTCTCGGAGCTCGCCATCGCTCATCGCGATCATGCGTGGTTCGAGCAAGCCAACTTGTTGCGATTGCAGCGTATATCGCTTGATTTGTCGCGAGTTGGCGGACCCAAAAAAGGTCGTAAGTCCGCGATCGATTCCCCCCAACACGCCGTTGATGGTGCTGGTGGTTCCTTCCCAAATTTTCTCGAGCAGATCCATTTTAAGTTCGTTCGCAAGTGGATTCGTGAAAATCCAACCAGTCCCCCGGCCCTGGACCAGATAATGATGTTTCGAATTCCCCAGGCGGTGGGGTGGGTTCAAACCCTATTAATCATGCATTCTACGCATTTTCCGCATTTGGTCGCCGGGGAGCGTAGAGATTCCTTCCAATTGCGTCAACCGAACAAAGCCTGTTGTGCGGAATAGGTGGATCAGGTTGCTGCGTGTCCAGGTTTGTCTGATTTCCGTTGAAATGAGGGATAGATTTTCGTTCAGCAAACACGAAAAATTGTTCGATGTAACAATTTTGCTTTCCAATCGCTCCGATTTCGACAAGTTTAATTGAGTTTAATATGCCGCTTCTGAAACCCGAGCAAGATATTTGGCCGTTGAACTTGCTGGACGACCCATCAGCCGATGTACCGACGGAATCGGCCCTGATCGCAGAGAAAGATCCCAACGTCGCGGACCAGCCAGCGGGATCGAGTCTTCTGGAATTAGACGCTCCAATCGACACTTGGTGGGCACTGTATACCCTGGCCCGCTTTGAGAAAAAACTAATGCGGCAATTGATCGATATCGAGGTGCCATTCTACGGCCCCACAATCGCTCGCCGGTATCGTTCGCCTCAAGGACGTATTCGAACAAGTATCGAGCCCTTGTTCCCAAACTATGTCTTCATCAAGGGAGACGAAATGGCCCGGTACAAGGCGGTTTCCACGGGGAGCGTTAGTCGCTGCATGCCGGTTGCCAACTCACTTGAATTAGTAACGGATTTGCGACAAATTCGAAACCTGATTTTGACCGACGCACCCCTTGCACCCGAATTGCGACTGGAAGCAGGACAAAAAGTAAGGGTGAAAACAGGTGTATTCAAGGGTTTTGAGGGTATCATCCTCAGGCGAGAAAACGAAGTGCGTCTGTTGATCTCGGTTCGCTACATGGGGCGGGGCGCCAGCGTCGCATTGGATGACTGCCAACTCGAAGCAATCTGAGGCCAATTCCGTCGTCGAAAGAACTGGCGACGATTATGCTAAGACCCTATTGTTCGCTTGCAGTTTTCGAAAACCTTAGATATTTATCGCATTTTCTCAACAACACCTTTCATGATTCAATCACCCGTTTTTGTCGCTGGCCACCGTGGTATGGTCGGCTCGGCCGTTTGCAGTAAGCTTGCTCAGAATTCTGCGATTCAAGTGCTCACGAGAACTCGAAGCGAGCTGGATTTGTGCGACGACGTGAAGGTGAACGCTTTCTTCGAGCAGTTTCGGCCTGCGACGGTCATTTTCGCTTCCGCCAAGGTGGGTGGCATTCATGCTAATAAAACCTACCCCGTCGAGTTCTTGACCGACAACCTACGACAGGAACTTGCCACAATCCACGCCAGTTATCGGTTTGAGACCAAGAGATTTCTGTTTCTGGGGAGTACCTGCATTTATCCACGAATGGCCAAGCAACCGATCCAAGAATCCGAGTTGTTAGCCAGTCCCTTGGAGCAGACCAATGAGGCTTATGCTCTCGCCAAGATTGCGGGCCTAAAACTCTGTCAATATTTCCGTCAGCAATACGGCGTTATGTACCACTCCGCGATGCCCACCAATCTATACGGGCCCGGGGACAATTACCACCCGGACCACAGCCACGTTCTGCCTGGCTTGATTCGCCGTTTCCACGAAGCAAAGTTGCGAGGCGACTCGCATGTCACCATATGGGGAACGGGGAAGCCGCTCCGAGAGTTTCTGCACGTCGATGATTTGGCCGATGCGATTTTGCACCTGTGCCAACTGGAGAATCCGCCGGACTGGGTCAACGTGGGTACCAGCGTTGATATCTCTATTCTCGATCTTGCTAAGATGGTTGCAAAAACGGTTGGATTTCAAGGAGAGATTCTCACCGACCCTTCGAAACCGGATGGGACGCCGAAAAAACTGACCGACACAACGTTGATTCGTTCGACAGGATGGGCTCCTAAGATCGAACTGGCCGATGGCCTATCTTCAACCTACCAGTGTTTCTTAAACGAGCAACGCTCTGGACAAATGCGTTCTGTCTAATGGCTGATCGCGTTAGCTCGTCTTGCGCACACCGGTCGCGCGATGCAGTGCGTGTTTTCCAAATTTTTTTGCAATCTCGTCAGCGATCGAGTCCAAAGATCGCTGTTTCTCCCGCGCGGCTTCATCGAATAGTTCGAGCTGCATCATCTGAGGTTGATCCAGTCCGCTCACTCCGAACCCTATCAATCGGATGGAGAGATGATTTTTTGGCATGCGATTGAGCAGATCGAACCCGGCCTCCAGGAGTTCACTGGTAATGTTGGTAGCCCGTCCCATAGATATAGAACGTGTCACCACCTTGAAATCGGAAAATCGCAATTTTAATTCGATGGTGCGCCCCAGCCGATCGTGCGAGCGTAGTCTTCTGGCCACCTGTTCCACCAACGTGACCAACCAGCTCCTCAGTTCCTCTAGCTCCCGAATATCTTGCGCAAACGTCATCTCATTCGAAATCGACTTGGCCTCGCGATCAGGTACCACAGGTCGGTCGTCGATGCCCTGGGCCAGCATCCAATAATGGTCTCCTGCCGAGCCGAATAGGTCTTTAAGAGTTTCGCGAGACAGTTGCCTCAATTGCCCAATCGTTGCAATGGAAAACTTCTTGAACAATTGCCCAGTAACCTGTCCCACCCCCCAAAGGCGACCAACCGGCAAGGGATCTAAAAACGCCTGCATTCCCGCTCGATCCACCACGGTAAATCCGTTTGGTTTGTGGATGTCGCTGGCTATCTTGGCGACGAATTTGTTCGGCGCTACGCCAACGGACGCAACCAGTCGCAGCTTATCCTGAATCAAGCCTTTGATTTGTAGACCTATCTGTGTTGCGGTTCCATGAAGCCCCTCGCTTCCCGTCACGTCCAGAAACGCTTCATCCAACGAAAGTGGTTCGATCAGTGGCGTAAACTCGTAGAGAATTTCACGGATCTGGCTCGAAACGTTTGCATAGAAATCGATGCGTGGCCGAAGGAATACCGCGTGTGGGCATAACTGTTTCGCGCGATGCGCCGACATCGCGCTATGGATTCCGAAACGGCGGGCTTCGTAGCTACTGGCCGCTACCACCCCGCGTCCCTCTGCGGAACCGCCAACTACCACCGGCTTGCCCTGTAGCGTGGGATCCTCCCGTTGTTCTACCGACGCATAGAATGCGTCCATGTCAACGTGAATAATCATGCTCGCTCCTGATGCTCCGCGTCCTGCGTATCTTTGGAAACCGCGTGCTCCAAATCAGCCAAATGCAAATCCAATGCGCCAACCGAAATTCGGATCTCTACAATCGAAAGCGCAAGTGAGCCTGCCATCAACAACAGGCTAAGCGAAAAAGCCACCGTGCCTGCCGATTGCCAACCGATGAACAGCACCGCCATGCAAAGGGTGCAGCAAAAGAGACTTGCCACCCCCAACGTTTGCATGTCGCGAATGAGATTGATTCGACGTCGCAGGTTCACAATCTCCCCGAGATAATGTGTCTTGGGCGCAGCTTTGTGGTCCGCATGCAGCTTGCGAATGACACTGGCTAAACCAAGAAAGCGATTGGTGTAGGCTAACAACAACAACGAAATGGCTGGAAACAGGAGTGCCGGTGTCGTCAAGTCGAACTTGACATTGTTCCATGACTCGTACATTGCCGCTCTCGATGGCTTGCGAATTTCAGGGGTGGTAGCCGATTCAGGCTTCTACCTGGACCATTTTCTCAACACGATTCAGTCTCTCCGAGTTAGTCTCTCCGAGACGGTCGGCTGGGACAAGAGTCAGTCTTCCTTTTCCATCGTGACTTTCGCGAACGCCTTAGTCGACCAGCGTTTACGCAAATACAGACAGACTGTACCATAGCTCTACCTGGCAAGATAACCCCTTGACCCTTTTCTAGAAATCTTCAGAACTTGTCTACGCTTCCCCTCAGTTACCAACCCAATGCAACCGCTCTAATCATCGGTGTTGGGCTAATGGGCCAACATATGGCTGCCAACGTCTCGGCCTGGATCCATCTCCAGAAGCTAATCTTGATCGATCACTCACCTATCATTCCGGTGGGCACGGAGAAGATGGCACTGGCCGATTTCGCAGCGTCGATCGCGAAAGCCTCCAACGGGAAAACAGAAGTTCTTTCGGAAACCGTAAACATCACGAGCGAATCGGAAGTTGAAGCGTTCTTTTTACGCCACCCCGGCATCCACTACTTGATGCACACCGCAGGTATTTCTCCGAAACCGTTGACGCCCCCAGAGGAGCTGACGAAAGAAGATGTGATGGGTGCTTGTGAAGTCAATTTATGGGGAGCTCACAATGTGATAAAGCATGGCGTAAAGACAGGCGCGCTCGTTCGCGGATCTCGCGGCGTGATCGTGCTCTCCACATCGGCCACGGTCGGTGCCGAGGGCAGGGCAAGCTCGGCCTATGAGGAATCCAAAGGAGGTTTGCTCAACTTCCTGCGCCTTCAGTCTAGGCACTTTGTCGAGAAGTACGGATTGATTCTCAATGGCCTCGCCCCGTCACCTCTCCGCGGCCCCATGGCTGCCCAAAACCTAACGAGCGCTGCCCGTCTACAGGCGGTCGAAAAATCCATGCCCCTGGGCGCCCTCACCGAACCCAAGCATATTTCAGCGGCAACCATGTATTTTTGGGCAAACGAATGTTGGTGTGTCGGGGAAATACTAACCACCGATGGCGGTTACACCAAACATCGCCCCATCTACGGGGCGTTGCCAGCGTAAAGGATTTATGCCATGGCAGAAGAAGTCGCTCCCCCATCGAAAACGCCTTCGGCGATGAGCCATGTCATCATCTATACCGATGGCGCCGCTGAGCCGAATCCCGGTCCAGGTGGCTATGGTGTTGTTCTCATGGCCGGAAATCACCGCAAGGAACTCTCGGGCGGTTTTCATCGCACGACCAACAATCGTATGGAACTTATGGGCGTCATCGTCGGACTTGAGGCCTTGACCAAGCCGTGTCGTGTCACGCTGTATAGCGACTCGAAATATGTCGTCGAATCGGTCGAACGTGGATCTGTGCTGCGATGGAGCGAGAACAATTGGTTCCGGACAAAAAAGGATAAAGCCAAAAACGCCGATCTTTGGGCTCGGTTCCTAGCCATCTATACTAAGCACCAGGTGCGTTTCCAATGGGTCAAGGGCCACGCCGGCGTTCCTGAGAACGAACGCTGCGACGAACTGGCGGTCGCAGCGGCCCAATCCTATGACACCGTCCCCGACGATGGCTATATCGCAGAAATTCTCGCCGGAGGCGGTGTCATCCCGACGTTCGGAACAGAGAACGCTCCTAAACCCGTAATGCTTCCAACAAGCCCGGCCAGCAATATTGCGCACAAAGAAGCCGGAGAGCCTTGTCGCAAATGCGGCACTTCCATCGTCAAAAAACCAACGAAAAAGAAACAGCCAAAACCTGGGCAAACCTATTTCTACGAATGGTATCTTTCCTGCCCTGGCTGCAACACGATGTATCTGGTGGATGAGGCCAAACGCAGTTTATAGATTGTGGAACTCCTGCGTTTCTACTCCCGATCGTTAGCGTTTATACAAACGTTGGAACTTAAGGAACCGTCGCCTCGTCTCGGATCTTGCGGTAGATCGCCTCGGCATGATCGTAAGCCGCTTTCGCTTCCGCCCGTTCTTCTGGGCGAATATTTTTCTGCTTCGATGCCCAGCATACTTTGACTGCCTCCTCACACCACTGCGCGCTGCGTCGACTGGCCCGGATGGGTTTGTCGCCAACGTGCACAAACACCGGATTGGTGTGCACCGATGGCAGAATCCTGACGGCCACCCATGACGACTGAGCGATCTCCACCTGAAACGTCATCGTTTCAACGCGCCCATCGGCTGTCAGTTCACGAGTGGCAACCACCTTGCCGTTAACAATCAGCTCCACCGGTACCATGCGCGTATCCTTGATGCGACAGCGTTCCACATGCCAATATGGTTTCTCATCCAATCGGCGATTTCGAATGGAATCCGACGCGGGAGTCGGTTCCTCTTCCAACCAAGCCGCCGCATCGAAGGTGACCTCTACTTTTCTTGGTTGCTCGCTGCGCAAAGTGCTGACCGCACCTGTTTCGTCCCGTTCCCCTACTCCAACCTCGTCGACTTGAAAGTCGAGAATGTGACTCAAGCCGTCGCCACAGTAACTCCGGCCATCACGCAGGCCCTCCACCCAATTGTCGTAGTTAAGCTCAATCCCTTCCGGAAGCTTGACATAGATTCGACCGAGCCCCACTCGGTCCCCATAGATGCACGGAAAATCTGTTTCCCCACTGATTCGCGTAGTCATGCCACAATTGAGGGTGTGGTACCAAACATTCAATTCCCACATGGCCGGGGTATCTACTGCGGAGATGAAATCGCAGACCCCGTGAACTGTCGTGACAACGAACTCATTGGCCCCAATTCCATCAAAGCGAGGCATAGCATAGTCGGGGATCTCTGCCACTGCTTTTCCCTGCCAACCTTGAGGAGCACCACCCCATGGATGGCCGGGGAACTGTCGACCGCCGTCCGGCATCACATCTGGTAACGCCAGCCCCCAACCGCTGTGGCTATATCCGACCACGCCGCCCTGGGCTTTGCCCCACTTCAGGACAGGCATGGTCCAACTAGGCCATTGTTCCAACCGCTTCGTCCCCGGGTAGTCATCCTCCGTCAACTTGAGCAAGCACAGGTGCCCCGCATGCGACGACGGGAAACCGCTAACTTCGACGTCGTATCGCATGAGATGGTTACGAGTCGACAGCGCCGACACTTGGCCATTGAAGTGTTGTTTTTGGGTATACCAGCATGGCCCCCAACTCAACACACAGCCGACGTTCAAGTCTTCACCGAGAATGTGTCTCATCATCGCTTCCGGTCCAACTCCTTCGGTCGGGCTGTCGTAGTGACCGCAACCTGCTGCATGCACGTGGTGATCGCCAGAAAACCAACCCCGTTTCGCTACGTGGATCCAGCGTTTCAAGTCAACCGAAAGCGAGTGTTGGGCTACCTCTGGAATAAACACCTCCATGCGCTGGGGTAGGTACTCTGGGCCACGATTCACCAGGATGGAATATTGACCCGGTGGCAGCATCACCGATTCCCCATCGGCTCGATAAACTTGATTATGAAAGAAGAAATCGGGAGAAAGCCTGCGCGAGGGCAACGGATAGACTCGCGCCATAGCATCTCGAATCACAAAATTTGCGGTCGTGGGTGTCCCGTCGACATCGCGAATATTAAGGGTAACTTTAGAAGCCGATTTGCAATCGAACAGGATCGGCACATCGCTGCGAAAGCCCAGATCCTGCGTCCCTGCACCAATGTGAAATGACAGCGTTGACTCGCGCAGGCCCGCATCACGACTGTAGAGCAAAAGGATTCGATACTCCACGAGCAGGCCGGAGAGTCGCTCTTTCATCGGCTCGCGTTGAACCATGTTTAAGTCCATAAATCGATCCAACAGATCTTCCGGATTGACAAGCTTCTCGGTCGATCGCGGCTCTTCGCGGGCTCCTCTACCCTGCTGGTACACCGGCAACGCATTGGGACTTTCGACTTGAAGAACGGGATTGATGCCGGCCTCATTGTGAACCTTGATGAGAAACGCCCGCCAACCCTGTTGCAACAATTCCTTTTTGACGGCTCCCTCGATCACCTTCACACGGCTTTCTGCATTGATCTGGATCGTTGCCAAACACAATGGATCGAGAGTCTCTTGGATTTCTCGCAGGGCGACATGGTCATCGGTGGAGGTAGCTGCGGCTAAGATCCTCTGTCTAATCTGCTCCGAAAAAGGGGCTCCTGCAAAATCCATGGCTTCCACAAGTCGCCGAGTCGCCGCCACAAACGGCTGACGCTCCAGGCCAGAAAGAACAAGCCCTTCCTGCGCGGTCAAAGAATGTGAACCTACCCAGCTAACCATCGCCAACAGGAAAAACGAAAGAGTAGCTCGTGCCGTTAGACGCCATTTCCTCGATTCCACGCTCCGTCCCAATGGACTCCACTGCCACGCTGCCATCGCCTCGCTCCTCAATTCGAACCGCCCGCAAAGTTAGATGAACCTGCAGTGTACCACGCCTATGAGTTCCGCAGGATCGCTCCAATCCGCAAATTCGGAGCTACCAATCACCCAGTAACGAGACAGAGAAGAAATTTCATGGAATCGACACTTTTTTCCAATAGCCGACCCAGTTTACAGGATCTTTACCGTAGCGGTGAAAACTGCCTATTGAATGCCTCTTGAATACAGCGCGTGGTGGTTGCGATACTCGCCATCGGCGGAATTGCGTTTGACAGCGCTCGGCTACATCTCGCGCGATCCGAGCTACGAGCAGCTTCTCGTTGCATCGCAAGATCCGCGGCCAATGAACTTGTTTTGACGGACTCCGTGGATCTGGCTCGGCAAAGAGCTATGCAGGTCGCTTCTCGGTTTAATGTAGGGAACCAACCGTTTCAGCTGGATGACTCGAACTTGATCTTCGGTCGCTCTCGCCCCGGCCCGGGTGGGACATCGGTTTTTACCGCAAACGGCGCTCCGATCAATACAGTCCAAGTCAAAGCACAACGCACCAGGAACTCGATTGCGGGCGCAATGACCATGATCTTCGGTTCTATGTTCGGTGTCAGCAGCGGCCATGTAGTGGCGGACGCTACGTCTGGCTTTCGATGCGTTGATGTGTGCTTCGTCCTTGACCGGTCTCCCTCCATGAAGCTTGGTATCACCGAGGATAGCCCTGGATTGACTTCTACCGATCCGCGATTCCTATCTCCACCGAACCCTTCGAGTCGCTGGCTAGCGCTCGATCGCGCCATTGATGGGTTCGTTGATGAACTCGGTACAGGTTCGGGAGAGACTCGCGTCAGCATCGTGACCTATGGTAGCGACTTTAGCTTTAGTCCCTATTTTTGGCCTGCCACGTCGATCGATCTACGATGACGAACGATCACGCTTGAAATGGCGGTCGCTATTCCAGTAATGTTCCTTTTCGTCCTCGGCGGATTTCAAGTGTTTCGCTTCTATGCAATAGCGAACAATATCGAGCTGGCTGTCATGAAAGGCGCGCGCAGCGGGCTGCTGGCGAGCAACACTCCCGAACAAGCGATCGCAACGGCTCAGATTTGTCTCAACCGAGCTGGAATCCAGAATACTGCTGTCGATCAGAGTACTAAGACAAATCCATTGTTCTTGTGCTTGCCGCCTACGTCACAACACGAGCAATTGATAAACTGCGTTGCACCTTGGGTCAAAACGCCGAAATTCCGAATGCCCGGTTCGTCGTGAATGTGACCAAACGCATGCACCTTGGGTTGGATCCGATCCTCGACATGTCGTCTAAGCGATTTGGATCCCACATGGATCGGTTCGTGCGAGTCCATATCGCGCGTTACGTCGAAAATACCTTTGGGTGGCCCATGCGTAATTAGAATGTCGATATCGTCGGGAATGGTCTGCCAAACCGCGTCCAGCTGCAATCGCGGCTTCATGTAGGACCATTGAAAATAGGAAGGGGTGTACGGGCTACCAAATATTTTCCAGCCGTTCCACATCATGTCTCGATGGATGAGAAAATCGACATCGGGATAGTCGCTGCCACCCAAGAGCCCCTTTTCGATGGCCGTTGAGTGATTCCCTGGAACGAAAATCTTTGTGGGAATGGGCAAGGCGGAGTACCACTCAAAAAAGGTTCTTGCCTCCGATTCGTTGAACCATGCGTTGCCATGGTTCGACTCGTCACCGCAATGGATAACCAAATCAACGTCGGGCACCTGTAGCTTGGCATGTTCTCTATGCGTATCTGAAATGAACCAAATTTTCATAAACCTATGTCGATTCGCCAACGTGCCAAGCAAGATTCTCGCAGCAAATCATCCCGAACTTGTCGATTTCGACAAGCCGAAGTTTAGGCACCACCTCCAGATTCCTTGATCACAAAGCGGGCCTGCAGTTTGGCGACTTCTTCGGCGAGGCCCGCTTGCTCTACGCTTTGCAGCACGTCCGCGAAATTCTTGTAAGCGTCCGGTGCTTCGTCGACCGGATATTGGCGGCAGTTGCTCAAGACGTCTGCTGCGTCCAACGAACGTTGCACTTCACGCGCGTCCAGAATCGCTTTGGCAGCCGTTCGACTCAAGCATCGTCCGGCACCGTGATTGACGCTGAAGGCCGTTCGGCTCGCTCCCGGTCGAGCGACCATAATCGATGAACCGTCGCGAGGATTGCCTGGCAAAAGAATCGGATGCCCCGTCTCGAAGTAGCGTGTACCTACCAGTTCATCATGGCCGGCAGGAAACGCCCGTGTCGAACCTTTTCGATGGACCCAATTTTGCTGACCATCCATCCACTCGCGCCGAACGATGCTGTGACTGATGTAGTAGACTAGCTCACCCGAAGTACCAGGCAGGATTTTTTCAAAAGCTTCGAGAACTATTGCGTTAATGAGGAGATGATTCACCGTCGCAAAATTGGCCCCGAGCGCCATATCCATCAGGTATTCGTCTGCCTCAGGCGTCCCGAATTCGGCATAAACCAGCTGCGCATCGCCATTTGGATAGGCCCTTCCTCGCTTCTTGAACTTTGTCTTTAGAATATAGAACTGGTTTGTCGCTAGCGCGTGCCCCAGTCCCCGCGAGCCACAATGGGATAGAAATGCAACGTGGCCATCGCGCAATCCAAACGTCTCACACGCCCGCTTAGCGACCGGAGAATCGCCACATCGAACTATCTCGCATTCGCCGAAGTGGTTTCCATCGTACGAGTTTTCATCATCCATAGCGACAAGGGAAATGCCAAAAGGTTCGAGGCATTCGACCTCACCCGAAAGACTCACTTTTGGTTCCTTCGCGAGAATCCCATTTCGATGCAAAGTTACCTTCTCATGAGCGCTATCGCTCTTTTTGCGTTTCATCAAAACCACGCATAGCAACATTGCTGGAATCACAAGAGGTGCACCGAACGACCTAGATCCAGCGCATCCGCCGTACTTCTTCAAAGCCTTTCCGATCGTCCATCAAA
>Ga0105048_10012178_pt1 | contig 13514 bp, 6 predicted proteins | sample MAT05_FD_78382 | JGI IMG/M metagenome (GOLD analysis project Ga0105048, IMG submission 78382) | Freshwater microbial communities from Lake Fryxell liftoff mats and glacier meltwater in Antarctica - MAT-05 | ecosystem: Environmental > Aquatic > Freshwater > Ice > Liftoff microbial mat | place...
ACCCGAACATGGTACAGTGAGGCTTGATCGGCTTGGCCTGGCAGCAAGACTCGCATTCCAGCGTCCTTTGGATTGGTGCCATAGTCATCGCGGAACTCCCCGCGAGAAGACTGAGGAGCCAGAACCAACGAACCCTTACGCAATGGATTTGTGGCGTTTCCCGAGAGCGTTGAGAACAAGGGATGTGTCAACGGTTGCGTTTCTTCGAGATACGAATCGTCCGACAAGGCTAGTATCGTTCCGTCTGCAGAAACAAGCTCGACCACGGTGTCCAAGCCCGACGTCGTTCGATCAATATCAATCCAAACTTCTGTCCGACCGTTTGCGATAAAGCTGTAGACGTCCACATCGGATGGTTTATTGATGACACCTTCGATCTCGAAGCCCAATCGAGCGTTTTCGTCACCGCTGGTCGCAAGCTTCGCGAGTTGACCCAAATTCTGTGACTGGGATGGCGTATCATTGGCCGACGGCGCACTGGCCCGGGCCGATTCGCGTTCCGATACGACACCTACATTGCGATCGTTAGAATACGTCTGTGCAGATACCCCTTGCCATGCTCCAGGAGTAGCCACTTGCGAAATGGCTTGCGGAACCAATTCTAAGAAACTGGTGATCCGTGCCGTTGTCGAGTTGGGATCAACTCGCCAAGTTAGTGCCGTGGTAACGTCGGCTAGTCCATATACTGCACCAAGGACTGGGTCGTTCAGAGGAGGCAACCGTGTGGTGTTAATGTTACCCGGTAGCGTGTACGTAGTACCAGTCGTCTCAATCGCAGTGGCCAACGATCGGTATTCATCTGCCGCCCAACCGCTATAGGTTGCGTTCTGCAGATCCACTCCTTGCTGATAAATCCCTCCGTGTGAAAATCCAAATCGTTCAAAATTGTCGATCGTGTAAGCGCGGAAATCAGGCTGCCCGGGAGTACCTGTAACGTAAAGGAAATCATCGCTTGGCGACTGAATGTCCTCGTCCAGATAGTTCACGAAGTCGATTGCACCGAAAGGCTGATCGCTATTCAGAATGAGTGTATTGAACAGCTTTGAAATACCGTTGTCGAAGCGAGATTCAATTCTCCAGCGTACTGGCACACCGTTGTTACCTGCGAACGTTCCTTCGCTTGCGACCAAGTCCGGCGAAATCAAAGTTGGCTGCAACGTTATCGTCGTATTTCCCAACTCGAACCCATTTCCCAGTGCGCCAATGTCGATGTAATTCGTAAAATCGAAAATCACGTCCGTATTGACGAACTTTTGGCTTATGCCTTGTGCGGTAATACCTGACTGGGAAAGGAACGAAGCGTTACCACCGGCAGAAGGTCGGAACGAAAAGAATCCAGGGAGGTTCACGTCCACGTCATTATCGATCAAAGTTCCTCGGTCAACCTCAGGACCGGTCGGAAGCCGTAGGATTCCCGTTGTAACATCGTTGTTGTCGGTGTCGAAGGCAGAACGACCATCGATGCCGAATCCTGCTCCAACGCTATCATCCGCCAGCGAAGTCAAAATCACAGGGAAATTCGGTTGGCCAACAATTTGGATGCTTCCACCGACTCGAGAATCGATGTCCAGCGGCGTTCCCGTCGCTCTCAATCCTGCCAGAGCTGCGCCCCCGCCAAACTTGACAACCAGACTTGCGGAAGGGCTACTCTTGATCCTCAAACCACCGTACGTATAGAAATTGTCGGACGTAATTTGAGTTTGAACAATGTGAACGATACCGGTATCGTCCCAAACACTTTGGGTAGTCAATGTCTGCCCCCGAACCACCATCCCGTTGATCGCATTGCGAGAGAGTCTGTTTCCATCGATTAGTGGACCTTGATTTTCAGAGTAATCAAGCGTTCGAGCCAGCAGATTTGATTGACGACCCGGGTCATTTACCAAATCAGGCCCAAGGGAATTTACATCAATACTAATAGCGGGAGCATCATTGTCATTGATGCGATTATTGATCAACACCGGTTGCGAACCACGAACAAAAAGGGCGGCTGCGGAATTGGTTCCTCTACCAACTCGTGTTAACGTATTGGAGCTTTCATCACCTCCCGCATTATTTTCCAACCGAGAGTTCGCCATGCGGAAATCCGCTTGATGCACTTCGATTGCATTGAAGGATGCAAATCCTCCTTCGATGCGCGTTGTTCCGCCAGCGTAAGACAAACGATTGTAATCCAGCGAAGCCGTTCCGCCGTGGCCGACGAAAACCCCGCCCCAGTCGCCCGGCAGTGGAGTTCTAGTTCCTCGCGTGTTCGCTGTATCAAACGTACCGCCGAACCCATAACGATTGTCGTTGAGACTGGTCATCACGATTGGCAACGCCGAGGTTCCCTCAGCAATGAGCGTGCCTCCGTCACTAAGCTCGATACGCGAGCCACGCATTTTCAGAATTGCACCCGCATCAATCACCAAACCGCCATCCAATCGGGAACGCACTTTGATGTTCAGTGGGACTAGCTCACTACCCGTCAGGGTCCCATTGTCGACATAGGTATTCGCCACGGCGTTGAGCTGCGTAACCAATCGATACGTACCTCCGCCGGTTGCATCGCTTCGATACAATCGTCGAGCGATATAGGGCAATCCGCCACCAATCGTTGGTAGATTGGCCAAACTAATCGAACTGTTGGCCGCAACAGTTAGCGACGATGTTGGAATCGATGCCAAACTTTCGTTTCCGGCAGCGTCAACATAGACCAATCGATAATTGTAGGTGCCAGCCGCAAGCGACCCTCCTGCCACAACATTCAACGTCACAGTCGTTGTCGGCGGGGAAGCGATGTCAATGATTCCGCCACCCGGCTTTCCTGCAATCACCAAGTTCTCACCGATGATGTGCGTAATATCGATATCATCGAATCGAGAAGTGACTGACACCGTTTCCAAAGCTTCTGCAACTCCAGTCCGTGTTTTGACAAACAACCCATTGATGGTATTGTTCAAGACGCGGTTTCCATGAATCTCAGGTCCTACCCGGTCATAGTCTGGAATAAAGAATCCGTTTGCTTGGGATCTTGGATCGACGAAGTCATCTTCTTTGAAGCTGTTCGGCGTTGCAGCCAAAGCCGCGTCCGCACTGCGAGTGATCAAATTATTGACAATCGACGGACGCGAATCCACCATGTGAATCGGGGTAATGATCTGCGAAACCCCATCCACTACAACTTGACCACCACCAAAACGAATTTCGGAATGGACCACGGAGTTCAGGAACAAACCATTTCGTTCTTTATCGCTACGTGTCTCATCGCTGCCGTCAATTCGATTTCTAAAATCGATTCCGCCCCAATCGCCTGGAGCCGCCGCGGGCGGCGTCCTGTCCGGATTCACACCGATTCCAACCGTGTCGTTTATCGAGGTAACAATGACTCTCGTATCAGGTATTCCGAGCAACTGAAGTGTCCCGCCGCTACGATCCACACTGACCGTCGAACTACCTGCGCTGATGCGAGCCCGGCCCATCTTGATGATAGCGCCTGCGTCGATCATGACCGTTACGTTCTTTGGAACGTCAAAAGTCGATCCGTCTGCCAAAGGCGCACCGAAACGGTTGAATCCGATTTCGTACGCCCGATTCGTTGTGTTGCCTAGAATCCGCACTGTGACGGCGCGATTTCCAGTCGTATCGGCCCTTGCAACGTTGCCAGCATCCGACAGTGCAGCGGCGATGGTGCTATAGGGCCTAGCAAGCGTTCCGATGCCATTGACGGCAGCAGTCTTGTCCACCCAAACCGTATAAGCAGACGTGTCTGGGACACCGGCAACGAGAGGTGCTCGATCTGGTCTCGAAGGCACAAACCAATAATTAAACACTCCGCCAGGTCGACCATTGCCGTCGCCATCGAGCGGTGTGGGTGAACCGTTTACATCCACCAAAGTAGACGCTGCAGGCGGCTTGAAATCGATTCGCAATTGATATTTGCCTTCCGATTTTCCACCCAAACCGGAGTCTTCGATTTGTGGATTGTACGATGTGTTTCCTTTCGCACTAACCCCTACCAGGTAGTCGCCGCCCCGTACAAAATCTAGGGAGATGCGAGGGTCTTCGCTAAAGTAATCTTCGTTTGCAGCAATTTCGGTCCAGCGTGGAACCAAAACCGTTCCATCGTTGCGGTAAAGTCGCAAGGAAGCGTCCAGCAAACTGGAATCCGATTGACGTTCTGCAGCGATTTGCAACTGCAAGCGACCGCCCTGAGCTGGCACCGAGAATTTATAGAGATCGATGTCCTTGCCTTCAGGTCTCAGCACAAACTGGCCGTGGACAATGTCGGCGTTTCCTGGAAAAACCTGTTCGACGCTTGGGTCGGTTATAGGCGCGTTGTTTTGAACCGTCGCTTGTGGCAACTCGTCCGCGCTTCCAAGTCCCAACAATACACCGATTCCACGCATAAAGGAACGGAAGAGCTCCGTCCCAAACAAATTGTCGTCGGCCGTATTGTAGTCTTGACCATCGATAATGACTGCAGACTGAGCAGCATTCGACAACAGCGGACCAGCGGCAAAGGTTAGCCCGCCCGGACGATTAGCTTCGACGGTCGTCAATGACGTCAGAGAGTTAATCGCTTGCATGTCACCAACCGCAATCGTAAAGCCAAGATTGTCGCTTTCCGTGAATCGAACCCCAAGGTATCGCTCGTAGAGCGACATGACTTGACGCACCATGACTTTTTGTGCGTCCGTAATCGTATTCAATTGAACGCTTCGATTGGCAGTGCCAAGCTCCGATGCAAAGTTGTAACGGATGACGGCAATTCCATCGGTATCGACGCGAGTCACATGGTGCTGATATCGATTGTCCCGATTGCCTTGCTCATCGTTGGCTCCTGGGAAATCCAATGTGTAGGGGCTTGTATTCTTAATTTCGGAATTGATGATCGCAGCTTTTGCGCCCGGACCAACCAGCCAGCCGCCTCCCAAATCGGTTGCATTGTCAAACCGGCTTCCAGGATCGGTTGCTGGATTGATCACCGCTACTGGCGAGGTCGATGGCGATTCACTATTCCCAATCCGCAATCGCATTGCAGCGATCGGGAGCGATGCGCTGGTGATCGGATCGACGAACGAATCAATGTTGCGGTTGAACGTCAAAGCAACTCGATTCAGCGAAGCATCGTAACTAACCCCCGAAGGACGAAAGGAAATATCATCCAATCCGCTCAACGTGTTTCGCGTGTAAACAAGCTGATAAAACTCCGGCTTGACCGCCTCGATGGTGTTCAAGTCGTCATCATTGAAGTAAACATAAATCTGGTTTCGCTGTTGGGTCAATGTACCGTTTGCAGCTCGAATCACCGGTTGTGGAACTACGGCCTGGATGGTGGTCCCCAAGTCCAAATCAAAACGCACGCTTTGACTAACACCACCGTTGAATGGAAGACCCGCTGCGTTTCGAAGCGCAAAAGGACCACTTCCCAAAATATCGATGAGATAGAAATCATCTGGCAGCGTTTCCGCAAATCGAATGACCACTTCACGCTCGGTATCCCCCAAACCAATGTAAGCCGGGGTGATCGAGACGTCATCGCCCGAAAGGAGCGACAACTGGGTTAACGTTGTAAAATTGCTGCCGATGCGCGCGGACGGTGAACCGCTAATCAACCTCGCTTGCAAAACCAAGGACGCTTCGGCCGAGTTGTTGATCGCATCTACGACTTCTTGAACGGTCGTCAAGAATCTTGAGTTGCTATTCACTTCCACTCGAACTGTCTGACCTATGACTGTTACGATTGGGGTTAACTGTCCGCCAAAATCTCTCGATATGAATTCGATCCGGCTGTTTGCGCCTGAAGAACCAGGACGTGTGGAAAGGAATTCGACTTGGAGCGTATTGCTCCCAGAATTCAAATTCGAAGAAACACGAGCTGCGTCCGCACCTTGCAAGGTCAAGACTCGTCCGGCAGGAACAGTATCGGCGATGACCGTGCTCTCGAGACCGCGAAGCCGTTTTACCAACACCTTCGATGCGACTTGCACATCTTCCGTCATCGCTCGAATGAGATCGGATGCCGTGGTCTTGCTACCGGGTAGCGTATTGACCTCGATATTGATACGGGTCCCTTCGACACTCAAAATAGGCCAACTGGCCGGTTTCCCCGGAATGCTTGAGGTCCGTGCCGTTTGCGTGAACCGCAGCTCCAAGCCGTTGCCTTGCTGACCTGGCAACGAAGCGCTGAAGTCTAAGATAACTTGCCCGTTTGTCCCCAAGTCGGTACTCAAATAGGCGGATTCTAAAATTCCGTCCGCGCCTGCCCTCTTCACCTGAATTCCTGTCAGGGTTTTGAGATCCAAGGCTGCAATATCATCAAATCGAAGAACGATTTCGCGAGGACTAACGTTCAACACCGTCGCGTTTCCGCCCGTGCTGCCCAGCGAAATAACAGAACCTTCGTTCGGCTGAACACCAATTAACTGCGGACCCGCAGCCATTAAGTGTCGCGATTCTAAAGACTCCAAAAGCGATTGACGAACAGAAAGCTGTTTACGCTTCCTTCCGCGATCTTTTCGGGGGATGTTATTGGAAAAAGAACCACTTCCGAAACAGACGGTGGTCATCGACAAACCTCAATCAGGTGCCATAAACAAGGGCCAATACAGTAAGCGACTCGATAGCGGGTCGCAATTTCGAGTCTAATTCAGCTTGCAAGCTTTGCAACGAATCAAGTGCAGTTACGAACGACTTCCTGGTCTGCAAGTCGTTTTAAATACGCTACTTGCTACCTAGGTCGTCCTATAACCAGCACGATCGACACAATTGAATGCCTGGCTTGGAGAGGGGTTGCACCGCAAAAGTTCCCCAACCAACCACCTTGTGCTACCTAATCGCAAAAAACGTGTGCCAACCGCATGTTTTTCAGGCCAACGCCTGGTTTTTGCTGGGCCGAATTGGCTGCCAGCCTCAAAACGCCCCAAAAATTGACCCTGAGTCTTTCGGAGATTCCTGGACGAGAATACAAATTACGCATCGCGAAGTGACGCCAGCTTTCGCGTCTCTTTCTCCAGTGATTGGACCTCTGGAGAGCTATTTCCCTACTGCAAAATCATCGCAAAAAATGTTTCAGTCGCTCCAAGAAGGCCTTCAAGTTGCTTTTCAATCGCTCCGTGGCAAGGGGAAACTGACCGAATCCAACATGCGCGATGGCCTGGCCATGGTTGAAAAATCCATGGTCGAAGCGGACGTCAATATCGACGTGGTGCGGAAATTCATGGCGGATGTGTCCGCGGCTGCCGCCGGACGGAGAGTCCTGCTTTCCCTCCGACCAAACGAAGAGTTGATTAAAATTGTCTACGAAGAGTTGGTCTCCCTTCTGGGACCCGTCGACAATTCCATCCCGATGCGACGCGGCGAACTGACCAGCATCATGATGTGCGGGCTTCAAGGAGCCGGAAAAACGACGACCTGCGGCAAGCTTGCCCTGCTGATTAAGGAAAAGAAACTCAAGCCTTTTCTCATCGCGGCCGACCTGCAACGACCAGCTGCTATCGAACAACTTCACGTGCTCGGAACGCAACTTGGCGTCGGCGTCTTTAGTAAGCCTGGCGCAAACGACCCGGTAGCGGTTTGCCGTGAAGGACTCGCCGCAGCCAAGGCTGCCGGTGCCGATGTCGCGATTTTTGATACCGCGGGACGCTTGGCCATCGATCAGGAATTGATGGACGAACTAAAGCAAATCGACAAGCAAATCGCACCGCATCAGGTCTTCCTGGTTGTCGACGGTATGACCGGCCAGGATGCGGTCAACAGCGCCAAGGCCTTCAATCAAGCCCTGTCGATCGACGGCGTCATCATGACCAAACTAGACGGCGATGCTCGCGGCGGGGCTCTGCTGAGCGTGAAAGCGGTTACCCAAGTCCCAATCAAATTCATTGGTACCGGCGAACACATGGACGCCCTGGAGCCATTTCGTCCAGAAGGCATGGCCAGCCGGATCCTGGAGATGGGCGATATTCTCGAAGTGGCTCGGGAAGCCCATAAACTGATCGATGAAAAGGAACGAAAGCAACTCGAAGAGCGGATGTCCAAGGGGATTTTTACCCTCGGTGACTTCCGCGATATGATGCAAAAGCTTCGAAAGCCGGGCCTCATGACCAAAATGTTGACTCTCATGCCTGGCATGGGGGATCTTTCCAAAATGATGGCGAATGCCGATAGCGACAAAGAAATGCGTCGCATCACAGGCATCGTCGATTCCATGACCCCTGACGAGCGCAAAAACCCCAAAGTCATCGATCCATCTCGCAAAAATCGAATTGCCAAAGGGTGCGGTGTTCAACCCAACCAAGTTAGCGACCTGGTAAAGCAGTTTGACATGCTGGCACCAATGCTCCAAATGGCTACCTCCGGCAACATGGGTGACAAAATGAAAATGCTCCAGCAAATGCAAGGGATGATGGCAAACAATCCAAACAATCCGATGGAAGGCATGAAAATAAAACAAAGCACAGGCAAGCGGCTCACTCCAAAAGAGCGCGAAAAGATGCAAAAAGAGCGAGAAAGACTCCTGAGAAAGAAAAAACGAGGCTAGGCATGCTTTTGACGAGGGGTTATCATTCCTAACCTAGTAAACTCATATTTCACGGAGAATTAGCACAGTGTCGGTTCGTATTCGAATGAAGCGTTTGGGCAGAAAAAATCGCCCGTTTTATCGTCTCTGCGCCATCGATCAACGTTGCCCGCGCGACGGTCGAGTCTTAGAGGAATTGGGGCATTACGACCCTATGTGCAAGGAAACCGATGCGCGTGCCATCCTCAAGGGTGAACGCATTGACTACTGGCTCAGTGTCGGAGCTCAACCGAGCGAAAACGTTCAAGTTCTGATAAAGAAGTACGGCTCCAAAGGAACGCATCTCCAACAGCAATCCGACGCGCTAGCTCGAATCGGTCGAAGCGTAAAACAACCTGTAGCCGCTTCCTAAGCCTGAGCGGGATAGGCCTTCACATTATTGTCGTCTGGTCGTTCAACGTCACCTGGTCGATCATTGTCGCCTGGTCGTTGCCTATCCCAACATGGCCCGGGCGTGATTCTGTAACGGATCTTTCGTGTGCGATTTGACATCATCTCTCTCTTCCCGCCAATCTTCGCGGGATATCTCACTCAAAGCTTGCTCGCCAAAGCCATCGATCGCGGATTAGTGGAAATTCATATCCACGACCTGCGCGATTGGTCGACGGACCTCAAACACCACAAAATTGATGACAAGCCCTATGGTGGTGGTCCTGGCATGCTGATTTGCGTTGATCCAGTCGTTCATTGCGTTGAAGCGGTCCAGAACATGGCAGAACAACCCGGAGTCGTTGTCGTGATGACGCCTCAAGGCGACAGACTCGATCAACGGCGCGTCGAACAGATTGCGCGATTCGAACGAATGATATTGCTGTGTGGTCGCTACGAAGGATTTGATCAACGCGTGATCGACATCTTGAACCCTGTCGAACTTAGCGTCGGTGATTACGTCTTAAACGGTGGTGAAGTTGCAGCCATGGTGGTTGTCGACTCCACGGTGAGGATGATCCCCGGCGTTCTTGGGGACGAGCAAAGCAGTTGGGACGATTCGTTTTCACGCGGCAACCGACTGCTGGAGTTTCCTCAATACACACGTCCCGCAGAGTTTCGCGGTCATGAGGTGCCAAGCGTGCTATTGAGCGGCAATCACAAACGCATCGCGGACTGGCGAACCGAACAAGCCAACCTGAAAACTCGACTTAGGCGCAGTGACTTGTTTGAAAACGGAGATGGTTAGAAGACGGTTAGTCGGGTATTGTCCTTCGCTGGCCTAATAAGCGAATCCCGCGCGTACGACGAAGCTGTTTTCTAGATCAAGGCTGCTGGCCGACCTAACTCGGTAAATCAACTCACGATTGAAGGCATACCCTGCCTCGATAAAGCCCAAGCGAAATCCTTGGCGAATCTGGTCGGACTTGCCAAATTCTAAACCCAGCATCAGTCGGACATCGTTGATGTCGATTTCATCGTTCGAATCATCCGTTTGCTTAATGGTCCAAGCGCCGCCCCCATAGTAGCCCGTTAAGTACCACCACACATCCGCGTTGCCAAGTGTCGCCACGTAATGAGCTAACTTCGGTTCAGGGAAAAAGAGATCGAAGCGTGTGTCTTGATTCGGCATCCACAAAATCCCCCCTGCCGGTAGCAGTTTGATTTTGTTTCTGTCCAGGTAAAAGACACCAGCCCGCAGAGTCGCCGTCGGAGTCAGTCGAAGCCGTCCCAACGCCTTGCCCTGGATGCGAATACTCTCGGAATTGACTGCGTCAAATGCAGAGAAAACACCTACTCGCACCCCTAATTCTACGCCTAAAGTCTGTTGTGGATTGGTTTCCCATCCCGAATCTATGAAAGCGCTGAACGCAGATCCAGGCAAGTCCGACCCGGGCACCGTTGGTCCCTCCCACTCATGTTGAGAATAGGAAGGTATGATGTAAAGCGGTCGCGTGCTATTAAGGAAATTAGGGACTGCAAACACGAGCGACACATCGCTGTCGTTGGTTTCTAAGCCGTTGGGATTTTTTTTGTCGAAGCCATCCGTACCGGGTAGCCATGTGTGTCGAAACCGGGGCCCTTGAAATAGCCGAATCACTTGATTGGTACTCGAGTTTAAGTTCGCGCCCGCATTGTTCCACCAATTATTCCAACCATAATTGTTTTGCTGAAACCCAAATGGATTGTTTTGGTACGGATTGGCCAAGTATGGATTCGTCTGATTTGAGAGATTCCAAGGTGAGTTGAGCGGCGGCGAACCACCCGTCCCGGGAAAGAGCACGTTCGGTGATGCGTTTGGGTAAACGCTTGATGGAAATGTCGGTTGTGCGATCGGAGGGTTGGCAGCATACGGATTCACGTAGGCAGGCAAATTAGGGTTTCCCATAGGGCTGGACCCGAAAGTCGGTGCTGTGGATTGGCCCCAGCCGAACAGGTTTCCTAAGTTGGCGAAAGGATTCGAGGAGGGATATACCGGTGCTGTGCTCGGCCGAAAGGCTGGTGCATAAGGATCGAACGAGCCAGTTCCGGCGGGAATCCCCGATGGTTGCGGAACATATCCATTTGCGGGGAACAGTCCATTCTGCGGCGGGCTGCTCAACCAGGGGTTACTTTGGTAAGGCAACTGCGCAATCGGTTGACCAAGGCAAACCAGCGGCGCAGCTAGGATCCACATGCAGATCGCAAGTCCCCAGATTGTTTGGCTTCGTATTGGACCCACGGCGCTTCCCTGAATTCTCGACATCGAGAGCGTGCAGTTTCCGACTCTCAATCGAAAGGGAATACTTCTTGGCAGGGACCGCAGTCAAGCTTTCTTGACCAATTCCCTAGAGAATTTGGGAAATTTAGCAAACCAACGTAGTCCGCAGATTTCGCATTTCGCCCATATTCTCACAAATTGTTGCTAATCGAGAGGATCGCAACTATCCTGGACGGAAGCCGTGAGGAATAATTTCTCGGCCCGACTTCTCATTTCCCAATCTGCTTCGCAACCCAAGGGTACTTTGGCATGCGTCTACAAACCCTAACTAAGTTTTTCCTTTCGGTGACCGTTGCGTGCGTCCTTTGGATGCCGTCTAGCTTCGGGCAATTTGGCGGTGGCAATGGCGGTGGCGGTGGCGGCGGACAAGGTGGCGGCGGCAATGGCGGCGGTGGTGGCGGCAATGGTGGCGGTGGAGCTGGCGCTGGGGTCGCCGGTATCGACATCGACGCAGCCGGCGTATTGCGTGTCTCGCAAGTCGATCCGTCCATTGCGTTTGCGATGCGACAGGCAACCCTTCAGAGTAAGCCACGTGGAGCTGTTCATACCTCCCCAATGCGAATGGTGTCACTTAACCGATTGGAGCGATTTGTTTCCAAGCAACTCGATCAAGGTGACATATTAAGTGATGAAGTTCGAAGTTTGGCAGGACTAAGCCGACTTGAATATGTATTTTTCTTGCCTGAGTCCAAGGACATCGTCATCGCGGGGCCAGCAGACCAATGGCATCTGGATGCAAATAACCGCTTGGTTGGATTAACAACTGGCAGGCCGACTCTGAGGCTAGACGATATGATCGTCGCCTTGAGAGCCTTCCACTCCAACGACGACAACAGCATCATCGCTTGCTCGATAGATCCCACCGCCGACGGACTAAAGAGAATGAAGCAGTACTACGCTCAATTTGGCGGTCAAATGCCGAAAGGCGTCGACCCACGAAAAATCGCTCTCGGGGCCAAGGATGCACTAGGACTCCAGACGATCACTATCAAAGGCGTTCCAAAAACAACACACTTCGCACAAGTCCTTGTCGAAGCCGACTACCGAATGAAGTTGATTGGAATCGGTCTTCAGGATCCCATTATTCCACTCACGAGTTGGATTCAACGAACCTCGCCGGGTGCAAATGCGAACTCGTTGCAAAGATGGTATTTCCAAGCAGACTACAGCTCGGTTACGACGAATGAATCGAATACGGCTCTGCATCTACAGGGCCGCGGCGTCAAATTGAGCGGAGAAAAAGAAAGTGTCGAAAAGAACGGCGACCGAACACGAACGGGAAGCACGGGCGATCAAGCTAGCAAAGGCTTTACCAAAGAGTTTACGGAAAAATTCGACAAACTAGCTGACGTAACCCCAGTTTTTTTCGAGATGCGAAACCTGTTCGACATCAGCATTGCTGCCGCATTCATCCAAGATCGCGACCTTTACGAAAAGGCAGAATGGAATCTTGGAGCATTTGCTGACGAAACCAAATGTCGCGTGAATACCGTCGCTGGAGTAAACCAAGTTGAAACGGCCGTCAATGCGGTTTGGAAGAATTCCCAACTCGTTACTCCGATTGGTGGCGGTGTTCACATTGCTGCCAGAAAATTAGTCGAGCCATCGGCAACGACAGTCGATAAAGAAATCGACAAGAAGCAAGAGAAGGGCTCCGCACCCAAAGATCTCGCTGCCGACCAATGGTGGTGGGACTAAGAATTGCTAACCTACAGGATGTAAATGAGAGCGACTATCAACAGTTTACGCATGGCGATAGTCGCTCTTGTCGTTTACTGGGTTTTTCTTTTTATTGGAACCCATCTGCCAGCCGACAGGATTTTCATCCCACTGCATCTTTCCGACAAAGTACTGCATGTCATTGCTTTTGCTGGACTTTCGTTTCTCATTGCTTGGGCTGTTCCAACCAACGATGCGAAGCTGTACCGGAATACCTTCGTGGCTGCCCTCATTGCGGTAGTCTACGCAGCCCTCGACGAATTGTTGCAGATTCCAGTAGGCCGAACGGCTGACTGGCTCGACTTCGCAGCCGATTGCGTCGGCGTTTCCATCGGCCTGGGTTCCTATACATTCGTTCGAGCTCTCATTCTGCGGGCCGAGTGGGAGTTTTTTCGCAGTCCTAATGACGTACGTTCAAGACGTTCTTCGCCTAAGTGAATTTGCGGTAGACTCGTCATGTGTGGCACGTCCCTGAGGTTACGAGGGGCGTGGTGAATCGCTAGAAACATTTGCCACAGTTCCCACGCCCATCGCTACCACGCTACC
>Ga0105048_10012179_pt1 | contig 13514 bp, 7 predicted proteins | sample MAT05_FD_78382 | JGI IMG/M metagenome (GOLD analysis project Ga0105048, IMG submission 78382) | Freshwater microbial communities from Lake Fryxell liftoff mats and glacier meltwater in Antarctica - MAT-05 | ecosystem: Environmental > Aquatic > Freshwater > Ice > Liftoff microbial mat | place...
ATGACAGCGTGTTTTGCGCTCGACATGACAGCGTGTTTTGCGCTCGATATGACAGCGTATTTTGCGCTCGACATGTGGAGCGTTAGCGAGACACCTGTTTATTTCTTCTTCGAAGCTTTTGCCGCAGGCTGTGCCGTTCCCATTCCGGGAATTAAACCGCCCACAGCATCGCGTACAAAACTTCCCCAGGTGAGGTTGTTTTGACCTTCTTTGTGAGCAAGAGCTTTTTCGATGGCCATGTTGGCGGCGTTTTCAACTACCCATTCAAAATTTTCTTCACCTACGGAATTCACGTCGGCATCGGGAGCCGGGTTGCAGAAGTCGATGGCGTAAGGGATGCCGTCGCGGATGGCGAATTCGACCGTGTTGAAATCGTAACCCAGGGCGTGGTTGATCATGAGAACCAGACTGGACATTTCTTCACGCAATTCCTTGGACACTTTGTGGTCGGCCACATAGCGCAGGTGGTGCGGGTTGCGGGGTTCATAGTCCATGATGCGCAAGTATTTTCCGCCGAGGCAATAGCAACGGAAGTAGGCATCAAATTCGATGGCTTCCTGGAGCAGCATCACGAGTTCGCCTGTTTCGTTGTAGGCTGCAAAGAACTCGTCGAAGTTGTGCACTTTGTACACGTTTTTCCAGCCGCCACCGGAGTGTGGTTTCATGAAGAGGGGAAAACCGCCGAGGTATTCAATAATTTTTTCCCAATCCAATGGGTATTTCATGTTTCGGAAGCTTGCTGCGCTGGTATCTGCCGGCATTTGTTTGGAAGGCAGCAGGATGGTTTTGGGTACGGGCAGGCCGACTTTGGTAGAGAGGCAGTTGTTGAAAAACTTTTCGTCGGCGCTCCACCAAAAGGGGTTGTTCATCACTGCGGTTCCGTTGAGGGCAGCGTTTTTGAGGTAGGCGCGGTAGAAGGGCACGTCCTGGCTGATGCGGTCGAGCATGACTGCGTAAGGGATGGAATCACCTTGGGAAACTTCTTCCACAAGGGTACGTTCAGCATACACGCCTTTCACGTTTTTGGCGTTGATGCGCTCTACAAAAGCCTCGGGAAAGGAGCTTTCTTTGCCGTGTAGTATTCCGATTTTTTTCATTCCGGGATGTTGAATTGAGCGTTGCGAATTGGGTGCGGTTGAATATGTTTCAGCAGCTCTACCGATGTTGGTAAAACTGTTGGCGACAAAACTACTTAAAAGGCTTTTGAAAAATTAACATTTACCCCAAGGAAAATACAAAGCGGCGGCCCGTGGGAGGGGCGACCGACTTAAAAATGGCAGGCACAAGTCCCGCCGGGTGTCGTTGGTCAACGTTTAATAATCGATGATGGGCGCCACTATTTCCTCTTTTACGGCTTGTGCAACTTGTTTGGTAATGGTTTGAACCTGCTCCTCTTGGTCTTCAAATTTGGCCCACAAGGTGACTTGGTAAGCGCCGGGTTTGCGGTAGGTATGTTTTAAAATACCATTGCCATCGAATGCTTTTCGGCTCCCATCGCCGAGTTCAAGTTCGTAGGCGGCCCCTTTGGCTATGTTGGCCATTTCAAATAGAAAAGGACGTCCGGCTTCGGGTTGTTCGTTCACGCGCAGCAGGTTGCCCGGAATTTTCTGTATCCGGGGAGCGTCGTTCGCTGCCGTCGGGGTTGTACCTTGTGTACTGCCCGACTGAAGTAAAACCCGTTCGTTGGTGCGCCTTTGGGCATTGCGCGCCACTTGCAAGGCTCCCAAACCAACCAAACCCAGAACCGCTACTACGATCAGGATGGCCGTTTCGCGGTTGGAACTTTTTTGTTTGGATGGTGCAGGGGAATTTTCCATGAATTTTTTTAGTGTTTGATCAAACAAAGATACAACTTTATCCTTTTTCCCAAGATGCCCATGCACATTCAAGACAGCCTTCGTTTCGCCCGCAGCATCACACTGCGACGCGTCGCCAACTTTGCCAAGGTGCTCGCTTCGTATTACCTGGCCCGTTTTGCCAGCAAACCCATACAATGGGGTTTGCCTGTAACCATCAGCTTCGAACCCACTACAGCCTGCAACCTGCGTTGTCCGGAATGCCCCTCCGGACTTCGGGCTTTCACCCGCGCTACAGGGCATCTGAATACCGATTTTTTCCGCAAAACCATCGATTCGGTGTACCGCCACACCATGTGCATCATTTTTTATTTTCAAGGAGAGCCCTACCTCAATCCCGCTTTTCTCGACATGGTGCAATACGCCAAAAAATACAGGCTGTATACCATGACGAGCACCAACGGTCATTACCTCAACGAAAACAATGCCCGGCGTACGGTGGAAAGTGGCCTCGACCGCATCATCATTTCCATCGACGGCGCTACCCAGGAAACATACGAACAATACCGTGTGGGTGGCAAACTTGAAAAGGTACTCGACGGCGCCAAACGCCTTGTAGCATGGAAAAAAAAGCTTCGGAAAAACCATCCACACATCGTTTTCCAGTTTCTGGTGCTGCGCCCCAACGAACACGAAATGGACGATGTACGCCGCCTCGCCCGAGACATCGGCGTGGATGAATTGTCCTTCAAAAGCGCACAAGTGTACGATTACGAAAACGGCCACCCGCTCATCCCTGCCCAAAAACAATATGCTCGATACCGGCAACGCGCCAACGGCTCCTGGGCACCCAAACACGCCCTAGGCAAACATTGCTGGAAACTGTGGCATGCTTGCGTAATCACATGGGACGGCCTCGTGGTGCCCTGCTGCTTCGACAAAGACGCCAAACACCTGCTCGGCGACCTCAAAACAACCACTTTCAACCAACTTTGGCATGGCGAATCCTACCGAAACTTCCGTACCGCCGTGCTCAGCGGCCGCGACAAAGTTGATATTTGCACGAATTGTACGGAAGGATGCAAGGTGCATCTGTGATTATCTCGTATCTCGTCAATCAAATTCAACCCAACCCAAATTTTAACAAGCATGACTATAAATGAGGCACAGTCCACCGTCGATCAATGGATCAAAACCGTTGGGGTGCGGTATTTCAACGAACTCACCAATACGGCGATCCTTATGGAAGAAGTAGGGGAAGTTGCTCGTTTGATGGCATATTTGTACGGCGAAAAATCGTTCAAATCGCCCGATCAGGCAGAGACCGCCCCAGCAGAACTTGCCGACGAAATGGCCGATGTTTTGTTCGTACTCATTTGCTTAGCCAACCAAACCGGCGTAAACCTGACGGAAGCGCTCCAAAAAAACATGGAGAAAAAAACGTTGCGCGATGCCAACCGGCACAAAAACAATGAGAAACTTTAAACTTTAAACTTTAAACTTTAAACTAGTTCAACTTAAACTGCACTGTGACCCCAGCATTCAAAGTGGTAATGGGGAAGGCTTGTGATGTTTTCGGCACCGTTCGGCGGTAATCGGTAAAAACGCGCAGGGTGAGTCTGCGATTCAGTGCATAGTCGATTGAAGGGTTGATGCTCACGGTTCGGGCGCCGCGGGTCGGCACGGCTTCGTCGAGTTGGTCGAGGCGGTGGTTGACGGTGATGTCGTCGCGCAGCTCGAAGTCGAATTTGAAGTTCATGTCGTTGGCCTGTTGCGCACCGGCGCCGCCAGCGGGTCGGCCACCGGGGCCTGGAGCAGTATCGGCTTTTTTCTTTTTGCTGGTTTTTTTGGTTTTGTTGTTGGTCAGGAACGCGATGTTGACGTTGCGCATACGGTAGCCAAATCCGAAAAGGTAACCCGACGAACGTGTTTCTGCGAGTTGGTAGTCGATGAACGACATGGCCAGGGTGCGCGATTTTTTGAAGTCAGCGCGGAAACTCATGTCGTTGCGCAGTTTAACGTCCAGACCCAATAGGGGCGCCAACTGCTCGGTGATGACCACCTGGGGTATTTCGTAACGCGCTACATAGTTGAAGTTGAGCGAGTCGATGGTATTTGGCAGGCTCGGATCGTAAAAAATGTCGGTGTTGTAGGAGCTTACGGTCAGCGTACTTTTGTAGCCGTGGGAAATTTGGATGCTGGAGAAAATTTTGCTGAGGTTGCCGACTTTGGGAAGGCCGTTGTAGTTCAGTTTCCAGTTGACGGCAGGGATGATTTTAAACACATCGAGCCCGACAGAATTGGCGTCTTTTTCGGTGTAAGCGGCCACAAACGACGGAAGGAGTACTTCCTGTTGGATTTTACCGTAACCATACTTGAATTGGGGGCCGTCCGACTGGTGGGGGTCGGTGTTGCCAGCATCCACTCCCAATCGATCGGAGACGATCAGACGGTTGTTTTCAAATTTTTTGAAAAGTCCGTTGATGTCGTTGTTGAACAAAGTGTTGAGAGAAAGGAAGGTCACGGTATAACTACCCAAATCGCGTTGTGCCCGGTGCTGGAAATCCACTTCGTTGGGATCGAGCAGGAAGTTTTGGTCTTTGAACAACTCGGTGTTGTTCCTGGTGAATTGTTTGGCCGAGTTGAGTTCTATCCTGAATTCGGGGAACGGCTCCAGGGTAGCGCCGGCATCAATCGTTTGCACGTAGTTGCGCATGACCTGTTGGTTCAACTCGGGTCGGTAGGTGATCCAGCCTTTTTCACCGGCCTCATCTAGCCAGCTCACGTTGGGTTGAATACCGGCCACAAATGCCCATCCCGGCGCTTCGAAACCTTCGCTGAGACCGAGAAGTTTGGTGTCGGGGGTAAAGCCAGGTATGACGGTGCTGTAGTTTTCGCTGTAGGTGAATCGTGCTTTGCGTACCAGCATAAGAGGGCGCAAAGCGATCCGCTCGCCTGTAGAAGGTTGTCTGTTGGGGTCTTTTTCCTTCTTTTTATCCTTTTTTCCACCGTCTGCTGCTGCGGCGAGTGAATCGGTTTTGCTGGCGCCTGGGTTGGGAATGACGCCTGGAGCAGTACTGTTGTTGCGTTTGGGGTCGGCGCCTTTTTTATCAGGATCGCCTCCAATTTGAGCATCGTTGGGTGCGCCGGGCCTTCTACCCCCGGGTGTGTTACCGGTTGATCCGCCACCTGTGCCGGGAACTTTGCCAGCAGGCTTGTTGATCTTTGCGAGGTATTTGCTTTTGTTGTACAAACCCTCAAAATTGAAATCGCCGTTTATTTGCCGCAGGTTGTTGTTTTGAATGATGTGGCCGAGGTTTCGGGAGTTCACATTGTCGAAATCCGATTCCAGGTTTTGCAGTTTAAGCGACTGTGCCGTCCAACTGTAACCGGCCGAATACGAAGCTTTCATCGAAATCCAGTCCAGGTAAGGAAGCGATCGGAAAGGCAAGGTCCAGTTGAGTGTTCCGCTGTGCATGTAGTTTTTCGGCCGGCCGAGCATTCGGATGTTTTGCCAAATGGAGTCGGAGCGCTGTTCTTTCGAAACTTCGGTGCCGTCTGCATTGAATTGCAATGGTTCGTCGATGATGCTGCGCGCTGTGGCGTCGAAATTGAAGCGCAGCGAACGGGCGATGTCCCATCCGAGGTCGTAGTTTCGGTCCCAAAGGAAACGCCTGTTGTAATAGGTGTTGAGTTTGGGGTCCTCACCAGCGAATCGCCAGGTGGTTGTTTGAACCACGCGGTCTACGTTGGTACTGAAACCATAAGTATTGGGTATGGGGTTGATGTTGAAGTCGGTGAGCCACTTCATGTTGTTGCTTTTCGACACATTTTTGAACGGTTCATAAGGACGGATACCGGTATTGTACTGGTAATCGAGGGCGCCTTTGTACTGGTTCAATTGATCGCTGATGATGAAGGGGTTGCGTTTTTTCTGTTGGTTGAACGCATAGGTCAAACTGAAGTTTTCGATGTCCCAGGGCATGGGTTTTTTGCTGCCCCGGCGTTCTTTTCGCACATTGGTAAAGTTGTAGCCGCGCACGATGGTGATGTCCTGAGCCTGGTCGCGGATGCTGTCGCGATCAGCTGGGTCTGCTTCACTGATTTTTTCCTTCAGTTCTATGTCGAGGTCGTAAGGGTCGTATTTGGGATTCCGGGTGATGTTGGAATATTGGATGTAAAAAGGAATGCGGATGCCCGACTTTTCCGGCAAAAACTTGCCCAGTTCGAGGTTGGTGGAGATGTCGTACTGGTAAATTTCTTCGAGCTGGCGTTGGATGAGGCGTTGTTCGATGGAGCCCCAGCCGATGCCGGAGTAGTTGCCCGCGAGGGATAGGTTGCCAAAGTCGGCGAGTTTCATATCCACCCTGGCCAAACCGGCAAAACCGTTCTTTTCGCTGAACCCGTTCAGGCGCAATTCATTGAACCAAACCTCCACACAATGATTGTCGAAATCAATGGTATCCACGTTGCGCACGCCCAGCATGATGCCTTTGACGTATCCCAGGTTGGGGTTGCCCACCACTTTCACCCTACTACCGGGTTTATTGGGGTCGTTGATGATGTAGGGCGTTGCAAACGGCCAGTTGGGATCGGCGTTGCGCAATTTTTTAACTTCAATCAGCAATTCGAGCGGGATATCGAATTGGTTTTCAGGCCTCCAAACTTCATCTTTGTATTCCCGGCTCTCGGGAATACCGTTCAGCAAGTTGGGGTCGGAAGGGTAAAGAGGTATTTCGTATTCGTAGTAGTTGTTGTAATAGTCGGAGCCGAACCTGACAAAAACCGTAAGGTCATTGGAGTCGAGCGGGAAGTTGAGGGGCTCCTGCGACTCGGCGTGTGCGTACATTTTGATGCGATCAAACTGGCGAAGGTCCATGTTCAATGCCTTGAACACACCACGAGCATCGCAGTAATTCAGGGAGCAAATGGACACTGCCATCGATTGCTCGTTCTGCAAAACATCGGGAAATGCACCCACCGATTGTTCCCTTTGAACACCAAACGGTATGACGTAGTTGAACGGTGTTCGCGCCGAGTTTTCTTCAATACTTACGGCATTGATGTCGAACGGGATGGGGTTTTTCGGTACATCGCACTCTGCCAGTGGCTGGGTGAAACGGCGCCATTGGTTGCGGCCGAGCTCGAGGGTTGCAAAGCGGAATGTGGTACGCTCATCAAAGTCTTTCCAAAACATACGAATAAAACGGATCGATCTAAAATCCTGAATGGCGCCCACTGTTGTGCGGCCAGCATGGTCGAGGGGTAATTTGAAACGGTACCATATGTACGTCTTGCCGTCGCGGTCGAACATGACGGTATCTGTCACGATGTTTGCGACCTCCGGATTGCTCAGGTCGAGCACTTCCTGGTTGCCCTGTGTGGTTTTATACAAGTGCAATTTGTACCTGAAAAAAGCTTCGTTTTCGTTCAGCGAGTTGTCGCGGTTCAGGTCTTCAATGTCGGGAAGCGTGGTCGAAGAAGGGTTGAGGTTCGTGGATTCGTTGGTAGGTGAGTTGCCCTGCTGGTTGTTGAATTTGCGGTAACGCACAAGCATACCCGGCTGGTCATTGGCAAATGCAGGGTCGTTGAAGAACACAAAATTGTCGTTCGAAGGGTCTTGGTCAAAAGCCGCTTTGGCATTGGGCGACAACGATGAAGCCATGATGGTATTCAACCATTCGGTGTAAAAATTGCGTTCGCCGTCGTCGTCGAGGCCATCAAGACCAACGTCCTGCAATGCGCGTTTGGCCGGGTCGTTGTCAAAGGCGTTTACCACGGGAGGCAATACGGGAACACGGCCCATTTTGGTGTTTACGGTGGCGCCGCTGCCGGGGCTGGTGGGGATGGCATTTTCAAAAAACTGGCGCGAGTCGCGCATGATGTCCTCGGAAATGGTACCCAAGTCGATGTACATGTCGCCGTCTTTCGAAACGCCGGTGCCGTCCACTTTTTCCATGTAGGGGTTCAGCATCCAAAACTCGATGAACTCGATGTTGGCTGCTTCAAAGTCATTGGTGTTCAAACCGCGCATGAAACCGCCCCAACGTGTATTGGGCTGGTTGAGCTCGCCACTGGTGGTGAGGCCCTGCGAAATGCTGGGGTATCCGTCGGGCAGTTCGAAGTTGTACGGACCGCGATCGCGGGGGTAATACGTTACGTCGAGCGGACGCAAAATGTTTTGCTCCAGCGGAGTAAGTTGACGGTTGGGGAAAATATCCTGGAAGTTGAACAGTCGGGAGTAGGGGTCTTCTGCATCCACGCCATCGCGTGCGCTGGGGTCGGCTACGTACCATGAAAGGAGGGCGCGGTTAACACCAAGAGCAAGCGTATCGGTGTAGGCAGATTCCGGGAACAGCGTCAGGTCGCCCTGGGGCACCGAAGCGATGAACCACACGTTGGCCGGGTTAGACAAAAGCAGGTTGGAAGTACTGCCCTCAAAGTCGTCGATAAAAACCGTACCGCCCTCATCCTGCCCCTGGTTGATGGCTTTGTTGAAACCGGGGTTCAGAAATGCTACTTCCGCCTGTGCTGTGATGTTCGACGGCTCCTTGGTATCGATGAAAGGAATTTTGTCCACCATGCGGGTCAGCCACGGCGCATCTTTCGACAGGTTGAAGTCGAAACCATACATGCGGTTGTTGATGGGGTCGTCGCCGAAGTTCACTTTTTGTGTCAGCGGCCTTTCGTACAGGTTCATGTAGGTAGCGCCCAGGTTGATGTCCTTGCTGAGTGCATAATCGAAACGCGCGCCGAACATGGTTCGGGCCTGGAAGCCGAACAACGTATTGTCCTCAAAACTGATGCTTACGTTTTGTCCGGACTGCAAAATGGCGTCGTTCAAAATTCTAACTTTACCGATGTTGTAGTCGATTTGGTAATCCTGGCCTTCAATAAGTTGTCGTCCACCTGCGCTCACCCGCACCGAACCTTTGGGCAGGTTGAAGGTTCCAAGTGAAATTTCCGACGATGTTGCCGATTTGTACGACCCCTTAAGCATGAAGCGGTTAAGCTGTTGGTATTCACGCGCCCGGAAAAGGGTAGAGTCGTAAAGTTGGGTGTAAATGAGGGTTTCGGCGAGTTGCGCGGAGTCGACACTCGGGTCAGCCTCTTGGAAAGTTTCAAGCAACGAACTGCCGAAAGGTTCCAAAACGGGAAACATCACACGGCCCGAGCGCAGGTTGATGGTAAGGCCTGGCACAAAGTCGAAAATACCGTCCGCCCCAGGGTCGGCTTGTAGGTTGAGGTTATCGAGACCGAACAACTGGAGCAGGGGTTTGCCGCGCAGGGCGGCGGGCACCAATGCATTGTCGAGGAAACGTTTTTGTCCTTTGCCCGGATCTTCGTAAAAAATGTCGAAGCGGAATTCCTGAGGATCCACGTTGGCCGAGCCCACGGCATACACGTTTTTCATCATCAGGTCCCAGATGGGAAACTGTACGTTGGCCGTGGTACTTTTCAACATCTTCACAAACAAAACGTTCTGGTTCAGCGAGTCGCCGTTGGGCACTTCGCTGGTAAACTCACCAATTTTGTGCGGCACACCGTTGTAGGTGTATTCCATGGCGAGGCCTACCACTTGGTCGGGCTGCACGTTGAGATTGATGCTGACGAAGCCCAGTTGTTCGTGGTAGGTGAATTCTGAAGAGTTCAACAAACGTGCACGCACTTTTTCAAAGTCCGTAATTTGCTGGATGTTGAAATCACCAGTGGGGTCGGTGAGTCGGCGTACAATCTGGTCGGAAAAGCGGAATGTGGAGTCGTCGGCAATATCGCGTCGTATGGTTGGGTACAGGCTATTGTTGCTGTTGTCTGGAAGGGGTTTGTTGTTGATGTCAACGAAAGGTGGTGCTGTAAGTTGCCATTGGGGCTTGGCTTTGTCGTCCTCTCCAAGGTCGGTCAACGGAATAATGTCGCGCACGTTTTCGGTTGCAAGGCGGTCGTTGGTGATCCACACTTCAATCCGGGTAACGTTGAAAAGGGACTGAGGAACGGGCAAACAGCTCATGGCAGCCTCAAACCCATCGCGGTTCCAGTGGCTCATGAAGAAGTGGCGGTTCTCGTCGTATTCGTCGATGGGTTTTTCATAAACCTGCACCTGTGAGCCGCCTTGCACCTGCAGACTTTGCTGGCGAGAACGCTGCTGGCTGATGACGAATGTGGAGCGCAGGTGACCAAATTTCATTTCGGTTTTGATGCCAAAAAGGTTTTGAGCACCTTTAATGAGGCTGGAGCGCAGTGGCATGCTCACGTTACCGGCCTCGATGTTTTGGATGATTTCGTCCTCACTGAAGTTTTTCGTATCGTACTGAATCTTCATTTGGTTGTCGAAATCAAACGTCGCCTGGGTATTGTAATTGAAGTTGAGGTTGAGTTTTTCCCCGATTTTACCCGACGCGTTCATGTTGATGTCCATGTCGAAGTCGAAGTTGCCGGTCTGTTGCTGGCGCAGGGTAAGAATGGGGTTTTGAATTTTCTGGTAATCGAACCCAAAAGTCAGGTTGATGTTGCCTGAGGGCTTAATGTCTACGTTGGTGCCGCCGAAAAGCCTGTCGACAAGCGAAGTTTTTACATCAAATTTGGCGATAGGGTCCTCAACGCCGCTACTGTTCTTGTCGCCCGCTCCAACAACACCCTGCAGACGATCGAAATACTCCTCACGCTGTTTATCATCGCGGTAGCGCACATATTCTTCAAAAGTCATGTAAGTGGGGGCCCGGTAAAAGTCGTCACCAATTTTTTCGGTGATGATGTACATGTTCGTTTCGGGGTCGTATTCAACCTGCTGATCAATGGCGTTGGGATCCTGTAAATCGATGGGATTGTTGTTGGAACCATTGAGAAAATCGTCGAAACGTTCCTGAAAAGGCGGGTTGGTATCGCGGGGTGCGGCAGCGTATTGCAGGAGTTGTCCGTTATCCACAGCAGCTATGGAAAGATTTCTGGAAGGAAAGAACAACGTCAACACCTGATCGCCTATGATTTCGGGATAGGAAAACGCGTACAATGTGCTGATTGTCAGTATACCAAGGTTAGCAAGAAGGATATTCCTCTTCGTCATGTTCTATTTCAGGTCTGTGTGGATTCGCAGGTAACTGTTCAATGACGCCACACCGGGCCGACGGGTTGCCTGCAAAAGGGGGTTTAACACCCGGTTTTTTTATTTTTTTGGATAAAAACACGTCTTCCAACCGGGGTTGACCGCCGGCCGACAAATGTGTTTTTCCTGAAATGCAAGTTTTATGCCAATCAGGGTAGGGTGATGAAAAAAACTACGAGCTCAGCGATTTTAACGCCAGTTTAATAAGGTCTTCCACCCTGGCTGTCGCCGGGTTGTCCTTCATCACTTGGTTGAGGGCTTTTTGCACAGCAATGCGTGTAAATCCCAAAGCCAGAAGCGCAGATAACGCTTCCTCGCGCACCGTATTGTCGTGGGATGGCAACAACAATGGTGCATCGGGCGACTCTTTGGTGAGTTTTTCCTTCAAATCCAGAATAATTTGTTTGGCCGTTTTGGCTCCGATGCCTTTCACCCGCTGCAATACATGCGCCTGCTCACCCACCACCGCCGAACGGATTTCATCTACGCTCATAGACGACAACAAAAGCTGTGCCGTTGTGGCCCCAACTCCCGTAACGCCAATGAGTTGTATGAAAAGTATACGCTCGGTTTGGGTGGCAAAACCGTACAAAGTATGCGCATCCTCCCGTACCTGCAGGTGCGTGTACAAGGTTGCCTTTTCTTTGCCCTCAAGGGCCGTGTAAGTACTCAGTGGGATGTTCACATGGTATCCCACGCCCCCTACGTCCAGTACCACGTAGGCCGGACTGCGAAACGTCAGTTCGCCTTTCAAATATGCATACATGGTGCAAAGATATGTCGGTTGGTCGGTTAATTGGTTGGTCGGTTGGTCTGTTGGAAATATCATGTGTCTTCTTTCAGTCCTGATGAACCGCAGTTTTTCTTAGGAAAAACGCGCTGTTATGTCGACCGAAAAACGCGCTGTCATGTCGGTCGAAATAACAGCTGTATTTTGGTCGACATGAGACACATCACGTTTTCTTAAGTTGTTGTTGAATGGATAAAATTGTTTCGCTCCGCTCCTAATGAACCGCTGTTATCGTGCGGTTCATTGGGAGCAAAGCGAAACAACTTTATTCATTCAACGGAATGTTTGAGAAAAACGCAACGCGGTTCCAAGAGAGCGATAGCGAGACAACTGTTTTTCCGACCAACCAACCAACAGGCCAACCGACTAACCGACCGACCAACCAACCAACCAACCAACCAAACCAACCACCACAGCATTGCTCACCACATTCACCACATCATTGTCAAACCAGCGCATGCCGTTGGTCAGTGCACTGCCCGACAATTCCACATCACTTTCCAATCCGTCTTTCGCATACCGCGCTTGCAAAGTAGCCCCGAGCACACTGTCGAGTAACATGCCGAATGTTCCAAAAATTGTAATTTTTAAAACAAAATAAATATTTAAAGCATTAAAAATTAGCAAATTGCAAAACAGGGCCATGGCCAATGCGCCTGCGATGCCGCCAAAAGTTCCGGCTGCGCTGACGCCGCCTGAAAGTCCCGGAGGTACAAGACGGAAACGCGCGATGTCGTAGGTTTTTTGACGAAAAACAAGTCCGATTTCCGAAGCCCAGGTATCCGACGTGCACACGGCCATAGACACGGCCATCAGCATCAAAACCAGTTCGTTCCCCTCACCGACAAATACCGCCAAAACAGCAAAAATACCGCCGTTGCAAATTACCTGCCGGGCATCGCGGGCTTTGCCGTGTTTTGCATCGGCCGACAAACTCCGGGGCGCCAACCGGCCTAAAACAGTACTGCTGATGAAGAAAAAAAACAGGGGCAAAAGCCAAAGTATGCCTGCAAAATAAGTTACCCAAACCCCTAACAACGAAGCTGTTACAGCGCCCCCCGCACTGAGCCAACCCTTGCGCAAACTTGCTGCCGCAAAAGCAAAGGCAAATGGAATGCAGGCGTTGAAAAACAAAGCATGGAAACCCGACTCAAGCATGTCGGGCAAACGCCAAAACAATGCTGCAGCTCCAAGCGGGACGAGCAGGTTGTCGAACCCACGGGAGCCCAATGCTTCGAATGCCGCCAGCATGATGGCGATGCCGGCCAGTCCAAACCAAAAAGAAACGTCGATGTAAAACGTTTCGGGTATGTGTTTGTAAAAAGCAAAAACAAAAGCCATCGTTACAGCCGGCACACTCATCGCAAATGCCATACTTCCTGCCCACGACTTCCGGTCGCCGGTTAGTGAAAAATACGATCGCGCCCAAAGATGTCCGGCTACTGCCGCCATGGCATCGCATACCGCCAATATGGCCATGGGCAAGCCGATAAGCCAGCGGTCGTTGGGGAAAACAAACAACAAAATGAGGTAGGCCAAAGGGAAAAGTGCAATACCCCAACTGCGCCGCCCGTTTTCTTCGCTGAACAACTTTCCCGATGCAACGAGGTAAAAAAGCAACGGTTCGGCAAACAAAACCACCATCCGAAGAATTTTCACATCCTGCAAAATCATCGGCGCTACCGCACAAGCCCCTACTGCGCCTACATGCAGTATCTTGCGGCAAACCCATTGCGGCAACCAACCGTTCCTTGCCGCACCCTCGGAGATCAGGGTCAAAAGCAGCACCGCAGCGCCAAGGATGATAAGTTCTAAGTTCAAAGTTTAA
>Ga0105048_10012180_pt1 | contig 13513 bp, 9 predicted proteins | sample MAT05_FD_78382 | JGI IMG/M metagenome (GOLD analysis project Ga0105048, IMG submission 78382) | Freshwater microbial communities from Lake Fryxell liftoff mats and glacier meltwater in Antarctica - MAT-05 | ecosystem: Environmental > Aquatic > Freshwater > Ice > Liftoff microbial mat | place...
GCGCTGTCTGTGCGGATCGGGGCCGCGCCGGCGGTGCGGATCGGCGTCGCTCGCCGGCGGCACGGATGGGGGAGGTCGTGAACTCATGAAAGTGGGGTCACTATTGGTACCACTTTTTCGTGTGCGGCCCTCTCCAGGGGGCGGGCGCTCCGGCGTAGCCGGGAGTTCGCGGAACGACTCTGGAAATCGCTCGCCGCGAAGTCCTCCGCGGCCCATCGGCAGCGGCCCTGTGCATCGGCAGCGGCCCTGTGCATCGGCAGCGGCCCTGTGCATCCGCGACGGGCCCGAGTTCAGATCTGCGCGGCTGCGCGGGGCGACCGGGCGTCGCGTGCAAACTCGGACTCGCGCAGCAGCGCGCGTGCACTTGGGTCGATGACGAGCGCCCAAGCCTCGATTTGGACGCGTGCCTTCTCGACGGCGTCGAGCACACCGAAGCGATGGGAGCCGGCGAAGGCGAAGGAATCGGCCGCGGAGGCAGCGGCGGCAGTGGCGGCAGCGGCGGCGGCGGCATTGGCGGCAGCGGCGGCGGCGGCGGCGGAGGACGCGGCCTTTGGCCCCAAAGCCACTGCGCGAGCGTCGGCCAAAGTTTGCTCGAAGACTGCGCGCAGCGAGGGGCGCTCGTGGATGAGCCATGCCACGAAGCGCCAGGCCAGCTCGGCGTGGGTCGATTCGTCGTGGGCGATGCTGGCGAGGACTTCGCGCACGACTGGATCGGTGCACAGCTCGCGAGCGCGAGCAGCTTCGAGGGCGGCGCGGGTTTCGCCAATGCAGCCTTCGAGCACGGTCGTGGCCAAGATGGTCTCGGGCGAAAGATCATCGAGCGCCCCCTGCATCGAAAGCGTGCCCGGCCCAACGTGACGCCCGCCGTACTGCGCAGCCAGCGCAAAACACAGTCGCGTGTGGCGGGTTTCGTCGGCTTCGGCCGCGCGCGTGCGCTCGAGCAACACGTGGGGCGCGCCGACCGATAGCAGCTGAAGCGCAAAGCGCGCGAAGGCAGCGATCGAAGCGTGCTCCATCAGGGCGACATCCGACCAGTACGCTGCCAGGCGTTCGCGCTCATTCGCGCCGAGCCCGTCGAGCGAAACGGCTTCGAGTTCAACCAGCCAATCGGAGCGCTGCTCGAGTGCCGCGCGGCGCGCCACGAAATCGACCAAGAACGGTCGACCGATGGCGCAGTTCTGGTATTCGCACGTCCGAGCGGTCCCGAGTCCGTTCATCTGACACGTGCGACCGTCCGCGCAGTCTCCATCGAACAGGCACTCATCCTCCGACTTTTCGCAGGCGTAGGTGGTTTGGCTGGAGCAGCCATTGTTGAAGCCGTTGCCAACGCAGCGGGCATTGCCCGCGCAGTCGTCGTCGGTTTTGCAACTGGCATCCAGGCACTTTCCGATGAGCGAGCCGCATTCGCACAGCCGGCTATCGCCGCAGTCGTCGTCACTCGAGCAGCCCGCGTCGCAATAGTTGTACTGGCCGTAGACGAGTCCCGGCTCGCCGCCCAGCTGGGCCGTGACGCAGAACCCGAGCGGCGCTTGGCAGTCGGAATCTTGGAGACATTCGTCGTCTGGCAGCTCCGGCACCGCGTTCGGATCGGCGCCGCCCATGCCTTCGTAGTAGTGCCCAGCCTCGAGCACGTCGTCGCGCGGCAGCGCGGACGGACAGGCAATAGCCGCGACGCGGTGGGTGAAGCCCTGCGCGCACTTGATGAACCCTGTGTCCTGCCCCGCGAGCAGAGGCGTCGGTGATTCGCACTCGCGGCCGACGATGAGCGTGCCGCCCCCCGAACCGTTGGTGCCACCCGTCCCGCCGTCGGTGGAGGCGCCGCCCGAGCCGTCGGCGGCGCCTGCTGTGGAGCCGCCGCAGGCCGTCAGTCCAGCGCAGGGCGTCAGACCCAGCGCGGCGAGCAAAGTCCAGCGCAGGGCGTCAGCGGAGGAGCGCAGGGCCAAAGGCAACTTCGAAGGCGAGGTCGGGTACGGCATGATCTTGGCAAAGCAACCTGCATGCCCGAGCACGTCAACGAGAAACGACACGAAACTTCGCAAATCCAAGGACCAGCCGAGGAGCCGAAATGGGCTCGGCACAGTGTGGCGCGGCACAGTCGGACGCTGCGATCAGGGTGACGCTCACTGCCGTCCCGCCGCGTGATAGGCTGGCGTCATGTCGGTCCTCCACGCGCTCGAGATGGCCGCCGCTGTCACGCGGCGCGAGCAGGCCCTGACAGTTGGTGAGGGGGGCGATTTGGCGCAACTGCCGGACAAGATGGGGGCCATCCAGGCCGCGGCGCGGGTGTTCGACGGGCTTGGCGTGGTTTACGCGCTGATTGGTGGGCTAGCGGTCGGCATTCGCAGCGGTGTGCCGCGCGCGACGCTGGACGTCGACTTCGCCATTCCGACCTCAGTCGATAAAGCGAAGCTGAAAGAAGCCTTCACGGCACAAGGCTTCGCCGCAACCGGCGATTTTGCGCACAGCATCAACTTCGAGCACTCGAGCGGCGAGCCCGTCCAGCTGGCTTTCGATCCCTTGTTCGACGCAATGATCGAGCGCGCCGAAGCCGTGCCATTGGGGAGCCTGAACCTGCGCGTCGTGACCCGCGAAGATCTCATTGCCATGAAGCGTCGCGCCGGGGCCGATCCTGGGCGTCGCCGCAGCAAGGCCTTGCGAGACCAGGCGGACGTGGCGCTGCTCGAAGGCGACGTGCCCGAGCCGCACGAGGGCTGGTAGCTGCACGCTGGTAGCTGCACGCTGGTAGCCGAGCGCCCCGGCACGCTTTTCGCATTGGGCGCGGCCATGGTGCGTGACGCGGAAGCCTTCGAGCGCAATCGAGCGGAAAAGTGCTTGAAAGCCGGCGACTTCGAGGTCGGCACAGCGCGGCACACTCGGGCATGCGCGTCAGGTTGTGCAACGACGTTGGCGATGGCGTGCAATTGGTTGGCGAGCCGAGCGAGCTTGCTGAGCACGGCGCTGGCTTGTGCGGTTGCCGTGGGCTGCAGTGGTGGGCCGGGGCCTGTGAGTGATCTTGGAGGAGGCGGCCAGGGCGGCAGCAGTGACCTGAGCGCGTGCCCGGCCGCGCAGCAGTACGTGTCGGTCGAGGAGTTTTGTGCTCGGCACGAGGACATCTGCCAACTCGATTCGAAGGCCGAAAACTGCAGCAAAATGCTCGTCAGCTATCGCTCGACGTCGTGCGCGATGATCATGATCGATTCCGGCAACGGCGCTTTCATGCGCATGTACGACGCGCTGACGGGCAAGCTAATCAACGCGGTGGAGTCGAACGGCGTCGACGACGCCAACCCGCCGTGTCCTGTGACCACGCACGTCGGCGTGAAGCGCGAGTGCGTCGATTGGGTGTACTGCGGCGCGGGTGGGGCTGGCGGCGCGGGTGGGGCTGGCGGCGCGGGCGCTGAAGCAGGCGGCGGCTCGACGGCCGAATAGGATCCAGCCGCTTGCGCTGGCTGAGCGGTCGTTCGGTGCTTGGCCGACGCTGGGGGCAACATGGACGCCGAGCTCGGTTCGTTTGCGGGCCCCGGCGAAATTGCGTCGGCCGAGTTGATCATCGATCGCGATCCGGGAAGGGTATGGCTTGCAGGTCCTCCGTCTACGTCGAATACTGCGCACCATGAACTGGAAGGAGGTCATAAAACGTTGGAGAGCGCTCCCGCCGGAAGAACAGCGGAGGATCCGACTTCGACGAATACCTCGCCAGGTAGCCAGAAGCATGGCGTTCGAGGGTGAGCCCGTTGACCAGGCCCTATTGGAGCGGGAGCTGGAACGGTGCCTGGCTCGACGCGACACGTAGAGACCACGCTGGGCAGCTTGAAAGGGCTGAGTCCCCTTCGGGCTTGGCCTCAAACGCTCTCTGCAAGGATTCGTTTGGCCAGGTCCTCGAATTGCCTGTAGCAGTCCTGCACTGCCGTCGCATGGCCACCGATCGCCCCGTCCGCCGGCTTCAATAGGAACATCGGCTTTCGTGCATCCTGAGCCATCGGCATGAGGCTCTTGAAATGCTTTATCATAGCGAGCTGGTTCGGATCTGCCTCGGTCCCGCCCGCTGGCGCTGACACCGCCAAGACCTCAGTCGCATAAACGGCGGGGATTCGGTCCGCCCACCTGAGGTAGGCCTTCACGGGCTGGTTACTCCTTACGGAAGGATTCAGCAGGACGTAGCCAATTGGCTGCATTGCGCCGCTAGGGACAACGATGTTCTGCGGAACTTGCCCGTCCTTGCGCTTGGCCCACCCGCCGCGCCAACTCCGTAGCGTCGGACCCAGATTTCGCAACCCCTGGAGAGAGAAGAGATCGGCGCCCAAGGGAATGACAACGTAGTCCGCAGCGACCAGGGCGGCACGATTCATCGCACCCACATTGGGTCCAACGTCGATAAGGGTGACGTCGGCCTTCTCAGCCTCCGCTGCAGCCTGAATGACGCGGTGAAAGGCCGTCATGACGCGAAAACCGTCGCCAGCATTGGCCGGGTTGTCGTCGAGGCACTTACTCCATGCGTCTGACAACCGATCCTCGAAAAGGCTAAGGCCGAGATCGCCGGGGAATAGATAAAGGCGTTCTGCGATTTGCTTCGCCTTCAGTGGTTGGATATCCCCTAGGCTCTGGATCAATGGATCGATGGTTCCCAGAATGGTTTGGGTGTGTTCGCCTTCTGGCCACAACAGCTCCAGCTCGTCCTCTTCCAGAAACGCGCTCGTCAAGTTCGACTGGGGGTCGAGGTCCATCGCTAGAACCGTGTGCCCGAGCTCTCGGAACATCCACGCCAAGTGATACACGAGCGAAGTTTTGCCAACGCCGCCCTTGTTGTTGAAGAAAGCGATCGTCTTCATGGGCGCTTCCTGACGGTCATGAGCATGTGGTTCTCGCCAACGACGTACTCGAGAGGCGGACTGCCGTTCTGAAGCAACTCGCGTTGCGCAACGGCAACGCCACGGCCGAAACGGTTCACGAAGCCCAATGTCTTGGCGGCCTCCGCGAGCACCGGATTTCGGTAGGACACGCCATTGGGAAACTGTCCGCGGGTCAGGTCGCCGAACAGCGAACCGGGATTCTGAATCTCGATTCGATCCGAGAAATGGTTGATTGAAATCGGCGTGGTGGAATTATCGTAGTTGCGATGAACCACGGCGTTCATCAAAAGCTCGTGCAAGGCCACTTCGGGGTAGTCCCGCACGGTCGTGTCAGCGAGGTTTGGTTGCCGCAGGGGGCGCGCGCCTGCGACGTCCTGCGCAAGCTGATCCAGGCTCCGCATGACTTGAAGCAGGTCCCCGCCAAACCGCCTCTCTACGAGAACGTCAGCAGCCTGGCTGTCCCCGTCATAACGAACGTATTGGACGTACGCACCGGGAACGAAGTTCTCGGGTTCCTTGCCGAACAGCAAAATCGCTCCATTGGTCGGCGCACCCAGGGGCTCGTGGAAAAATCGGAGCGACCCAAGCTGCTCGTCTATTGGACGGCCATTCTCTTCGATGACTCGTCGCGAGACAGCCTGGGGCAAGTACGCAAGGCGGAACAAGTCGAGTGCGAGATCGTCCAGCGTCGCGTCGACGCAGGCCTGCAAGTCCCAGGTTCTCGCTCTATCGACGCGCCTTTCCGTCAGCCGTCGCTCTTCTTCTTGCGTAGCAAGGCGCGCGCTAGGCCCTACCCGAATCCAAGTCTGCATTTGCTACCGCACCGGCGGCAGGTCTGATGGCTGGACCTTCACGACCACAATGGGGATGCCCCGGAAGTCCACCTTGGCCACCTCCATAGTGGGCATCGGGATGATCTGTCCGTTGCTGCGGTGACCGGCAAGTACCTCCAGCAGACGCTCGTCGATGGCGGCCGAGGTCGGTGCCCCATCCTTGTCAACGCCAAGGCAAAGGTAGCCTGGCAACCCATGACCCGGCATGTCGTTGGCGAATGCGCAGATGGCTTTGCAGAACTTGTCCGCCTTATTGAGCGACTCCGTCCGCTCTACGCGGTCGGATTCAAGGTCGCCAAGAAGGCGTTCAATTTCGTCGGGGTCAATCACCGGGAAGGTTCTCCTGGGCGTAACATGCCGAGCTTGGCCCTTCCCGCCTAGAGCAGGTTGAGGCCGCCCACTTTAGGCGCGATTTGCTGGGGTGTCGACTGCCGGAGGCGACGTCGTGAACGTCGAGACGGCGATCGACGTCGCGCCGATCGCGTCACTCTGGCCTTCACCCAGCAGTCATCGACTCTCGCGCAGTGGCAAGGTTGTCCTTCCGGAAAGTGCTGCGACGGACTCTCTTACCTACCACAACAGTCACCTGCGCCGACTGAACTGGGGCTCGCGACCAAGATGCGCAGCCGTGCGGCGACTCGTGCATCTCGCGAAAGGAGGAATGCCATCAGGAGCCGGGGTGCGCTCGTGATGGGTGAGGGCTTCTCACACTGAACACCCACTCACGGACAGGAAAAGTCCGCGCTCCGTTTCTAGTGCTCCAAGTTCGCGGAATGCTTTGCTAAGAATGCGCAGCTGGGACTCGCGAACGATGAGCAAATTTTTAGATCAGGCAGGCGCTGGTGCGCTAGGCATCTTCAATGCCCTGCAGGTGCGGGCACGCTCGGACTATGTCGGTTCCGATGAGGCGCTCGAGTCGCTCCGCGACGAGATGGATCGCCACTTGCTCGCTTTGCAGAAGCTGGCGCGGAAGAACGAGATGATGCCCATCGATCTGGCCGAGGCGATGGTCAGTGGGCTTCACGTCCTGCTCGATGCGCTCGCCTCCTTTTCGCTTGATGAGCAGACTGCCGTCGTTGGCGCGGCCCTCTACTTCATTTCGGATACGGACGAACTGCCGGACATGGAGACCATTCTTGGCCTCGATGACGACGTCCTCGTTTTCAATCACGTGGTTGCTCTCGTCGGCCGCCCGGACCTCTCTATTGAACCCTGATGCTCACTGAATCTCTTGCCCCAGGCTCCCGAGTGCGCGTTCGCCAGGAGGAGTGGGCGGTCGAAAAATGTCTTCCTCTTCCTACGGGGGGTTATGCCGTGCATGTGCGCGGCCTGAGTGAGCTGGTGCGGGCTCGTCCTGCCATCTTCCTCACCAGTCTCGACGAGGTGCAGCCGCTGCGGCCTGAAGATACGCAGCTGGTGGACGATAATTCGCCTGGGTACCGCCAGACGCGCCTCTACCTCGAGACGCTGCTGCGCCGCACTCCGCCGACCGATGCCAAGATCCACATCGGCCACCGTGGCGCTATCCAGGTGATGGATTACCAGCTCGTCCCGGCGCGGCGCGCCCTAGGGCAGCCGACCCAGGACGGTCAACAGTGCATCCGACCACGCATACTGATCGCCGATGGCACAGGCCTGGGCAAAACCATCGAGGCAGGCATCCTGCTGAGTGAGCTGATCAAGCGAGGCAAGGGTCGGCGCATTCTGGTTGTTGCCATCAAGAGTTTGCTCGCGCAATTTCAGCGCGACCTCTGGGCTCGCTTCACCATTCCGCTCGTGCGTCTCGATTCCGAGGGAGTGAGCCGGGTGCAGTCCAAGATCCCGAGCAACAAGAACCCGTTCAGCTACTACGATCGGTGCATCATTTCGGTCGATACGCTCAAGAACAACGGCAAATACCGCGCGGAGCTCGAGCAAATCCGCTGGGACGTCATCGTCGTCGACGAGTGCCAGAACGTCGCCAACCAGGGCAGCCAGCGTGAGTCCCTGGCCCGACTGCTCGCCAGCCAGTGTGACAGCCTGATCCTCACTTCTGCCACCCCGCACAACGGCCGGGCAGAGAGCTTCGCCAATTTGATGCGCATGCTCGACCCCACGGCCATCGCGGACGAGAAGAACTTCACGCGTGCCGACATCGAGCACTTGTTCGTTCGGCGCTTCAAGAAGGACATCGAGCAAGAGGCCCAGGGCGCATTCCAGGATCGCGCAGTACTTTCCCACGCCTCCACGGCCAGCCCGGCCGAGGCTGCGGCTCTCGACGCGCTGCGTGGCGCGAAGCTGCACAACCTGGGCCGTCAGCGCTCCGCCGTCGATCAGCTCTTCACCTGGACGCTCCTCAAGGCCTTCCTTTCCAGCCCCCACGCTTGCCTCGAGAGCATCGACAATCGCGTCAGGACGACGATGAAGGCCCTTGCTGGCGACGAGCGCGGCGCCCATCCGCACCGCGAGGTGCTGGGACAAGACCTCGCGCGGCTCGCCGAACTCCGCTCCCTGGTCGAGGCCGCCTGCGCGCCCCAGGCCTTCACCAAAATCGAAGCCCTTTTTTCTGAGCTGAAGTCGCTAGGCATCGACGGCAAGAAGAACTCCCCCCGGGTGGTCGTCTTCTCAGAGCGTATTCGCACCTTGGAGATGCTGCGCGAAGAACTGATCCGTCGGCTGAACATCACCAACCCTGATGAAGTGATCGGTACCTTCGAGGCGTCGTTGCCCGACACGCAGCTGCGCGAACTCAAGGAGAGCTTCGGTCGCGAGGGCAGCCCGCTGCGCATTCTGCTCGCCAGCGATGCTGCGTCTGAAGGCATCAACTTGCATTACCATTGCAACCAACTCTTTCACTTCGACATTCCGTGGTCGCTGATCCGCCTGACCCAGCGCAACGGCCGCATCGATCGATTTGGGCAGAAGCACACGCCTTACCTGCATTACCTGCTCACTCGCAGCAGCGACGAGGCCGCCGATCAGCAGGTGGTCGACCGCCTCATCGACCGTGAGAAGGTCGTCTACAAGCAACTAGGTGATGCCGGGGCTCTGCTGGGCCTTTACGACGCCGACGCCGAGGACGAGTACATCACCCGCGCGATTGCCTCGGGGCAGGAGGTGACGAGCGCCATTCCCGATGCTCCACGTGCGCCGCCTGTCGGGGCCGCTTCAGAGGATTTGGAGGCTTCGGAGTCGTCGGACAGTTCCGACGAAGATCTCTTTGCCATCCTCGACGGCAGGGCCGCTCCAGGGGCAGCCGCTGCCGCCTCCGACGAAGAAACGAACATCCACCGGCTCCTCGCCGCCATCGCTCCACCCCAAGTCACCGCCGTTGCTGATGCGACCGCTGGGCTGCCCTCACTCTTCTCCGGCGACTACGACTTGGCCGTCACCGCCCTCCGCCAGCTCGAAAAGCACCCGCTGGCCGGTCCCGATGGCCTCAGCTGGCAAAAGGACGACGAGAGCGAGGCGCTGCGCATCGTGCCGCCGGCTTCATTCCTGGACTTCCGAGGTGAGTTTCTGCCGAGCGAGAGCCTGCCGATTCGGAACGAGTCGTTCAAGCTCGTGGCCAAACACGAGGTCGTCCAAAGCAAGATCCGCGAAGCCCTCGAAAACGACGACGGCGCCTGGCCCGAGTGGCAGCTGCTCTGGGAGCAGCACCCACTCATGGAGTGGCTCCTCGACACCCTCTCAGCCGCCTACGCCCGCCACGAAGCCCCCGTTCTGGTCGTGCCTGGGCTCGGCAAAACCAGCCTCTTCCTGTTCTCGACCCTCGTCTCCAACGAGGACGCCCAGCCCGTGCACACCTCATGGTTCGCCCTAGAAGAGCGGGACGGAAAACTCACAGGCAAGAGCTTACCCCTGGCGTACGTTCTGAGCGCGACGGGACTGCAGGCAGGGCTCACCAATTCAGGCACTGGCTCCAGTCGACGTGAGGCGCTCACCCAGCTGGTTGCGGCCGCTGTGTCGGCCGCGCGTGAGCAGGTGAAGGTCGAGCGCGAGCCCTTGCTCGACGTGCTGCGCCCGCAGGCGCGCAAGGAACAGCGCCGCTTGGCCGCGTGGGAAAGCGCCGCTCTAGCCGCCATCGGTCGTGACGAGGCGCGCTATCGTCGAGGTAAGAGCGCCGTCCCCCTGCCGCTCGCGCAGAAACTGAACCAGCGTCGGGTCAACGTGGCCCGCTTCAAACACAACCACGAAGTCTGGCTCAAGAGCCTCTCGGCCCACGGCGCGCCCTACGTCCGCCTCGCCGCCGTCTTCTCGGGAGAGTGAGTTATGGCAGCAGATCTCACCGGCATCATCAATCAGGGCGAGTTTTTCTCGCAGCACTACCTCGATGAGATCCTCGAAAGGGACCTCAAAGAGACACTTCAGGCCGGCGCCGACGGCGCCTCCCGAGCAGGAAGCCCGCGCGCTGTCGCTGATGGCCTGCGCGGCCTCTCGCGCGACTATTTCAAGGTGCTCGCCCAAGTGGGTGACGGCGGCAAGCTCGCAGAGCTGAGCCGGTCCTTTCAGATCCAGGTCGTCGAGCTGCTCGGCTACGCCTACCAGTCTGGCTCGCTCTTCACCGTAGGGGACGAAGCCATCCCGGTCTTGCACCAGGTCGCGCGGCGCAGCTCGGACGGGCACGGCGATAGCCCCTACCTGCTGGTGCTCAGCGGCCGTTTCGTTGCCGACTCCGAGACAGCGCTCGACGTTCCTTTCGAGCGCGCTCTGCCCTCGTCGGCGCCGCCCGGCCAAAAGCCAGTGGACCATGGGACCACCGTGGGCGACGTCATCCAAAAGGTCTTCGCTGAGGAGTTGCCCCCCCGTTGGGTGCTCCTTTTGAGCGGCAGCCACATCATCCTGGGAGAGCGGGCTCGCTGGGGCAAAGGGCAGTACCTGCGCTTCGATTTGGGCGAGCTCCTGGCCCGCAAGGACCCCACGGCGCTCGGCATCGCGGCGGTCCTGCTGGCCCAGGGCAGCCTCTGCCCCGACGCTGGCAGCCCGATCCACGACACCCTTGACGAAAAGTCCCACAAACACGCCCACGGCGTCAGCGCCGATCTCAAGCACGCCGCTCGCGAAGCAGTGGAGTTGATCGGCAACGGTTACGTCGAATGGGAGCGCACCAAGGGCCGTAAGCAACTCTATTCGGAAGACGCGGCCCGGCAGCTGACTGAAGAGTGCCTCATCTACCTGTACCGGCTGCTCTTCCTCTTTTACGCCGAGGCCCGCGCCGAGGAGTTTCGCTCGCTACCGATGGGCAGCGAGGAATACGCCCTGGGCTACAGCATCGAGATGCTGCGCGAGCTGGAGCAGGTGCCGCTGACCACGCCCGAGTCGCAGAACGGCAGCTTCTTCGATATCAGCTTGAAGAAGATTTTTGCCCTGGTGAACGGCGGTTACGCGCCGCAGCAAGCGACGATCCAGGCAAACAGCGAGCGGGCAGAGAAGGACTACCTCCAGCGAGGCTTCTCCCTGGATGGACTGCAGAGCCCCCTCTTCGATCCAGCCAGCACCCCACGCCTCAGCCGCGCCACCCTGGACAACAGCAGGCTGCAGAAGGTCATCCGCCTGCTCAGCCTCAGCCCGGAGGGCCGCCGCGGCCGTGGCAAGAGCGCTTACGGTCGCGGCCGCATCAGCTACGCGCAGCTCGGCATCAACCAGCTGGGCAGCGTGTATGAAGGCCTGCTCAGTTACACCGGCTTCTTCAGCAAAGAGGACCTGTACGAGGTCCACAAGGCCAGCGAATCAGGCGGCGACAAGACCCAGCAGGCGTACTTCGTTCCCGCCAAAGACCTGGCCCGCTACAGCGAAGACGAGCTCCTCTTCGACGACGTCGACGCCACGGGTCAACCCCGCAAGGTCAAACGCAAGTACGACCAGGGCACCTTCATCTTCCGTCTTGCCGGGCGCGACCGCGAAAGCTCGGCCAGCTACTACACGCCGGAAGTCCTCACCCGCTGTCTGGTCAAATACAGCCTGAAAGAGCTGCTCCAAGGCAAGACAGCTGACGACATCTTGAAGCTCACCGTCTGCGAGCCAGCCATGGGCAGCGGCGCCTTCCTTGTCGAAGCAGTCAGCCAGCTGAGCGACGCCTACCTCGAGAGGAAGCAAGAAGAACTCGGTCAACGCATCCCGCCCGATCGCTACGGCCACGAAAAGCAGAAGGTGAACACCTTCATCGCCGCGCACAATTGCTACGGCGTCGATCTCAACCCTATGGCGGCGCGCCTCGCCGGCGTTTCCCTCTGGCTCGGCACCATGCACGAGGGTCAGAAGACGCCTTGGTTCGGTGGACGCCTAGCCGTGGGCAACAGCCTGGTCGGAGCCCGTCTAGAAGTCTGGAGCGCCGAAGACCTTCAGACCGATGAACCTTTCGCCAAGGCGCTCGCTCCGCTCGTGAAGAAGCACGGCAACGCGGCGGGCTTCGAGCAAAGGGCCGCCGAAGCCTTACGTCTCCTTGAAAACACTGCGTCTGACGCAGTCGCCGCCGCCCGTAAGCTCTTCGAAGCCGAGCGCCGCGCGCTGGCGTCAGGCGACGACGAAGACGGCGAGGGAGACGAGACTGGAGGGGGTTTTGAGGCCGCTCGCAAAGAGACCGTCAAGGAGTTCAAGAAACTCCTCGCCACCTGCAAGTACCCGCGCCACCACAGAAAGCCGCCCACGGCCGTGAGCGCCGGCGACGTCGTGCACGGCCAGCGCCCCCAAGGCAGCGTCTATCACTTCCTCCTCTGGGACGAAGGCATGAGCCCCTTCGACTCCGATGCGGCCATCCAGGAGCTTGCTCCGCAAGAAGTCGCCGCCCTCAAGAAGTGGCGCAAGGGGCTCACCGCGACCTACTCCAGGAACGAGATCGAACGCCTCTCCCAGTTGAGCGATCGCATAGACGAACTGTTCACCCGCTGGGCCGCTGAGCGCTCCCGTGTGATGCAAGCCTGCCGCAGCGATGTGCCCGTCTGGGGCCAGCCTGAAGCAACCAAACCAGCTGGTGGCTACCAACCCCTCGCCAAGCGCGAACAAGCGCTCCTGCGCGTGAAGTACCCAGCGGGAACTCCATTCGCGGCTCCTGAGCCCAGCGCTTACGAGCGCCTCAAAGAAGCCATGGACGTCTGGGTCGCTCTTTGGGGCTGGCCACTGCAACACGCCGCGCAGCTGCCTGACCGGAAGGCTTGGTGGCAGCTCATCGGCGACATCCTGGGCGCCGAAGGCGAGCTTCCAGTTGAGATAGCTGAGGGCCAATTGGCACTGCTGCTCGAGGTGGCACCGCCTGCGCCGCCAGAATCGACGCGCGCGGGGAGCGCCGATGGGACCGCAGTTATTCTGACTCCTCGGCAACTCGCCCGCGCTGCGGCTGCCGCGCTCACACCGCACCACTGGGAATTGGAGTTTGCGGAAGTGTTCACGCGCGCCGAATCAGAAGGTGGGGGCGGGTTCGACTTGACGGTGGGAAACCCGCCTTGGATTCGCCTGGACTGGAGCGAGACGGGCATTCTGAGTGACATCGACCCGCGGATCGATCTCGATGGCCTCAGCTCCTCGGACGTTGCCAAGAAGCGTTCAACGGTGCTGACCACGGACGACCATGCGATGAGCTACCTGCGAGCAGCCCAAGGCGTCCTCGCTACCCAGGGGTTTTTGAGTTCGGGCGCAAACTACCCGCTCCTCGTTGGGGTGCGGACGAATCTGTACAAGGTATTTATCGAACGCGGCTGGGGGTTGAGTGCGCCCAATGGCTACCTATCTCTCATTCACCAAGATGGTGTGTTCGACGATCCTAGGGGCGGGGCGCTGCGAGAGCAGTTCTTCCGCCGCCTGCGAGGCGCGTACCGCTTCAAGAATGAGCTGGTCCTCTTTGCGGATGTTGATCAC
>Ga0105048_10012183_pt1 | contig 13512 bp, 10 predicted proteins | sample MAT05_FD_78382 | JGI IMG/M metagenome (GOLD analysis project Ga0105048, IMG submission 78382) | Freshwater microbial communities from Lake Fryxell liftoff mats and glacier meltwater in Antarctica - MAT-05 | ecosystem: Environmental > Aquatic > Freshwater > Ice > Liftoff microbial mat | place...
ATAATTGCCCTATTTCTGCGAACGACCTTAAATCAACAGCCCGCGAGTCCGACGGAGAGCGATCACTCTGCGAACTTTTCGCGCTGTTGGTAGCTGACAGATGCTGCCCCGCCGGCTCTGCCGGCAGTGCCCTGGAACCAGTCGGTGGCGATCGGCGAGAAGTGTCGAAATCGGGCTTCATGGAACGGTAATGGGGTTAATCGCGTTGGGCGTCGTCAGATTCGCCGCTTGCTGTAATGGATCTAAGCCCAGTGCAGCTTGCATAGCAGCTAGCGCAATAAAGAAATCGCGTTCGGCCTCCAACAACTTCACTTCGCTATCGTTGACTGTGATCTCTTGAGTCAACAGAAAGAACAAGTCGGTCCTGCCAGCTTCAAGCGATCGGCGGAAAATACTCAACATGGTGTTGGCTTGCTTTAGCAACTCGCGAGCAGCAACCACATTCTGTTGGGCGGTATCCAATGCGTTTCGTGCGGTTCGCAGTTCGATCTCGATTGTGTTCCGTTGTAAGGCGAGCTTCTGCGAGAGTTGTAGCAGCTTCGCCTCGGTGGTTTGGATCTTGCCGATCGGTTTGCGTCGCTGTATCGGTACGCCCCCCGTGACACCCGCTTCCAATTGAAATTCCCCTTTGTCATTGATGGCGCTCGTTCCTTGACCAACGTTCTGGACCGTCTGCACGGTAAAGTCGACATTGGGTAAAAGCTGATTCCTAGCTAACGTCAAATCCCACCTTGATGTCTGCCTATCCAATTCAATGAGGGTCAATTCCGGTCGATTTGTCAACGCCGTTTGGAAATCGGTTTCGAAATCTCCCACTGGAATGGCTGCAATTTCAGGGAAATCACTCGGTAGCCAGTCCGGCGGTGCAAGCAATGGATTACCCGTTTCATCTCGCAGAAACAGGGATAGTTTGAATGCCGTGTCGCGAAACTTCTGACGCGTTTCATTGCGTTTGAGTTGCCGTTGAAAGATCTGCTGAGCGTTTAGAGAAACCTCCAAATTCGAAGCGGCCCCGGCGGCTTGGTTTCGCTCAAGTTGTTCACCCCGTTTGACTGCAATTTCAAGCAATCGTTCTTGTGCCTTGAGGACATTTCCGATTTCGACCCACAACCAAAAGGCCTTGGCTGCGTCCTGGCCTGCATTGAGAAGTTGGTTTTGGATCTCTGGTCCTACTGCCTGTCGCCGCAAATTGGCTTGAAACAGTTCGACGCGAAAGGGATCGATCGCCCTGCCTTGAAGCAAGGGTTGAACAAAAGCAATTTTGAACTCGCCGCCATCGTTCGTCTCTCGTTCTCTGTACCAAGGCTCGAAGCTTCCACGACCAACACGGTATCCCGCGCTGGCGTAGCCACCCCACCACAACTGGCGTGCAACCCCGATGCCATTGCGATACGTTTCGTAGAATCCAACCGGCTGATTGAGCGAGTAGTACTCGAGCTTCACATCGTAAGCACCCATGGCCGAAGTTTGTTGACCCGCAGTCACTCCGGCTTCGAGCCTAGCGATCTCGAGTAACGGAAAGGCGCGGTACGTGGACGCAATGACATCGGATAGCTGCAATAGCTGCCCCATAGCCAATGTGTCGGACTCCGGCGTTGGCAACACTTCGCGAACCGCCGCAGATTCGGGCTTTCCGGCTGAATCAGGCTTTCCGGCTGAGTCAGGCTTCGCCGATGAGTCCAAATTCGCGGCATCCGGTTTGTCGGTGGGCTTGTTCGACGTGCGGTCCGCTTCGCGAACTGTGCGATCCAGTCGCATGCCACGACCATCGTCATCTTTCGCCTCCTGCGCCGAAGCCAGGCTGCACAGTATCGACGCAAGCAAAAGAAGAAACGATCGCCCTATTTGAATTTGGGCAATTTGGGATCTTTTGCTTTTTCCTCGCTGGGCATCGATTTGTCGATGGTGGGCGGAAAACCGTTTAACTGACGCCATATTTCAAAGCCTAATGAGACGGTGCTCAGGATTACCCAACCCTTCGCACGAACACCTTGCCTGAGGTATCGGCTATCGGGCCATTTTTCTTGCTTGGGATCCTCCGGATCTGGCCCGACAATGATCTTGAAATTCCCTTTGCTGTCGTCCGAAGGATTGACAGCAATCACTTTGCCGCCAAACGTACCCACCGCCACGCTGGGCCAGCCAACAAACTGGATGGCCGGCCAGCCATCGAATTGCAAGCGAACTTCGTCGCCGACATGGATCAGGGGCAAATCGAGCCCCCGCACGTTGAGTTCGACCGCCAGGTCGGTCGTGTCCGGAATGACTTCGAAGAGCTTATCCCCCTCCTTAACGGTGTTCGCGCCAACTTGGCCGAGAATAGCCTGGATACGACCACTGCTAGGGCTCAGTATTTTGAGTCGGTCCAATTCGCCCAGTTTGACCAAGACATCTTGCAGTTCTTTGGTGATGGTTGTGATTTCGCTATCCTTTTGGGCCACTTTCGATTTGAGTTCGATGACCTTGGTTTCTACTTCTTTTCTTTTGCTCTCTAGCATTTGTTCTTTGCTATTGAGCTCTTCGATGGCTTCGTTGACCGCTTCTTGCGATTCGATAAGCTTTTGCGTTTCGGCGGCTTCTTTGGTCACGGCTCGCTGATAGAAGATTTCTGGCTCGAAATCGCCTCGGAGTTTTCGTGACACTTGCAGGTCCTGTAGAGCTTGATCGTGCATCCGCTTTTGGGCTTCGGCTTTTGCCTTGGCTTGTATCCATTTCGATTGTGTGGCCCTTACTTCGGCTTCGGTGGATTTGATGGAATTTTCCAAGTTGGCCTGTTCCGTAACCACTTGGTCTTTCGTATATTGCAAAATCGATTTTGCAAAACTGAGCTTCTCCAGCAGTGATTTTTCCTGTTGCTTAGTCAATTCCAATTGATCTTTTGAGAAGGCATCGAGTACCATGATGACTTCTCCTTCGGTAACGAGGGAACCTTCTCGCAGGTCCTGTTTCATGGAGCTGACGATTCCCTTTGCCGAACTGGTCACAACCTGACGTCGAAGCTGGGGCAATCTAGCCACCACCTCCCCCTCGCATCGCGAGGTCTGTTGCCACGGCAAGAAAATACAAGCCAGGATCAAACCAATCAACAAAAAGAAGGTGATCCGTGCAAGGAACCTTGCGAACCAACTCGATCGCACCAAGTGCATGGCAGGGAACCGTTCGCCAAGTGATTGGGTTGGCCGTAAATGGTTCACCCACCGCGGAACCGTGAGCGGATTTGTTCGTTGTGTTGGACCTATTTTAGGCGATGGTGTCTCATGCATCTTAGTGTTAGTGTCCGGAGTTCTGAGAAAGAATATCTAAGTGTCCATCGCATTGCGCGATGAGTTCTGGATCGAAGGTGGAAAGTACGATTGTCCACGGTTGTCTCCGATCGCTTAGCCGCTCCCAGATCCGCATTCGCATCTTGGGTGACAATCGATCCAGCACTTCGTCGATCAACAACAATCTTGGCCGAGTCGCAATAGCACGTGCGATCATGATTCGAATCGCTTGGCTATTACTGAGCGGATAGCCGCCGCTCTGTAGCATCGTTTCCAGTCCCTGAGGCAACGAGAGGCATTCGTCCCACATCCCCACCGCTTGCAATGCTGCCCGCAACTCCGCATCTGTCACCGAGACTCGATTCAAGGAAAGGTTTTCCGTTAATGTACCACGAAAGATCTCCGGTTCCGAAGCAATGGATACCATAGAACCATCGGCAAAACGATTTACCTCGCGAGTGTCGACACCCCCTACCTCTGCTAAGCCGCTTGCAGGAGGACGAAGCCCACACAGCGTTTGCAACAAGATTGTCTTACCGCATTCTTCTTCGCCAACAATCGCAAACCTTTGGCCGCTTTCAATGGTGAGATTTCCAATGGATACGGCATGATGCCCACCCCCTTGAACGCACAGTGACCTGAAACGAACTTCGACGGGACCAACGCCTGCGTCCAATGATCGGCTGGGTGGCAGCGTAGGCAAATCGATAAGATGTCCGACTTTGTCGACCGCGGCCATGAGGTCGTAGAACGATTCTAGCGACTTGCCGATTTTGGAAAACGCTCCCACCACAACCACAACCACCGCAACGCTCGCGACCAACTGACCAATGGTCAGGCTTCCCGACAGAACAAGCCAAACCCCCAGTGAGAGCAAAGCAGAGATCGATACTGCATAGAGCAGTAAAGCAAAGAGTGTTTGTCGCATCAAAACGATGAAGTGACTGCGGCGATGCGTGAGGTACTCCACGGTCAGTCGATTTGCACGGTCCACCACCAGCCCTCCACCCCCGTGGACTTGAAACGCAGTCGGATTGCCCATGACGTCTTGCAGCCAATGGGCTAGTCGATACTTGACTAAGGATTCATCGATTGCGGTACGGACAGCATTTCTCCCCAAAAGGTAGAGCACGCCGGTCATGGCTATCAACAACACGATATCAAAGGCCAACAAGTACGGACTATAAAGGGCTAACAGCAAGAGACCCGTCAGCGTTTGAATGATGAGGGACAGGACCTCCACCAACAACGAGGCCGTCGATTTCTGTATCGTCATCACGTCAAAAAATCGGTTGGCCATCTCAGGACCATGGATTCCATCCATAGCTGCTCGCTCGATTCGAGGCAGTCGTTCCGAAAGGTCTCCAACGATGCGAACAAAGATTCGCCGTTGCAAGATTTCAACGATAAAGAACTGCAGCCCCTTGATAACGGCTGAGAGCGTTAGGATACAGAAAAGAAGGATCGCCAACCAAATCAACGGTTGCGTCAAACTCGCAAATCCAATGGTGGTCACCATTTGCTCGACGGCAAGTGGGGTAGCAAGGTCGAGCACGCCAACAACGAAACCAAAAATGACGAGCGACCAAATGTCGCGAGCCTCGAACTTTAGGAATCTCAACATGCGTCGTTGTGGCGAAATGTGCTCGTGATGAGGGTGGAGATGCGAAGGAGCGCTTGACACTCGATGGAGATCATCCGGATCCGGCATTTGGTTCGACGCAACGGACTGGCATTCCAGGGAAGGCTGTGCAACAAAAAAGAGAGGAGACTCCATGCCTTGAACTGTTTTGCGCAACCGAGACTTGGAGATCGATTCCGATGTCGTCCCCTTGGCATCCATTTTGGAGGCTTCGGAATGCCCAGCGTCGATTTTTGAAAATACCCATGACTCAGCATTGCTGGAGGATCGCTGAACGACTGCGATAGAAAAGCCATCAAGCAACAATTCCCATAACTCAGGACCGTTCAATTCGACTGGTGCAAGTCGAATTCCGATGCTTTGACCGGCGCGCATGATAGCAACAGTAAGTGCATCGCCTATTTCCGCGTCGGCCGTGGACAACGAGTCGTTTAAGGCTTGCTGTATTTTTGCATTCTCAGTTGGAACCTCCAATTGAACAGAAAGGGCACCGAGCATCCCACGGAGGACTTCGTTGAGCAAACCTCCGGCTCTGGAAATAGGTATTTCACGCGACATTCAAAGTTTTTTCTGGTTCTGGACGTGGGATGACTACCGAATAAGGCCAAAAACCAAGACATTATTGGGCGCCAAATGTGCCTGAAAAGTGTTTTTCGCATGAAATGCTTCGGAATAACGGCGATAGTGTGAGCGCCGAATGACAACTTAACACCTAGCAGCATAATTCCGAATCGCTGGGTTGTACTCCTCCATGACCGAACGATGATTGCGGTCCATAAAACGGTTGGTTGTTGTAACCATGACCACTGGAACACGCGGGACCTCCAAACGGGTACTGAGCTTGTACCGAACGACTGCCCAAGGATCCAACCACAACTACGAAAGCAAAGCATCCAATTTGCAACATGCGGAACGACATCAATTGATTCTCCAGAGAGAGGGGGCTGATCCTAACCTTCCTGGAACAGTTGCACTCTCCGTGCCTATTGCGATAAATGCGCCTTTAACGGACGATCAGGTTTTCGGCACGGAGTGCCGATCTACACTTGCCGTCATCTTAATGACGTTGTCAAGTCATTGACTACACCAAACAAAGCTTCACCGCATCGGTCAAACCTGTGATTGGATCACCTACCGGAATAAACTCGTGCGCGAAGAAGCCATCGAACCCAGTTTCGGCGATGGCTTTCGCGATGGCTGGGTAAAACAACTCTTGCTGATCATTCAATTCGTGCCGCCCGGGATTGCCGCCCGTATGGTAGTGACCGAAGTACTGATGATTCTTTTGGATAGAGCGGATGATGTCCCCCTCCATGATTTGCATATGATAGATGTCATAAAGGAGTTTGAAGTGGTTTGAACCCACTTCCTTGCAAAGCTCGATTCCCCAGGCGGAGTTGTCGCACATGTAGTCGGGGTGGTCAACGCGACTGTTGAGCAACTCCATGTTGATAATGACATTTTTCTTTTCCGCGACCCCGACGATTTTTTTAAGTGCAGCGGCGCAGTTTTTTAGTCCGGTTTTGCGATCGATGCCCCTTGCATTGCCTGAAAAGCAAATGACATTGCGATAGCCAGCAGCGGAGGTCGCTTCAATGACATCGTTCAAGGTCTTCAACGACGCTTCATGATATTTCTCATCGCACAAGCCATCGGTGAGCGGATGGGAGGAAACCATGGTGCAAAGCAAACCGTGCTTTTTGAGAGTTACAAAGTCCTCGGGCTTCAATAAATCGATTCCTACCAAGCCCAATTTGACAGCCTCGTTGCACATCTCTTCCAGCGAGAGTTTGCCGTAGCACCATTTGCATACCGACTGCTTGAGCTTTCCCTTTTTACCATCGACAGGATCGGCAGCTTGCAGGGTGGGAAGGTTTGGTATGGCGACGGTCATAGTGGCTCCTGTAGCCACCGCACTTATGGCGCCGAGCCCGAAATTGCGTCGTGTGATTGTGTCTTTGGTGTGATTGTCTTCGTTTTGCATGATAGGTTTGAGTGAGAGGGATGGCTAGCGCTTTGTGAAAGCTCAATTTTCGGGTAGCGACGCCTTAATTGGTCAAAGGAACACAGATAATCTTTTCGTCGTTGCGCACATAGATGCAGCCGTTCGCATAAGCTGGGGCACACCAGACCACATCGCGACCGAACGCATTGTTGGTTGGCTCGATGATTTTTTGGCGCGAAATCTCTTCATATCCTTTTGGATTCATGCGTGCGATGATGATTTCGCCTAGTTCGTTGAACAAATAAAACAATTCGCCGCTTCGAACGATAAAGGCTGTGCCGCTTCCGAGCGGTCGTTTTCCGATGGGTTTGGCCGTCTCCCATAGTCTTTCGCCCGTATCGATCTTAAACGCGATCAGTTCGCCACTTTGATCAAATCCGTATACAACATCGCCAATGCCCATCGGCTGGACATTGACGGGTGAGACGGCTTTCTTGGCAACGTCGCGCCACAGCTGTTTGGCGGTTGGTGTATTCGCATCCAATTCGATCAGCATGTTCTTGTCGGAGTAGCCGCCGACAAACAGGTATTTGCCCGATTGAATCGGTGACATGATGATAGAACCATTGCTGGCTTCATAGGGGATTGTCCAGTAAAGCTTGCCCGTGTCCGGGTCGATCGAGTTGATAGCGATTGGATTGGGGAGAATCAATTGGCGTTTGCCGCCGGCGTTGATGATGGTCGGAGGCGAGTAGCCTTGTTCGGGTGCCGTTCCAAATCGCCAGATCTCTTTCCCGGATTTCTTGTCGAGGCAAACCGTATGAGATCCTTCGCCACCGGCCAACGTGATCAAATGATCGCCATCGATGAGCGGATGCGCAGCATAGCCCCAAAGCGCCGAATTCGTTTTGTATTGCTCTTTGAGCTTGATGGACCAGACAATGTCCCCTTTGGCTGCATCGAAGCAGTACAAGTCCCCTTCGGCTCCGAGTGTGTAGACCCTTTCGCCGTCTACGATGGGCGTACAACGCGGACCTGCCGGATACGACATGGTATAGGTTACGGGATACTCTTTTTTCCAAACCTCTTTACCAGTCGTGCTATTGAGGCAAAGCACTCGCTCAGTACCGACAAAGGAACGACGTCCGAAATTGTCCACTTTCACATCCGATTTCGTTACCAGATCGGTCACGTACAACCGATCGCCGACAACCGCTGGGCCTGCGTATCCGCCAGCGATGGGTGCCGTCCAGCTAGCCTTGAGACTACCCAGCGCGAAGCTCTGTGGCGGCTTGGCGATATTCCAGACATTATCGCGTTTTGGGCCCATCCACTGCGGCCAATCCTCTGCTCGGCATTCCAGGGTCACACCAGTCATACCTAGCGAACAAAGTGCCATCGCGCCGACAAGTTTTTGAAAAGACTTCATGTATCAGAATCCTCGAAACAGCTAATTGTTTTGAAATAGGGATTAAGCAGGATCTGAAATTGTAACAAACCTGCAAGAACAACGCGCTATCACCGCCACGCTAAGGCGCGAGAGGTAGACAAAAAGGTACCATGCAGACAAAAAGGTACCAGGCACCTAAACTCTCCAGGCACCTAAACTCCCTCTTATTTTTTGCTAGCGGTTTTGCGCGATACTACGTACTGTACGAGCTCATCGACCGAATCAACGTCCAAGATGTCGTCATCGATCTTAATAGAAAATCGCTTCTCTAACTCAAAGGTTAATTCGGCCATGGCAACGGAATCGATTCCTATCATGGCCAAGGAATCTTTCCCCTGTGGCGATCCACCGCATACCTTCCTGAGATAGTCAACGATTTGCGTTTGGGTTGATTGGAGCTCTACGCTATCCATGCCGGCGAATCCTAGTGTTATTGTACGATGGAATTGGAGTTGTTGCCCGTCGCCGTGGAAAGGCTTTCCGCGTTCTTGCTGGGACCCGCCGTTTCGAGGGCCCCTAGAACCTGTGATTCGGTTACCGAGTCGCGAAGAATAATCGGATGTTCCAGGTCGCCGCCAGAGTAAATCGCAATGACTGGAATCGAGATGCTATTCAATTGCCGAAGCTTTGCAAACAGTTCAGGTTGACGATTCGTAAGATCGGCCACCATTGGGATGATTTTCGCCGACTCCACCCGTTCCTTCACCTTCTTAGTCTCGATTGCCGTAATCAAATTTACTTTGCAGTTTGCACACCAATTTGCTGTAAAGTCAATCATGACGGTATTGCCTTCGGCAACCAACGCATCCAGTTTCGCCTCATTGTAATCTTGCCAGGCCAATCGGTAAGGTGAAGGCTGAAGATAGTAAAACGACCCTACCGTGCCCAAAGCGGCAACCGCAATCGCGATCGACCAGTTTCGAATCTTCGCGTTCGATTCCGACCACGCTGGCACACGCCCTACCATCCAGCATCCAAACCACACGAACATTAAGGAGGACAACATCGCCATGCGATCTTCGTCGAGAAATCCACTTACCAAAAAAACAACCGACAACAGCATCGGGAAAGCCAACGCTTCCTTGAATGTCTCCATCCAAGGCCCCGGCTTTGGCAAAAACGATAGCATCGAGGGTTGTGCTGCCACAACCAAATAAGGAAGTGACATGCCTAATCCAACGCCAGCAAAAATCAACAAAACTACCCATGCAGGCTGCGATAAGGCAACGAGGAACACTCCACCCAAAAAGGGAGCACTGCATGGCGTTGCAAGTAACGTCGTGATCAGCCCCTTGTAGAAAGCCCCTTGATACCCCTCTCGATTGGAAAGTTCGGTACTCGTTTTGCTCATCGCAAATCCAGGTATCGGAATTTCCCATACCCCGAGAAAGCTTAGAGCCAACGAAAACATGAACGCGGTGATCAGGATTCGAAAATAGAGCGATCCAAATTGCTCGCCCCAACCGAAGGCCGCCCCCGTGTAGTATCGCACCACAACACTGAGAATTCCGAGCGCCAAAATCAACGAAACAATGCCCGCAGCGTAAGTCAGCGTCAGCATCGAAGCCGTTCTTCGGTCCCCGCCCGCTTCACTTACAAACCCCAGCACTTTCAAACCGATGACCGGCAACACGCACGGCATGAAGTTCAAAATAAAACCGCCAAGCATCGCCAGACAAAACTTCGAAAAGATCTCCGCCGCCGACAACGTCAACTTGATCTTCGGGCCGTCAATCCACTTCGATAGATTCGGATTGGTAACGACGTCTTTGAAAGGAACAGCGGTCAGGACTGCGTTCGTCGGCGCTGCAATAGTCTTGGCTCCAACGGACAAATCCACCTGAAACCGTAACCCTCGTGGCTGATCGCACGAACCATCTGTGCAGCCTTGATATCCGACCAAACCTTGTAGGGAATAAAGGCCCTCAATCGCTTGATCGGGGACTTGTAATGGAATCCGCCAAGTTACGCCCCCTTCATAATAGTCGACCTCCAAGACTCCCATATCCTTATGCGTCACCTTGCTATCGGTCACAGGCTTGCCAGCCAGCAGTCCAGCTTTGTTTGTCATGACGATCAACGTTCGGGACTCGGTAACCGAATCGGTTGGCTCATACTTATAGACATGGAACTTTGGGTCCGGCTTGGCAGTCAAAATGATGTCCAATATATCGCCCGGTTTCACGATCGATTTGTCAATCGAAACCGTCCAGGCAATTGGGCTTTCAGGTTCACGAAATGGGCCAATGCTAACGGCGGACTTGGCTGACGCATAAAAACCCTTAAACTCTGCTTTGACTTCTTCGCCGCGAATGGGAATGCAAGATTCTTTGCAAACTTGACCATCGATCTTGAGACTTAACGCAGCAGGCGATGCACTGAGCGGAGTACCAAACGTCACTGGAGCAGTCCACGACACCGAATCGTGGTGCTGCTCGACTCGCACTCCCTCAAATCCAACTTCGTTGAGTGACACTTCGAAGGAAGAATCCGGAGCAAATGGACCAGCCAGAACGATCCCAGGCGAAGTGAATGAAATAACCGTGGCCCAGGGGCCGCCTGCAGGTTGAGTGGTTGAGAAAATGTGGTGCCCATCCTCGAGCGTGACGTGTACTGTTACCCTTCCGCGTTGCCCTCCTTCCTCCGCCTCATAGCTCGCAGAGAAGGTGTAGGGCGTCCCGCCCTGGGAACCGCCAAAATCTAAGCCAAGTCCGCCGAAACTCTTCGGTTTGCTGCTTTTCCCCTTTTCGCCATCTGCAATTGCCAGCATGGGCACGCTGAGCGTAAGGACGATCACGGTAGCTATTTGAAGTAATAATCGTGACATGTGTTTGTTTTGCTTTCAAAAGTGGACCCGGTATTTTACAAAGTCTGACGAGCAATGGTCAACGCTGATCTTGCATTGACTTTGACCGTCAAATACGCACGCCAACTCGCACCGAATCAAGCCAGGAGACCGTAGCATGCCCTCCAAAACAAAGATCGACGTCGCTACCCTTTCCTCGTGGCCTTGCCTGATAATTGCCTTGGTAGGATAAGGTTTGAACCGATCGTGGGGCAGCGTTTTTCAGCGTTTCGAGCCCTTTTTCAACGGGTTCGGATACGTCATCAAAGGAAAACTCCATGGCTTGGAGCTCCGGATCGCACACCGAAATCGGGAAATCCAGGGCCGCCAATTGCTTGGGTAAAGCCGGCAAATTGACATTCCAATAACCCGCTCCCAAAGATCCCCGCTTGAGAATATTTTCCAAAACAATATCAGCCCGCCTCGCCGACACGTCCCAATCCCGTTCGATATCGCGCCGCATGTACTGGGAAATGGCAATCGCCGGAACCCCCAACAGACTCGCCTCCCGTGCGCCTGCCGCTGTGCCACTGTACAAAATGTCTACCCCCAGGTTTCCTCCGTGATTAATCCCAGAAACCACCAGATCCGGCTTCAAATCGAGCCACAACAATCCTACACGCACGCAATCTGCTGGCGTCCCTGACACCGTCCATTGATTCATCCTTCTCGCAACTACCTCAAGCGAGGTGTGAGTGGTCACCCCATGGCTACAACAGCTACGACCTTGGTCAGGAGCAACAACGAAGCACTCTGCTTTCTTTGTCAGAACTTCATAAAGAAACTGCAAGCCTTCCGCTTCTATCCCGTCGTCGTTCGTCAATAGTATCTTCAACTCGTTATCTCCCGGTGTATGCTTTGGAAAGCGGCCTCGACTTGCTCAGTGCTCGACAATCCAGTTTGCGGATCTAACAAGTGGCTGTGGTGCAAAACCAATGTTCGTTCGGCCGCGGCTCGACTGTTGGTCAATGGCACAGGCTGCCTGCAACGGTTGGCCGATCGTCGGACAAATCCTTTGAATCCCGAGCCTATTTCAATCTTGTGCGCGGATAGCGATCGCAACACAATCTCTCTTGCGCCACCCTGCGAAACCAACGCCGCGCCGGCATTGTCCTGGTCACTCTCTCGCACTCGTGCCGAATTCAATAACGAATCAAGAACCATGATTCCGAGTTTGTAGAACCCAGGCTGTTTCATTCCTTGCAATGGGCCGAAAGTCAGCCATTCGACCTTCGATAGATGAGCCATCAAACTGTTGGCTGCCATCAGCCGAAGCCCATGGTCGATCGCTAAGTGCTCATATTGCGGAATGATTACGGCAGCCTGCAACTCAGACAACGCGAACGCATCATTGCCTCGTTCGCAGAATACAGTCATGCGCTGCGCAAAGCGGTGGTCGTTGGTTATGACGGCCCCCCCACGCCCAGAGGCGATCAGCTTGCTACCGCCGAAACTCAAGACACCGAGATCGCCCCAAGCCCCGGCGGGCTTACCGTCCACGCTAGCGCCGTGAACTTGACACGCGTCCTCGATAACCCATAGCCCGTTATGCTTGGCCCAACTACAGATACTAGCCATGGGAGCCATGGCACCATGTAGATGCGATACAACAATCGCGCGGGTGTTCGCTCCTCTAGCTGCCTCGAGTTGCTCAACGCCCGGCACCCAATTGCCAAATGCGACATCGCAGAGCCCCACCGCCGCTCCAGCATCCTGAACGGCCCGAAAATTACCAGGAAAATCGTAGCCGGCTAACAGCACCTCTGCATTGGGTTCCAGATGCAGCGAACGGACAGCAAGCTCGACCGCAAACGTTCCAGAGCAACAAAGCCGCACGTAATCGCAATTGAGATGACCAGCCAGTATCGATCGAAGGTTCGCCAGATAAGGTCCATCGTAGATTCGCCAAGCACCCTCGGCTGCAGCTCTTGCCAATGCCTCTTGAACGGCTTGGGCGGTCGGATGAATTGGGGGAACGGGCACTGTTGGAGAATTGGAGAATTGGAGGCTGTTAAAAATTCGGTATTGACAGGTGTTTTGGGTTACGCAAGTTTCGTTGCTTTGTTTCCGCCCCGTGCCAGCTTGCCTGGCACGAGCGAACGTTTTTCGATTATAGTACGAGTCAACAAACTCCGGTTCGCCCCGGTTGGCTTGCCCAACCGGAACGGAAGGTTATCCCCGGTGAAACTTGGCTTCCTGCCAGTCAAGCTGGTCAGGGGAGCGGTTATATAGACCCCGATCTGCTAAGGCGAACGGCAGGCTGAAAACTACCAGTGTGATGCAACCCCTCTCCGGCCTTTCAGGCCGACTCTCCCAGAGGGAGAGTGACTTCACCCTCCCCCCGGGAGGGTCGAGCGAAGCGAGGGG
>Ga0105048_10012186_pt1 | contig 13511 bp, 13 predicted proteins | sample MAT05_FD_78382 | JGI IMG/M metagenome (GOLD analysis project Ga0105048, IMG submission 78382) | Freshwater microbial communities from Lake Fryxell liftoff mats and glacier meltwater in Antarctica - MAT-05 | ecosystem: Environmental > Aquatic > Freshwater > Ice > Liftoff microbial mat | place...
AATTCTTCTGGTCCAGCAGGTAGATGTCACAGTTGTTTGCACCCGGTGGCTTGAGAAGCATAGTGCTAAGGTCTGAAGGCAAAATGCTCGAGGCACCGCCCGTGGCAAGGCCAGCTAATAACTCCACTACCAATCCAGCGCTCTTTCTTACTCGATCCACATCCCCTTGCTCGCGTGATGCCGAAAAACGGTAGTACCATTCAACCGTATTCGGCGGTAGAGTGACCGGGAGAGCCGTGCGTGTCTTACCAGTCAAGTTGGTAACACTATTCACGAAGAACGCCTGTTGCTCACACACCTGCTCCGTGGTGTAGATCTTCTTCCAAACCACATTGCAATTGAACTCTTGTGTTGTGGCAATTGCCGGTTTGCGCCACACTTTTATCAGCGCATCGCGGTCGGCTGCATGCTTGGTTGAAAGCGTAAAGCGATAGATCCCACGTTCCCGGATGTTGAACCGTTGGATGCTCATGGAAGGAAGCGCACGCTCGTGGTGTACCTCCAATTCGCCCGGATAGGTCGAAACCAGCAGGTCGTTCGTGCCCGGTGCATTGTCCATAGTGATGTCCAACATCACCGCATCGCCTGCATCGAAGGCATAGAAGAATTCGGGGGCTGGCGTTGTATCGTTATCCATGCCCGGGATCAGCAGGCTCAGATCGGCCACTTGTACACGTTGGCCGGGCTTGGCGGTGGGCTGCGCTTGCAGGAGGGTGGAAAGAAATAGCGTTATGATGAAGAGGCTTGTTCGCATGGTTTGAGGTGATCGGTGGATGTGCAAGGCTAGGTTCGCACTAAAAGCACTACCAGAAAGAAGACCGTGATGCACACATTCGAAAGGAGTAGATAGGTCGTGTACATGTAATAGGGTTGGATAACCTTTTCCGACCCGTACAATGAATCGAGCTTTCTGTGAAGGAACACAAAAGGCATGATGAGGAACACGATGGACAATATCAGGGACCCACAGCCAAGAACAAGACCGACAAAGAGTATTTTGACGAGGGCTATGTACGAGGCAATATCGCTAAGGCGTTCGCTTAAGAATGAGTGCCCCGGATGCTCTAGAGCATTGAAAAGGGCGAACCAGACCAACCCGCCGGAGACAATTAGCTGAGCCTGCAAGCGGCTCTCAGTTGTAATTCTAAGGCGTTCCCATCGGCGCAGCACGGGCATGCACAAATCCGTTGCAGACATACTTGCCGCCAAGAAAAGCAAGGAGATCAGTACGGCCATCGGGATCGTTGGTGGGTCATTGCGATCACTTATTCAGATCCTCCGCGATCAATTTGAACTGCTCCAATGCAGCTTCCAGATCTTCAACTATTGATGCCGCCAAGACACCTGGCTCCGGTAGGTTTGCACTATCCTCCAAGCTGTCGTCCTTCAGCCAGAAGATGTCGAGACTGGCCTTGTCGCGGGCAATGATCTCCGCATAGGTGTACTTGCGTCATCGGCCTTCGGGGCCTGTGCCGAGCGGAGTCGAGGCATCGCTCCACGTTGCTTTCCGCTTGTGGCGGTCAGTTGGGTTGTAGCAGTCCATGAAATCCTTCAGGTCGCCGAAGGCCAGTGGGTTGGTCTTTAGGGTGTGCTTGATGTTCGTTCGGTAGTCGTAGATCCACACGTCCTTGGTGTGTGCGGTCTTGCTTGCGGGTTTGTTCTCGAAGAAGAGAACATTGGCCTTTACACCCTGCGCGTAGAAAATGCCGGTGGGGAGACGCAAGATGGTATGAAGCTCTGTGCTCTTCAACAATTCCTTGCGCACGGTTTCGCCAGCGCCGCCCTCGAAAAGCACGTTGTCCGGTAGCACCACGGCGGCGGTGCCACCGATCTTCAGGATGGTGCGGATGTGCTGCACGAAGTTGAGCTGCTTGTTGCTCGTGGTGGCCCAGAAATCTTGGCGATTGTACGTGAGGACCTCGCGCTTTTCCTCGCCCTTGTCGTTGGTTACGGTGGTGCTGCTCTTCTTGCCGAAGGGCGGGTTGGTGAGCACATAGTCGAAGCCTGTTTCCGGTGTGGCGCGCAAGCTGTCGTCGCGGATGACGGGGCTCTCATGGTCCATGTCCCCCACGTTGTGCAGGAAGAGGTTCATTAGGCATAGTCGCGCGGTACTGGCCACGATCTCCCAACCACGGAAGGTCTCGTACTTCAGGAACTTCAGTTGCTCCTTATTCAACTTGTGGTGGCTAGTGAGGTAGTCCGATGCTGCTAGGAAGAAACCACCCGTACCGCATGCCGGGTCGGCGATGGTCTTCATGGGTTCGGGTCGCACGCACTCCACCATGGCTTGGATCAACGCTCGGGGCGTGAAGTATTGGCCCGCACCGCTCTTGGTATCCTCGGCGTTCTTTTGCAAGAGGCCCTCATAGATATCGCCCTTCACATCGGCGCCCAGTAGCACCCAGCTCTCGCCGTCGATCAGTTGGATCAGCTTGTGGAGTTTAGCCGGGTCGGTGATCTTGTTCTGGCTTTTTACGAAGATGTCGCCCAACATGCCGGTCTTCTTGCCCAGCTCGTCCAGCAGTTTCACATAGTGGCTCTCCAGCTCGGCGCCGCTCTTGCCGCGTAGGCTTTCCCAGTTGAAGTTCTTCGGGATATGCGTGTCGCGGTTGTACGGCGGCTTGCTGTACTCATCTGCCATCTTCAGGAACAGCAGGTAGGTGAGCTGCTCCAGGTAGTCGCCGTAGCCCACACCATCATCGCGCAGGGTGTGGCAGAAGTTCCAGACTTTGTTTACGATCGCTGTGGAGGTCATGGTCACAATCCGTTCGTAAGGGAGACAAGATCTTCCGCTATATAGCTCGCTTCGGCACATGCCTTCATGGTCTCGGCGGTGTGTTGCGTCGTGATCGCCGTCTTCTCCAAGGTCCAATGCCGATACTTGGGGAACGCAGTCAGGAAACGCTCAATGTGCCCATCGAATCGGCCAAGTTCACCGATCGTGTGCATGCTGGGCTCCCGCTTGCAGGACCCGAAGCGGATGACCTTGGCTTCTTCGTTCAACGCCACCAGATCGATCTCCACATCTCCCTTGTCCCAATACCCCTCGATGCGATCGGACAAGGTGAATCCGGGGAGCCCCTTCCGGCCACGTTCCTCATAGATGGTGGCGGTCAATCGCTCCAATCCGTAGCCTTCGGCGGCCTGTAGTCGGCGGTCGGCCTGCGCGATCAGGTCGTCGATCGGTTTGAAACGGGTCGTTGCGGCAGGGATCGCCAACGCGTGCAGCCAACTCCGAAGGAAGTTGTCCGAAATGTAGTACCGACCGGAACGCGCATTGGGCTTGGCGAAGATGGGCAAGCGCCGCTCTACCATCTGGTAGTTGTCCATCAGGATCTTCAGGTATCCCCCCGCCTGCTTGTGTTTGGCCGGGTCCAGTTCACGCAGGCGCGCCTCGATATCGCCATTCACGCAACCGGGCTTTTGCGCAATGAACTTCAGCACCATATTGTACCGGCCTCGCAGTTCGTGGAGGAACCAATTCTCTGCCTCATTGCGTAGTGGCGAGGAACTCTCGAAGAACATGCGGCGCAATACGGTCGTTCGGTCTTTTCCAAGCACGCCTTGCTCAAAGCAGTCGCGGTAGAACTTCGGTACGCCCTCGAAAAGGTTCCAGTAGAACAGCAACTCCTGCGGCGTGCTCTGCGCATGCGCCCGCAGGATCTCCAGCACCGACCCAATATCCAGATGGCTGAGGTCAAGCCGATCGGTGAGTCGGTTGAACAACGGGGCCCGCCGGTCATCCAGCAGGGCGGTCATTTCGGCGTGGATGGAACCCAGTACAATGAGGCAGCCCTTTACCTCGCTTGCTCGGCTCGAACATCGATCGACCACCGATTGCAGAAAGCTCTGGAACTCCTCCAGCACCTTGCGGTGGAAGTACTGGAATTCGTCAAGTACAACGATGTAGCCTTCTTCGGCAAGCTCGCCGATCAGCTGCGCGAACTCCAGCAAGCTCGTGGGCCGCTTACGGTCCAGGTCGAACGCCTCCATGAAGCCATGCACCGCTTCCAGCACACCGGCCGGTTCGGAATCCGGGATCTGCACATAGAACGACTTTCGGTCGGGGTGCCGCTTGAGGGTTTCCTCAATGAGCGTGGTCTTCCCGATCCGGCGGCGACCGGAGATCTTCACAAAGGCCCAGCGCCCCCGGTCCAGTGCCTGGTCCAATTGCTCCAACTCATGGTTGCGCCCGTAGAACTGCCAAGCCATGGCACGAACTTAATATAATGGCCATTATATTAACTCATTTAATCTTGTAATTTTCTGACAAACAGGGTTAAACAGACTCATGAGTAGTCCATGGTCATGGGTGCTTAGGCACCTCCACAGGGCCCTTCGACAGCTTCCCCAAGATCACCTTGACGCCGTTATGAGGCCGTTCCTTGGACAGCGTATCAACGGTTAGGGTAAAGGCTATTACACTAACCGATGGAGCACCTCCAAAGGCTTGATGTTCAGTCGTATGGAGAACACCGAGTGATGTCCAAGGTCCAATCATCATACACGGGTTCCACTATACTCCGTGTGCCATAAATGTCGGAATCGCACATCTACTGCACTTCCGCTATAGTGCCTCAGACCATGCCCACACCGACATCGCCCAGAGTGTAGCGGAAGTTCCAGACTTTGTTGACGATGGCGGTGGAGGTCATGCGACTATCTTGGGCATAATGCGCTCGACAAGGAGATCGACGATGGTGGGTTGGCATCGATGGATCTCTTTACTGTAAGTTTGCACCTTGATAATTTACCTAAGGGTGAAGTCGTGTTGCAGGACGATTCGCTTCCGGGGCCAAAATTCGGCTTTAGATGAACTATCGGATCGTCCCTGTCGTTCAATTGACAGGACCTGCATGCCACATCTACACCATCATTCGTGATGGTGCATCGGACACCGCCTTCCATGAATTCCTCCAACAACACGATACGACCTACTACCAGGAAGTGCGGGATATCGTCCTGCAGCTTGAAGGCATGGGCAAGCGGACCGGTGCGCGAGACTACTTCTTCAAACTGGCCGAGGGGCGGTTGGGCGATCTGGTCGCTGCGATCAAGGATGAACCTGGGCGCAAGCTCAGGCTCTTCTGCATCCGCTTCAACAACTATGTGCTCATCCTGGGCGGTGGCGCACCCAAGAACGTTCGCGCTTGGGAAAATGACCCGGACCTGAGCAAGGTGGCCCATGAACTGATCGCGATCTCCGAAGGCATCAAGGAAGCGCTCAAGAACAAGACACTGAAGTGGAACGAAGAAGGGACCGACCTCACTGGCGACCTCACCATAGAATTGGAAGATGAATAAGCCCGAAGAATACAGGAGCGCGCTGCTCGACAGGATCCTGTCGGAGATCACACCACAGGAGCGGAACAAGGTGTGGTTGAAAATGCACATCGCTGTCCGTATCGCCGATCTGCTGAAGGAAAAGGGATTGCGCAAGAAGGACCTGGCCGAGGCATGCGGCTTGAAGGGGGCTTCCATGGTCACCAAGTGGCTCAGTGGTGGCCACAACTTCACCTTGGATACGCTGGTGGACATCAGCCACGCGTTCGGCGTGAGTGTTGCCGAACTGGTGCGGCAGGAGGAACAGAAAGTGGTGTTCTCCAGTACCGTGGTCGTTCAGGTACCCGCCCTGTCGCCCGAGCGGCGCACGATCAAGATGGGGGACGCTGCATTCGTTGGGCGTTCATCCAATGCCATCGGCAGCATCACCGTAGTGAGCGAGCCGCACTTCAACTACGGACAACAGCAACCCTGCCTTGCCTGATGAGCGACACCAAGCCTCCCTACAAGTACAGCTTGAACCTGATCCAGCTGAACGAGTCGCACATCCATCCTGTGCCGCCACCGGATGAAGCGGCCTCTGGACTGAACTTCAGCGTGAACTTGGAGAACGCTGTTCACGAGGAGAATGGTTGGGTACTATGCACGGTTACCGTGAACATCGTTACGCAGAAGAGTTCCATGCCCATTGGCAAGCTTTCCGCAACGGTGTCGTTCGCGCTGGCCGGCTTCAATACCTTGGTGTACAAGAACGAACAGGGCATTGCCGTGATCCCGCCGGATCTACTGGCCATCCTGAACGGCATCGCCATTTCCACCACGCGCGGCATCCTATTCGGTGTGTTCAAGGGTACGCCGCTGCATGGCGCGATACTGCCATTGATGGACGTGAAGGCCTTTGCGCCGGAGCTTCCGTTGGAAGCAAAGTGACACGATACTCCATGTGCCGCAAATGTGCCATTCGCACATCCACTGCACTTCCGATATAGCAGCCTCCTGCCCCACACGAACAGGCTCTTTTGCAGGAGTTGGGCGAGGGCGCTTATGGAGTGTCCATACCAACCTTGGGCAACTGCGCCAGATCCCCCGGCAGGGCCATGAAGTACTCCACATCGAAGGGGTTGCTCAGGCCCATCTTCTGGTACCAGCTGAACAGTTGATACTGGGCGCGCTCCAGGTCCTGCTCCAATTCCTCATACCGCATGGCCTTCGCCCACTCGTCCACTTGCCTTTGCACGTTCACATCGTGCTGCATGGGGTAGGCCTTCAACACAAGGAGACCACAGCTGTTGTAGAACCTCCGGGCGATGGAGATCAATGCGTCCCTGCCGATCCCCCGGCCGCGGTGTGCGGGCAGGACCTCCAACTGCTCCACAAAGCAGACATCCTGGTTGAAGATGGGCTCCTCCTTGAAAATCTCCTCAAACTTATCGAAAGGGTGAGCACCCTCTTCCCAACTGAAGAGCATCTCCGACATGGCAAGTATGCTGGAGGTAGCATCCATCACAACCCGCAGCGGGAACTCCGCGTCCATGGCCAGGCCGAAATGGAACAGGCTCAACTTGCCTTTGCCCACCAATTCCACGTGCGCGCCTGGCTCTTCCTGTTCCGTGTGGCTCTTGAAACGGACCGCTGTAACGAAGTCGTTGGGGTCCTCACCTAGCTCCGCCCCCAGAATATCCTGGAACTCGAAGTCCACGGTGTAGAGGGTCATGTCATCTTGGTCTGCCATGGGAAGGGGTGTGTTCAGGACCTGTTGAGTTGCGGTTCTTTAGGCGCGCATCGGGGTTCTTCCAAGAACAGATCGCTCATGCCGTGCGAAGCTTCCGTATCCAGCAGCGATGCTAACATACACTACCAATTCTTGGTTCAAACGCGACCGATGGGCGTTTGAACTTAGAAGTGGTAAGTGCGCGTGAGGCCCGTTGCCTCGTAGGACGCGCTAAGCCCTGATGCCGAAACGGCATTGCTGTGGCGCAACTCGCTCTCGGCGCTGCGCAGTACATCGAACACATTGAACCGGCTCAACGACCGCTCCAACTCGCGCAGCTCGGCGCACTCTACCACGAAGCGGCGGAGGTGGGCTATGGTGCTATCCATGGTTTTGGTGGGGTCGGTCATTGGCTTGCGAATGGTGGGTGCTGGATGAAGTGCCATTGGATCTGTATGGTCGTGATCCTGCTTCAGAGATCATCGCGTCCACCTGCTACTGGGAACCATCTCAGTTCCCGAATACCGTGTTGCACGAATGCGCTCAAGAACCGGGCATCACCTCGGATCCGGCTTTCCGGACGACATCTTCTTCAGGAAGTCGATGGCATCGGTCAGCAGGTTCTCTGCCGTAGCACGCTTTGCTTTGGTCTTCCACAGGGCGAGATAGGCACGCCTGCACGCCGCGTGGAGCTGCACAGCAGAGGTCTCCATGGCCAACACCGCTTCGCAATCGTCCTTGATGTTCTTGGGGATGCCCTTCGTGAGCAGCAGGCGATAGGTGGTGCCGATCTTCACGATGGCCTCCGCACGACCCCTGAACAACTCCTTCCGCAGGTTGTAGTCCGCCAATTTGAAGAACGCGATCGTGACCCGCGCGCGCTCATAGCCTAAGGCGCCCTTCTTCATCTTCGGCATCGGTACGATGCCCTGGAAATCGATCAGCTCTTCTGGATCACTGTCCAGTTGACCGATGGGAAAGATCAGGTATGGCTTCTCCTTTTTGTTCAGCTTCACAGGATCGTCGCCTGCGGTTTGGTAGGTCCCCTTGATCGGGAACATGTTCGACTTGATGTCGCTGTTGCACCGCGCGCACGCAATGGCGTAGTTCTGCAAGTGGTACGGCAGCAGGTGGTAGCCGGCACCACCCGCAGGCACCTTGACGAAAGTGAACGCCTCCGGCTGCAAGTCCTTGGGCACTGGCCACTCCTTCAATCCGTTCTTGGGGCGGTAGTGTTCTATGTCCATCTCTTTCTTCGACTCCAACGCCCGCTCACAGAACGCGCATTTGGTGTGTTGGAGAGTGACGTACACATCCTTGATGGCGCTCCAATTCCCCTTCGCTTCGGTGTATTTGCCTGCGGTCTTGAACGCGGCCGTCCGTTTGGCGGCATCCGTCATCCATGTCTTCTTCAGCGCGTTCACCTTATTGGTCAACTGCGCCAGATCGGTATCGTAGCGGATCATGCCTTCATCTTTTCGAGGCCCTTGCTCCACTCATGCACCAAGAGCTCGGCGGCCTTCCTGTCGCCGGTATTCGCCTTCTGCGAGAGCTCCTTCATCCGGGTCTCTTTGACACCCACGCGTGTGCTGCTCATGTTGAAGAACTTGGTCACCAGCACTTGGTCCGCATCCAACCCGTGAACGGCCTCACGGATGCGTTCCGCACGTGTTGCTTTGCCGGGCAGGCGCTCCATCTTCAGGATGTTCATCCATTCCAAAGAACCCACCACCCATGGACTGTGGCTTGTCACGATGAACTGGATGTTCTTCAGCACCCCTGCAAGTCGCGGAAGCACGCTCATCTGCCAAGTGGGATGCAAGTGCAGGTCTATCTCATCCACCATCACTATGCCCTTGTTCTCTTTCAGTTGTTTGCCGCTCGGACAGGTGCGGTTCACGTGGTAGAGCAGGTCACCGATCCAGCCCAAGTAGGCCCGGTACCCATCGCTCAGTGCGGGGAAGGGAACCTTGCTTCCACCAGAACGGAACAAATATTCCCCTTGCTCCATCTTCCCGTCGAACTGGTATCCGGTCTTCTCCAGCAACCGGTTTATGATGTTCCGCGTCTCCGCGAAACGGCCTTCGTTCACTTGGGGTAGCCAATAGCTCAACGGCACCAATGAATAGGCTTCCTCGAAAAGGCTCCGCACCCGCTGCGCACGCTCGAAGCTGGTGACCTGCCGAGCGCCCATGTCCACACGTTCGCGGCTCTCAACCCTTCGTGTTGCACCATACCCAACGAAGAAGAACGATTCATTCTCAGTGCTGAAAATACTCTCCCATGCCTCCTCGTTCTTGCCGCTCCATTGCACGCGCTCCACCTCACCCTTGCGCAGGATCCGCGTTTCGCCGCTAAGCCCGGCCGTTGCCTTGCCGACCAGCGTGTCCTGCTCATGCAGCGTGAAGCTGGCATCCACGAAGGCCTCCGGGGTCTTGTGTTTGGCCGGTGCTCCGGAACTGCGCCGTACTAACCGATAGATAGGCAGATTGGCGTCCGGGATCGCAGGGCCCAGTGCAGCCATGGCCATCGACTTCAACACCGATGTTTTCCCCGATCCGTTGTCACCCAGCAACAAGTTCACGTTCGGCAGCTTCGGCTTCGGCATGTCCAAGGCCTTGAAGTCCGTTCCCGGATGGATGAATTGCAGCGTACTGTCCCGGAAGGTGCGGAGGTTGCGGATACGGAGCTTGTCTATGTACATGGGTACTGTCGTTGGCGAATGAAGCCGAAAGTTAAGGGCGGCATTCGTGGACCTTCATAGTTCCTCGTCGGTTCGATCGTCATCTTCTGTAACGCTTTACACCAACCTCCCCTCAAAAGCCCGCTTCAACACCGCCTGCCGCAAACGCGTGCTTTGCTCCAGCTGCACGGCGAGGGTGAATCTGGCCTCAGAGCTGGGGTATATTTCTTGGATGTGCATGTCCTTACTTCTTAAGCTTGTGGCTATTGTCCCACGCCTTGTAGGCCAAACGTTCGATCTCGAGATGGACCTTGAACGCCGTTGGGCCAGGCATGAAGATCGGCACACCCTCATTCCCCTTGGATTGAAACGGGTGCCCATCAAACACATGATCCATCTCCCGGAACGCGTAGTATGCTCCATTGTAGTGCACAATTGCATTCCTTATGTAGTAGAACAGGTCCAAATCCTTTTTCTCGCGCGACGTAAGGCCGAAAATGTTCTGTTTGTAGCCGACCGAGATATCGTCCTTGCTCAGAGAGTAGTCTTTCTTCGTAAGGTCCTTAATGATCAGCTCGAAGACAATCCATGAGTTGATGATAAGTGAGAGCACAATGTCCTCCTTGAAATTTGACAAGAGTTCTTCGTTACCGCGTTCAAGAGCTTTGAGGTAAAGTGCGAAGTCATCCTGCCCCTCAAAAATCTCCTTGATGTCATCCGGAACATCGATTTGAAGACGCTTGCCATCAGTGTGTTGGAAGAGCATCAGATACTTCGTGTAGTAGACCGTCCTTATCGTTTCGAAATAGCCGAGCGCTTTCAGTTCGTCTAGGCTTGTAACAGTCTCAATGTTCGTGGTCATGTTGCAATGTGTTTTACACCAACCTCCCCTCAAAAGCCCGTTTCAACACCGCCTGCCGCAACCGCGTGCTTTGCTCCAGCTGCGCGTCGAGGGTGGCACTATTTCGCGACTTCATTTCGTTTCGGCGTGTAGTGCTTGTCAAACTCCTTCACGATATTGGGACTATAGAACCATTTGCCGTTACCGTTCGGTTTGTTTGGGTCATGTGGTCTCCATTGAGCTAGTTTCTTATCCTTCTCAAGCCTCTTTTTGAGCGCATTGAATTTCGGATCGAACTTGATATCAGAGTATCGCGCCTTCAACTTGGGGCGTAACTGTTCGCCGTAGTTCCAAATGAAGGTCGTCTTATACACATCCTCGGCGTCGAGTTTGATGGAAAGCGCATTAGGGTTGTTCTGGTCTATGCGCAATTTGGATCTGACAAATTCCGTCTTCAACTCCAACGCAATAGCAAAGGGTGAACCCTCGTTCAACTCTTGCCCAGTCTCGATGCCCGCTATGTACCGTAGAAGGTTCTGATGCTGCTCGGCCTCACTGCTGATGGAATAGCTTTTCATCTCATGCGCATGGAAGAAGCTCATTGGCATAATATAGAAATTGTACTTCGATAGATCTGCATTGAACCAATCCTTGACGACCTGCAAATAATTGCGCAACGAGGCGGTTCCTACCTCCTGCACCTTCGCCTTGATCATGGGACTGTCATTCATCAAATGTATGGCGTTGTCCCTGATCTCAGTAAGTGCGAACAGGTGTTGTTTCAGTACACTATCCAAGACCACAAGGTCTATAGCATCGCCGATGGATAATGTCATAGGATTTCCGGAGCGTGACAGCTTGGGAACGAACGCACCCGTTGTTCTGTCCTTCACCAGCACATAAAGACTTTCGAGGCTATCGCCATTGTCAAAGGCGACTCTCGCTTTCAGCAACAACTCCCAGGCATTCACTATCAGGATAGCGAACGACTCTTCCCGGTACTTGAAATCCGGCTTGTTGTAGACCTCGATAGCTGAGAGTGCTGCTTGTATGCTCTTTTCCGCGAGCCTTCCCGACAGCGTATCCGGCATGCCGGAGCCAACCCTGTTCTTCGTGCTCACCCGTCTCGCATAGTCCTGGTCACTCAGGCCCTTGGTTCCATGGGCCTTGTACTTACCGTCGGACTGCTTCAGAATGAAGTCGCCGAACTCACCCCGGTTCAGCTTCGCGGGCAAAGACGCGTTTTCGATGCCATACATCGATGCTTCGGAGAACTCTTCAACAGTAAACGCGCGGCTCTGTGTCTCCTGATCCTGGAGGAATAGCAACGTTGCACGCTGCTGCTTCGTAACGGTCTGCCTACGTGGTTTGCGTGCGTTCGCCATCCTGATTTCATTCAAACCAACCCCCCCTCAAAAGCCCGTTTCAACACCGCCTGCCGCAAGCGCGTGCTTTGCTCCAGCTGCACGTCTTGGGTGCAATTCTGTCGCGTCCTCATAGTTCGGCTGGCAGTAAGAATTTATCCACGTTGCCATAGGTCTCCACCTTGCAGCCGTCAGGCAGCTTCATGGTTTCAACCGTTCTTGCAATCTCCTCCGCGTGCTTCTGTGGGGCCTGGACATAAACGCGCTTGAGCGCTGGCATGCGCTTCACGATATCCCTATCGATCTCGCGGTTGAAGAAGGGGAAAGAGTAGCCGATCACAACTAATGCTTCGCACGCGACAAGCACTTCGTCCAACAACTTGAAAGCGGCGATCGTTTGTTCATTGACCTCCCATGCGAAGCGCAGAAGCAACCTCCCCTGTCCCATTGTTCCGCTGTACTTCAGTCTGGCATAGAACAACATCATCGAGTCGAGCAGATCCTCGTCCTTGTTCGACGACCAGTCCACCAATGGATGTATCTCATCAAAGTCGTGACGGCACGCGAACATTCCATTGAGGTGGATCGAGCGACATGGGTACGGTCCCTTCCTTACGCCTATCATTTCAAGTGGCAGCATACCTAACTGCTCGATGGCTCCACCGATGGATCCATGATGTTGATACTCGGTTAGGGCCAAAGCGAGTTGCTGATCATAGTTCCAGTTGATGACCAACACCTCCGGAGGAAGCGTTAAGGAGCCATTACTGGAGTGGCTCAGAAGAGATGCAAGGAATCCATCGTAGCGCTTGTCAGCGACCTTGTGCTTTGCCTGCAGGTAAGCCATGAACATCGCCAAGCCGATCTTGAGTTCCGTGAATTTCTGCCTATCAGCGCTTATGGTCTTACTCCTGAGAAAAAGTTTCTTGGCATAGGTGTCGATACTCTCGTGGTTGGCTGACCCCTCCTTCAAGTCGCTGATGATCTTCAAATACTCGCCCAGAACCTTTGCACGCTCAGTTTCCGGCTTGCCTTCGATCATCTCCTTTCGGACCTTGCCTTCTTTCGCGTAGCTCCATATCCAATCATAATGCTCTTTCAGAGCCTTCGGTATCTGAGAAACCATAGGCAAGGCTTGGGCACTGGCCCCTGCACCCAACAGATACACAACACGAGGTTTGGCGTCTAGGATCATTAGCTGTTCATGCTTTCATACCAACCTCCCCTCAAACGCCCGTGTCAACACCGCCTGCCGCAAGCGCGCGCTTTGATCCAGTTGCGCGTCGAGGGTGGATTCGATTTCTTGGATCTGGCGCTCGTAGCTTTTGTATTCCTCAACGATGCAACGCTGTATGGACATTGGCGGAATGGGCACGCAATCGGCGCGCAGGTCCTCAAGGTGGATATGCTGTAAGCCGGATCCCTTGGGCACCATTTGCACTTGGACAACCGGGGAAGTAAGCGCCACGGATAAGTACTCACCCATTGAGCGGTCAACCGGCTTGATCATGGCAACCGAAACGAAGATGCTGAACACCTTGTCGGTGGCCACGAAGCGCACAACCCCTAGCGTGCCGTCTTTCGTGATGAGCACATCGCCGAACTCAGGGTTCGCGCGTTTGATAAACT
>Ga0105048_10012187_pt1 | contig 13510 bp, 12 predicted proteins | sample MAT05_FD_78382 | JGI IMG/M metagenome (GOLD analysis project Ga0105048, IMG submission 78382) | Freshwater microbial communities from Lake Fryxell liftoff mats and glacier meltwater in Antarctica - MAT-05 | ecosystem: Environmental > Aquatic > Freshwater > Ice > Liftoff microbial mat | place...
AATCATCACCCCGCTATTCAGCCGCGCATAAGACGGCCCGCCCTTTACCTGCTCGCCCGTAAAGCGATACTCAAGCGACAAGCGATAGTGCGAAAACTTCTGCTTGTAAAATAAGTGCGAAAATCGCACGCCGAATTCTGGGTATTGGTTATAGGAGACTTTGATGACTCCGTCTTCCGCCCGAAAGGTGCGGCCGAAGTTATCGCCTAAGTCGTAGCCGGCGATCTTCACCACCCACCCATCCAGGTTCTTTCCGTTGAAGAGCGTCAGCCAGTCCTTTTCGGTCTGCGCGAAAAGCGAGAGGGCCATAAACAGAAGCAGAGTCAGTTTCATATCCGGCCCCCATTTTAACGGCTATTGCGGCCGCGAGAACTCATGCATGTCGCCCAGGCGAGTGTAGCGATAACCCCGCTGGGCGAAACACTGCACGAGCCAAGCGGGCGGTGCCGTTTCCAAATGCCCGGCGAGGATCCGGGGCTGCGTCTTCCAGGGCCCATCGAGTTGCGCCTCCAAGGCAGGACGGGCAAATTCGGCGAACGCAAAGGGCATGGGGAAAACCGGGTTGGGCACCGGGTAAGTGGAAAGGTGCGCAAACTCCCAGGCGGCCAGTTGCTCCGCTGGCGGCGCCGGGTTCGGCAAGCTGCCCTCCACCAGAAGGCTATTCGCCAGCCAGGGTGCCCCGGCTCCACCCCCAAACTCGACCCAATTGGCGAGCCGCCGCAGGTCGCCAACGCGCGGTTGGCGCGCACGGCTGCCGGGGGAGAAATGCAACAGTAGCACCACGATCATGCCCGCGTAACGCCACGTGGGACGCATGGCCGCCCAGCCGCTCGCGCCCAGCAGCGCGAATCCCACGGCCGACAGCGCCAAGTATCGCGGCGTGTAGAACGTACTGCCGGTCAGCCGAGCCAGGCTGAATAACACCAACGGCCAAGCCAGCCAAATCGCGGCCCACGGCGCCAACGGGCCAGGACGGCGCCAGGCTTTCGCTATCCACGCCAGGGCACCCACCAACAACAACGCCGGCCCGACGCGATCTTGCAGTAAGTCCCAAGCTAGGTCTGGCCATGCCGGCGGTGGTAGATAGGCGATCGTGCTGACCTTTACCGTCGATCGCCACATGACGTAGCCCACCGGCGCCAAACAGGCCGCCGCGGCCAACAGCGCCGCGCCATAACGCCATCGCAGATCGGGCCGCGCGAACCACACATAGATTGCGTAAAGCGGCCACACCAAAGCGAAAAACGGTTGCAGATAAACCAGGATCACCAACCCCAGCGCATGGGCCGCCAAATACCGCCCCCCCGACAAACATGCCGACAGCCACGCCTGCATCCACCACAACGTGCCGACGAAGACCAGTTGGGCCAAGGCATAAGGGCGCGCTTGGGTGGCAAGGTCGAGCGTGGTCGACAAGACGGCATACAGCAGCGCGGCCATCCAGCCGGTGCCTTTGCCGTTCACTCGTTCCGATAAGGAGTACAGCACCGCCGCGCAACCGATCGCCGCCAGCAGCGATGGCAGCCGCGCGACAGCTTCAAACCACGGCGGCTCTGCCCAAGCGAAAGCGCTCAGCAGAGCGGCATACAACAGGTTCAGATTCACTAAGCCAAACGGCGGCCGCACCACCTGCGCCAAATGCTGCGATAACCAATAGGCGTTACATTCATCGATCCAGAAGCCTGCCTGCATCGCCTGCGATATATCCCAAGCGAACAGCAGCAACAGGGGCAGCACTAGGGAAAGCGATGGTGTGGGAGCGAACCGGTCAATCCAACGCGCCCGGGTTCGCCACCATCTCCAATTCACCCGCCTAGTTTGCCATATCCGTAGTCCGCAGTTTTACGGCCGGGTCACCCAGGATCAAATAGTTCCGGGCGTCGTTGGTTGAAGCTGTCTGTCGCCTGGCCAATGCGCTCGCCGTTCAGGATGCGGTCCATCACCGAGCGGAAACCTTGGTACTGTCCCTTGCCCGTCATCGTCTGGAAGCCGTAACTCCAGGCGCGGTCGATGTGCGCCAACACCGCCAGCGCCCCCTTCTGCAGCATCGCCTGGGGCACGCGCGCCGTGATGGGCTTCGCCATCAGAGGCACCGGCTTTTTGTCCGGCCCGCGGTCGTAGTTGTCCACCGCCGGGCAGCCGCCGCCGTAGCAGGCGAAGAGGAAGTGGATCATCCCCGTCACGTTGGCCTCCTGCAAAACCTCCGCTCCGGTCAGGTAATGGTCCTCCGTAGGCACCATGCCGCGGGACCACTCCTGGCTGAGCAGCGCCCCTTGCTGGTTGCGCCTCGTCACCTCGTCGGCCTCCGGGAAAGCGATCCCGTGCGACCCCGTAAACAGCAACGCTGGCGTGCCGTTCGTTCCGCGCAACACCTCCAGCAAAGCTTTCGGCCAGTAAGTAGCGCGAAAACGGGGTCAACGGCGAGGTCGACACCGGATCCTGCCCCATGAAGATCCGCTCCCAGCGGAACCAATGCCGCCGGTCCGGCGTCGCGTCCAGTAACAGTCGCACCCGCACCTTGTTGCCGCCTTGCGCGCCCAGCGCCCGGTTGAACGCCGCTTTAATCCGGCCGACGAACAACGGCTCTCGCAACCGCTTTGCCGTATTCCTCCGGCAGATCCTCAAACGGGCTCAACGCCCCTTCGTTCAAAATCGCTTCGTCGCGGCACAAGCCGGAGCCATTGATTTTGGCTTCCACATCGTGGCGCGACGACTCCTCCGATACCGCCGACTTGGCGGGCCGAATGTAGCTCTCGAGATCGGTAAACTCGCCGGCGGTGTTATTCATTTACTTCAGGCTGATCAGGCCCTTCACCCGCGGCAGGATCGGGTCTCCCACCTGCTCTGCCATTCCGCCCAAGGTCGCCCCAACGCTTCCCGGCGCTCTTCTCGCTACATTTCGCCATTGGATAACCTCCTGACGCTCAATCGAAGCCCGCCTTTGAAGGGCCCACGGAATACACTGGATAGCGAATTCCACGGGCGGTGTCCATCCACGCGTTTGCGGTGATTGAATTCACGTTTCTCTGGCGAGTCTCACTTTTATTAGCATGATCTTGGCCCCAAATCGGCCCTTCCCGGTCAGAAAAGCGGTGGGTCACACTTCAACTTAGTTATTTCACCATCACTTACTCGACGCGACGAGTGCTCCGACCGCTTGATTTCTTTCGGCTCCCTTACGGTCATGGAGCTGTTTTGAAGGACTTAGCCCCCAACCGAACCCCGACCGTAAGGGAGCGGCAGTCGTGGATTTGGCGGGAGCATTTTTTCACAGTTCCGTGAGCGGCTGGCTAGTCTACGGTGATTCGCGAGAAGTACTGACTCAAGCGGTCGGAGCCGGAGGTAGTTCGTGGCGCAAGCTCACCACCGGCTCCCCAACTAAGGCTGGGCCTGAGTCTGTTGCCGCGCCGATGATAGCCCCACCAGAAACAGCGACACCGCCATCATCACGCAACCCGTCCAATAAGGCGCGCTCGGCGCAAACGTATCGAACGTCAAGCCCGCCCACAGCGGACCCAGAATCCGCGACAGGCTCCCCAACGACTGCGTCACGCCCAGCACCACGCCCTGCTCGCTCGCCCCGGCACGTTGGCTCACCAGGCTTTGCAAGGCCGGTGCCGCCAAGCCACTGCCCATCGACAGCAGCGTCAACGCGCCGTAAACAAAGCCCACGCTGGGCGCGAAGATCAACGCCAGAAAGCCCACGCCCCCCAGCACCAAGCCCACCCGGATCAGCTTGCCCTCGCCAAACATCGGCATCAGCCGCCGGATCAATCCGCCCTGGATGATGGTGATCATCACGCCCAGATAAGTCAGCAGCCAAGCATTCTGCCGCTCATTCGCCCCAAAGCGCGTCAGCGTGTAGAGCGCAAAGTGGCTCTGCAAACCGCTATAGGCGAAATTCAGCGCAAACGTCGCCAACAGCATAAATCGCAGATTCACCCGCCCCAACGCCGACCCGATCGCCTGAAAAGGATTCAGCAGACTCCACTGGAGCGCTGTCTTCGTTCGTCTTTCCAAAGGCAGCGACTCCGGCAGAAAGAAAAAGCTCAGCGTCGTCGTCACCAGCGCCAGCCCGCCCGCCGCAAACGCCGGCGCCTGCAAGCTGATTGTCGACAGCAAACCACCAATCGCCGGGCCCATCATGAACCCCAAGCCAAACGCCGCCCCAATCAACCCAAAGCTCTTCGCCCGGTCCTCCGGCGGCGTGATGTCCGCAATGTAAGCCTGCGCGGCGGAAATATTGCCGCCGGTAATCCCGTCCAAAATCCGCGCCGCGAACATAAACCCCAAGCTCGGCGCCAAACCGAACATAAAGTGCCCAATCGCCGTCCCGAACAGGCTCACCAGCAGAACGGGCCGCCGCCCGTAACGATCCGAAAGCGCCCCCAACACCGGCGTCATCAAAAATTGCGCCACCGAAAACACCAGCACCAAAAGCCCAATCGTCAACGCATCGCTCCGGTACTGCCGCACCAGGTACGGCGTAATCGGAATCAGAATGCCCACGCCTAGCAGGTCCAGAAACAAAGTCAGAAAGATGAGGGTAAGGGGGCGGCGGTTCGACAAGTTGTAGCCCCTCATTGTCGCAGCATTGCCCTTTCAGCGCATAATGAAGACGATGCGCCTTTTGCTTCTTGCCCTCTCTTTCGCCACGCTGATGGCCCAAACGCCCGCACCCGATATGTCCCAGACGCGGCGCGCCCCCAGCTTCCAATTGCCCGACGCCACCGGCCAATTCCACGACCTGCTCGACTACCGCGGCAAGTTCGTCATCCTCGACATCATGAAGACCTCCTGCCCCCATTGCAAGGCCTTTACCCGCGTGCTGGAACAGTTGAAGGCCAAGCACGGCGCCAAGCTCGCCGTCATCGCCATGGTGAATCCGCCCGAGTCGCCGCAGACCATGCAGGCTTATATGGCCGAAACCAAGTCCACCTCGCCCATGCTCTACGACATGGGCCAAGTGGCTTACTCCTACGTCCGATCAAGCCGCATCGACCTGCCGCGCGTCTATCTGATCGACCCCCAGGGCATCATCCGCGCCGAATGGTCCTACAGCGAAGCCAACAAGCCCCTGTTCGAAAAAGGCGGCATCGCCGCCGAGGTCGATAAACTGATCGCCAAGAAGTGAACGCCCTGGCCCTCACCGCCGGTCTGCTCTGCCTGCTGCCGCTGCTGGCCTTCGACGACCTCCATAGCGCCGTCCGTTCGGGCGATGAGGACCGTGTCCGCGCCCTCATCAAAGCCGGCGCGAACGTCAACGCCCGCGATTCGCTGGGTGGCACCGCCCTGCACGACGCCGCTTGGGCCGGCGACCTCGACATGGTCGAACTCCTCCTCGACGCCCATGCCGATCCCAATGCCGCCCACAGCGAAGGCGGTTCCTCCCCGCTCCATTACTCCATCCTCACCAACCATCTTGAAGTCGCCCGCCGCCTGCTCGAGCGCGGCGCCAACCCCAAGCTCCGCTACCGTTCCGGCTCCACCGCCCTTCATCTCGCCGCCAGCCGCGGCCATACCGAACTCGTGCACCTGCTCCTGAACCGCGGCGTGCCGGTGAACGTCGCCGACAATACTGGCGCTACCCCCCTCGATGAAGCCTCCTGGCGCGGCCAAGCTGACACCGTCCGCCTGCTGCTTAAAAGCGGCGCCAACCCCAAAGTGAAGAACGCCGTATCCGGCGCCACCCCGCTCCACGAGGCTAGCAGCAAGGGCCACGCCGAAGTCGTCGCCCTTCTCCTCGACGCCGGCGCCGACCTCAAAGTCAAGGACCTTTCGGGCTCCACCGCCCTCGACGAAGCCATCCGCCACCAACACGCCCGCGTCGTTGACCTGCTGATTCAGCGCGGCGCCAAAATTACCGGCAGCACCGGCACCGAAGGCTTGAAACAAATGGAGCAGGCCGTCCTCCGCGGCCAGATCGACATCGTCACCCTGCTTCTCGACCGCGGCGCTCCCGGTGATGCCCGCACCTCGTCCGGCTCTACGCTGCTGCACGACGCGGCCCTCAAGGGCCACCGCGACATCGCCCTGCTGCTGCTGAAACACGGTGCACCGGTTAACGTACGAAACTCCGCCGGCTCGACGCCGCTGCACGACGCCGCCCTCGCTGGCCAGATCGCCACCGCCACCCTACTGCTTGATCGCGGCGCCCCAGTCGACACGCCCGATCTCGCCAGCGGCAACACGCCCCTGCACCTCGCCGCCAGTTGGGGCCGCCTCGCCGTCGTGGACCTCTTGCTCGATCGCGGCGCCAACCTCCGCCACAAAAACCGCGCCGGCCTAACCCCCTTCGATCTGGCCAACGCCGGCAACCAAACTGAAGTCCTGCCGCGACTTAAGCCTTAACGCCCTATTTCTTTCCCAGTCAAACCCCCTAATACCCCCGTTCGTGGTAGTTCGGTGTAGCTTACCTTAGCCTCAATCCCCCAGTTAGTGTGTCCCCAGCCTAAAGACTTGACCTTAGCGAACCGATATGACTTTCAGTGCGAAGCTCCTCTCTCGTTTCTCTGCGTTCGAAGTCCCCAGTTTTGGCGGATGCGGCGCACGTCTTAACCGATCAGCTGCTGGCCCAAATGCAGAAGCTCGCACGGACCCTGGCCGGTCAGTTGGAACAAATCGAGCAAGCGTATCTGATGCGGCTGGAGCAGGCCGACCATGACGCCAAGCAGCGCCGCGCCCTGGCTTTCATCACCTTAGGTGCCGCCCTGCAATTCGTCCAGGCGGCGGGCGAACGGCCTTTGTTTGCTTTTCTCGAACAAGTGGAATATAACGGCCGCCGGCTGGCTAAGTTAAATCTGCATCCCAGCCTGGTGATGAAAGCGCTCGCCGAATACGACCACTTACTTGAAGCGGCCTTGGGGGCCGCGGCTTCCCGTTATCGCTGGGCCCGCGAACAAATTCATTTCTGCGTCGTACTTACTCTCAATAATTCTTACTTCCACGTCCGCGAAGCAGAAACCAGCGCGCATTCGGAACTCTTTCACATTGAAATTGAGTCCCGTAGTTTGAAAGATCTGCTGGGCGGCTCGATGACCGTGCTCGCCAATTACTGCCGGTCGGACATCGCCGAAGTATACCTATTCGACGAAGCCCACGACCGTTGGATGCCGCAAATGGATACGGCTCTGTCTCCGGTCGCGGCCGCCAAAAACCGGAAGTTGCTGGCGCAGCCCTTCTGCGTCATGTCCGGCAAAAGCGCCAAACGCCTCAATCCCGCCGTGCTCGACCCTTCCTGGCCCAGCCGCTTCGAAACCTGCTGGTCGATGCCGCTCATCAATGGCCGCCGCTTGGCCGGCGTGATGCAATTCGGCTTTGAAAAGCCTTATGAATGGCTCCCCCGGGAGCAGGACCTTTTAGCCCTGGTCGCCGAACGCTGTTTACTCGGTGCCGAAAAAGTAAAGCTGATGCAGGACCTCGCCGAGAGCGAAGAACAGGTCCGCGAACTTGCCTCCCGCATGCTGCAAGTGGAAGAAGTCGAGCGCCGCCGCATCAGCCGTGAACTGCACGACGAAACCGGCCAATCCATGCTCTGCATTCGCCTGCAGCTCGAGATGGCTGAGAAGGTTTTGGAGAACGCCCGCACGCCCGCCGAGGTCGCCGTTGGCACGCGCAAAATCAAAGAAGTGCGCGAGATGACCGAGAGCACCATTCTCGAAATCCGCCGCCTGATCGCCGCGCTCAGCCCCGCCGTGCTTGAACAATTGGGCCTCGCCCCGGGCCTGCGCCAATTGGCCAGCCGCTTCCAGCGCGCCCACGGGGCCCAGATCTACCTACGCACCGGCCGCCTGGGTCCGGTGCCCAAGCAAACCGAAAGTATTGTTTATCGCCTGGTGCAGGAATGTATCAACAACATCGGCAAACATTCGAATGCGCAAAACGTAAACATTTCCGTGCAGTCTGCCGATCACATCTTACAACTCAGTGTTGAAGATGACGGCGTTGGTTTTTGCGTCGAAGAAGCGTTTCAGAAACGTGATTCTTATGGATTAGCAGGTCTCCGTGAACGCGTGGCCCTGCTTGGTGGGGTGTGTATCGTGGAGAGCCGCCCGCGGGTAACTTCCAAGGCGAGTTCGGGTTCGAAAGCCCAAAAGCGCCGGTCGCTCGATCCGCATGACCTGTGGAACTCGAGCGCCAGTGGTACCCGCATCCGGATCGAAATTCCGATCCCTGGGGTCTTACTGGGCAAAGGGGTCTCGCCCAGTTCCAACACTAGAGCTGCCTCCGAAGCGGCTTGGCAGGCCAGTTAAGTGGACCGGTTGAGTGGGCCCGAACTAAGAAAGAGAGATTGAGAACAAGATGGCCAAAATTCGAATTCTACTGGCGGACGACCATACCCTGTTCCGCCAAGGTATCAAGACCCTCATCAACGCGGAAGCGGACATGGAGATTGTCGGCGAGGCTGCCAATGGCGGCGACTCGGTCGATAAGTCTGCTGAGTCACGCCCAGACCTCGTCCTGATGGACATCGGCATGCCCGGTTTGTCCAGCTTTGAGGCGACCCGCCAAATCAAGAAGAACCGTCCCGAAACCAAGGTCCTGCTGCTCACCATGTACGACGACGAAGACTACCTCGTCGAAGGCATGGAGGTAGGCGCCAGCGGCTATGTCCTCAAGGACAGCCCGTCCCAGCAGCTCATCGCCGCCATCCGCGACATTTGCCGCGGTGGCAGCTACTTAAGCCCCCGTATGCTCTCCCAACTCGTCGACGACTTCCGCACTCGCATCAAGAGCGCCAATCGCCTTCCGCGCTTCGCCACGCTCACCACCCGCGAGCGCGAAGTCTTGAAGCTCCTCGCCGAAGGCAACTCCGTCAAAGAAATCGCCTGCGACCTGAACCTGAGCGTCAAAACCGTCGAAGCCCATAAGTTCAACCTGATGCGCAAGCTCGACATTCACAACAAAGCCCAGCTCGTCCAGTACGCTATCCAAAAGAAGATCATCAAGATTCCCAATCTGATTTAACTTCTCTGGTTCCAGGTAAAGCGGGGGCCCTCTATCGTCTTCTCACGGGGAGGCCCCCGTTTCAGCGTTACAATCAGGGCAAATGACTCGTCGTCAACTCCTTGCCTCCACCTTGGCCGCGCCCGCCCTCTTTGCCGCTCCTCGTTTGCCCATCAAGAAGGCCGTACTGCTCTCCATGCTGCCCACGGACCTCAGCTTCAACGACCGCTTTCAACTCGCCGCCGATTGTGGCTTCGCGCAAGTGGAAGCCTATACCGTCTCCGACCAGAAGACCGCCGAAGAGATCAAGAAAGCCTCGCTCCTCGCCAAGGTCCCCATCCACTCCGTCATGAACTCCGACCATTGGAAGTTCCCCCTCTCCTCGCCCGACCCCGAAGTGGTCGCCAAGTGCCGCGCGGGCATGGAGACCAGCCTGCGCAACGCCAAGCTCTGGGGGGCCGAAACCGTGCTCCTGGTGCCGGCCGTCGTCGACGCCAAAACCAGCTATGCCGACGCCTGGAAGCGCTCGCAAGCCGAGATCCGCCAGATGATTCCCCTCGCTAAGGAGCTCAAGGTCGTCATTGCCGTCGAAGAGGTATGGAATAAGTTCCTAACGAGCCCGCTGGAGTTCGCCCGCTACATCGACGAGTTCAAGAGCCCCTGGGTCCGCGCCTACTTTGACGTCGGCAACGTCGTCCTCTTCGGCTACCCGCAGGACTGGATCCGGACGCTCGGCCCTCGCATCGCCAAGGTCCACATCAAGGACTTCCGCTTCAAGTCGACGCCTACCTCGGGCGGCAAAAGCGTCGCCGACTTCTGCCCCCTGCTCGAAGGCCAAATCGACTGGCCCGAGATCTACAAAGCCCTCGCCGAAATCGGCTACCAGGGTACGGCCACCGTCGAACTCGGCCGGAGCGACAAAGCCCAGCTCACCGAAATCAGCAATCGCTTCGACAAGATCCTCACCAACACGTCGGCGGCTTGATAAAATCCTAGGTTTGAATACTGAAACTGAAACCGCCCCCGACCTGGCATCGGAACTCCTCGAAATCGAAGAGGAGTTTGGGGCCCACAACTATCATCCGCTGCCCCTGGTCGTCGAACGAGCCCAGGGCGTCTGGGTTTACGACCACGCCGGCAAGCGTTACCTCGACTGCCTGAGTGCCTACTCGGCGCTCAACCAGGGCCACGCCCACCCGGTGCTCCTGGCCGCTTTCATTGAGCAAGCCCACAAGGTGACGCTGACGTCGCGCGCCTTCCACAATGATCAATTGCCGCACTTTTGCGAAGAGCTCGCCGACCTTACCGGGCTTGACGTTGTCTTGCCCATGAACTCCGGGGCCGAAGCCGTGGAGACCGCCATCAAAGCCGCCCGCCGCTGGGGCTATCAGCGCAAGCTTATCCCCGCCGGTGAAGCGCAGGTGATCGTCTGCGACGGCAACTTCCACGGCCGCACCACCACCATTGTCGGCTTCTCTTCGGAGCCCGGCTATCGGCAGGATTTCGGGCCCTTCACTCCCGGCTTTGTCACCGTCCCCTACGGCGACCTCGAAGCTCTGCGCGCCGCTATCTCGCCGCACACCTGCGCCTTCCTGGTCGAGCCCATCCAGTGCGAAGCCGGCATCATCCTGCCCCCCCCCGGCTACCTCGAAGAAGCAGCGCTGCTGTGCCGCGAGCAAAACGTCCTTTTTCTGGCGGACGAAATCCAAACCGGACTCGGCCGCACCGGCGCTTGGTTTGCCTGCGAGTACGCCGGCGTCGAGCCCGATATCTACATCCTGGGCAAAGCGCTATCGGGCGGTTTCTATCCGGTCTCCGCCGTTATCGGCCGCCGGGAGGTGATGGAGCTCTTCACTCCGGGCAGCCACGGGAGCACCTATGGCGGCAATCCCTTAGGCTGTGCCGTATCGCGGGCCGCGTTGCGCGTGCTGCGGGACGAACGACTGGTGGAGCGCGCGGCGGGCTTGGGCGTAAAGCTCCTCGAAGCCCTAAAGCCCTTGGAAGGCGGCCTGGTCCGCGAAGTGCGCGGGCGCGGTCTTCTCGTCGGCATTGAGCTTATCTCGGCGGCGCGGCCTTACTGCGAGCGACTTATGGAGCGCGGCGTGCTTTGCAAAGAGACTCACGACCTCGTCATCCGGCTTGCCCCGCCGCTCATCATCACCGAGGAAGAGATGCTCTGGATGGTGGAACAGGTTCGGGCCGTCTTGGGCTAAACGGCGCGACGCCGCAACAAACCCAACGCCGTCAGGGCACTGCCCAACAGCAGCCACGTCGACGGCTCCGGCACATCGCTGATCAGTGTCTGCGACGTCCGCACGCCGGCCACGTTCTCAAATACATAAGCGTCCGCCTGACTCTGACCCGCGCTGTTGGTGACGAACTGACTGGCGAAGGCGAGAACGAAGAAGTCGGTCTGTGCGTTCGAACGAATCCGTCCGGCCGCGAAGCCGTCTCCGCCGTCGTGCACGATATCCCAGACCGCCAATTGAAATCCGGCCGCTAATTGCTGTTTCACCAGCGGAGTGGTCTGCGAGTTGATGGTGGGCAACGTATTGCGCAGCATCCAGGCTAAGCGGGTACCATTGCTGACCGCCGAAGCGCCCAGCACGTTAACGTCATAGTTACCGTTCGAGATCAAGGTGAAGAAGTCCGCGCAGACGGCGTCGATCGCCAGCCCGTCCACCAGCAGGTTGGCAATGCCCGCCCGCAAGTTCACGTCGATCGACTGCGTCGTCGACGACGTCCCACCGCCCAGCAACTGGTCACCCGGCGTGTACTGCGCGCTGAACCAGATATCGAAAGACCGCAACGGGTCAACGCCCGAATATCCGATGGTGGTGGCCTGCGCCCCAACCGTCATCACTCCCATCAACAGCGCAACACGAAACAGCATTTGGCGACACATAGACGTCAATCGGCTTTACAGCTGTAAATCCGAACCTTAGGAGTCAAGCCCAAACAGCCTTAGAGTTAGCACTTTTACCGCTTCATCTGTACCCTTCGCGCCGCGTACCAACTCAGTACCTTTAGCTCATGACAGAGGCGCGGACGGGAAAGGTAGCCCCGCCGCACCAGGCGATAGGGACGGCGTGCAGGTACCCGTCTCTAACCTCGGCGAGGTTGGTCATATGTTCGCAAACCGGCACGCCGGCGCCCAGGAGGATGGTGTGGGCGGGGCGGCTTAGGTCGGCGAGGGCGTCGATGATTACCGAGTCGATGCCGACGAAAGCGGTGCCGGCGTTCAGCAAAGCTTCGCATGCGTCGACATAGGTGCCGGTGTTGCCGCACAGATGCAGGCTGGCGATATAAAATTCCGTGCCGTCGGCGTAGCGCTCTCGCGAAGCTTCATCGTCGACCAAGACTTCGGCACGCGGCTCGGGCAGGCCAGGATGAGTTTTCATTCCCGGTTCGATTTTGTGGCTGACTTCCAGGAAGCGCATCTAGCTATGATGAGGCATGCGCCGCCTGTGGATCGTACTTGGTAGTCTTGCCGCCCTGGTTGTCGGGGCGATCTTCGCGTTGCCGTATCTGGTGAATGCTGACAGTTTCCGGCCCTTGCTCAAGAGCGAACTCGAGAAGAGCCTGCGGCGGCCGGTGGAACTGGGCAAGTTGTCGCTCACCGTTTTTCCTTTGGCCATTGCAGCGAACGATGTGGTGATCGGTGAGGACCCCGCGTTCGGCAATCAGCGGCCCTTCGCCCGCGCCCAGACCTTGGCCGTGAAGCTCGACTTGTTCACTTTGCTGAAGCGGCAGGTGAACGTCCAGAGCTTGCGCATCACGAATCCGCTGGTGGAACTGGTGCGGGATGCCGAGGGGCGGTGGAATGTCGATTCGTTGAGTTCGAAAGAGGAGTCGTCGTCGCCGTTGAAGCTGGCGGAATTGCGGATTGACGGGGGTCGTGTGGCGTTGACAACTCCGGGGCATCCGCGGACCGAGTATCAGAATATCGATGTAGTGCTGAGGGACTATGGCCTGGGTGGCAAGTCGCCGTTGACCGTCACCGCGCACATGCCCGGTAACGGAAACGGGGAAGTGGACTTTGCGGGGACGATCGCGGGCAATGACCTGGCTGGCGAGGTTACCATCGAGAACTGCGCGCTGGCGGCGCTCGAGACCGCGCTCGACCGGCCTCTGTTTGGGAAGACAAAGGTGGATGGCGCATTGAGTGGGCAGGCAAAGATTACAAGCGCGGCGAAGGCTTGGTCAGCCGTGGGGAATTTGGATTTGCGTTCGAATGCGCTCGGCAATGTGGCCGCGACGTTTCGCGCCGATGCGGCGAATGACCGGGTGCGGATCGAGCAATTGCAGGCCAAGGTGGGCCAGTTAGATCTGCGGTTGAACGGGACGATCGACGGCGATCGGCTGGCTTTGAAGCTGGTGGCGGCGGATGCGCCGATTACAGAACTCGCGAAGCTCGCCGCCGGCTTTGGCGTGGCCTTTGCGCCGGGCATGCAGGTGACGGGACAGTTGGGTACGAACCTTGCCATCGGCGGCACCACCACAGCACCCACCTTCAACGGCCACTTGCGGGCGTCGCGCCTGGAGATGCGGGGCGGGGAATTGA
>Ga0105048_10012188_pt1 | contig 13510 bp, 10 predicted proteins | sample MAT05_FD_78382 | JGI IMG/M metagenome (GOLD analysis project Ga0105048, IMG submission 78382) | Freshwater microbial communities from Lake Fryxell liftoff mats and glacier meltwater in Antarctica - MAT-05 | ecosystem: Environmental > Aquatic > Freshwater > Ice > Liftoff microbial mat | place...
GCTGCTAACCCGAAAATCTACCCCATCCCCCTCCTAACCTCCCACTTGGAAGGGGGAGGGACAAAGGCTGCAAAAAGCAAACTGGACACTGGTGAACTGAAACAAGCATTAAAAAAATATATTCCTTTGTCAGTATGAAATAGTTAATTGTAAAACAATTCAGACTCGACAAATTTAAAAGATTGTAAGGCTTTAGTTATGTGATTGTTGACAATTAACAGTACACAGGCGAGAATGTCCAGATATTACGGAGGATATTTTGGAAACAATTCTGCTCGAAATAATTGTTATATTTCTGATGATACTGCTCAACGGGTTTTTTTCCTGTACGGAGTTTGCCATCGTCTCAGTGAGAAAGAGCCGGATTGCTCAACTGCTGGCTGAAGGGGATGACAGGGCTAAAATTATTGAGGAGCTTCAACAGGACCCCCATCGCCTTCTGGCTGTTGTGCAGATAGGGGTTACGCTGGCAGGGTCAGCAGCATCGACAATTGGCGGAACAATAGCGATCGAGGGTATCAAGCCACTTCTTGCAGAGTCGTCTTACGCATTTGTAAAACATGCCGCCGAGCCTTTTGCTGTCCTGCTGGTTGTATTTATAGTCTCCTATGTTTCATTGATAATAGGAGAACTTGTACCCAAAGCTATTGGTCTTCAGTATGCCGAGAGCATTGCCCTTGTTGTTGCCAAGCCAGTAAATGCCCTGTCGCGCTATGGTTCTGTTGTGGTTAGTTTGCTGACCTATTCCAGTAAAGCAGTTATGAAGCTTTTGAGAGTCAGCTCTGAAAGAGAGTGTTTCATCACTCGCGAAGAGGTTCAGCATGTTGTTGCCGAGGGTGAGGAGTTTGGTGTTATCAGCCCTTCCGAAAAAGAGTATATACGAAATATATTCGAGTTTACACACACTTCTGTACGCGAGGTTATGGTCCCGCGCACTCGTATCATTGGTATCGATATTGACTCAACACGTGAGGAAGTTGTGGCACTGGTACTGGAGAATATGTATTCCCGTTACCCGGTTTATAAGGGTGAGATTGAAAATATTATCGGTGTAGTCCATGGCAAGGATCTGCTTGGAAGGCTTGTAGCTGGTGAACCATTTGATATCAACGCCATCATGAAGGCACCCGTATTCGTGCCTGAAAGCAAAAAAGTTAATGATCTGCTCAAGCAGATGCAGCGCAGTCACAAGCAGATGGCTATGATTGTGGATGAATATGGCGGCCTTAGTGGACTGGTTTCATCCGAGGATCTGATTGAAGAACTGCTGGGAGAAATCCGGGACGAACATGATGCCGGAGAACTTGGACAGATTGAACGGTTACCGGATGGTTCACTGATAGTGGATGGCTTTCTGTCAATATCCGACCTTGCTGAAATTATACCTATCAAACCGGAAGACGATTCCCCCTATGAAACATTGGCTGGCATGATTCTTCATTTGCTTGGACGTTTCCCTTTGCAGGGTGAAAAAATTGAATGGCAGGGGTTTGTTTTTTTATGTGAAGAGGTTACGCGAACATCAATTTTACGGGTACACATTATACCCATAAAGGAATAAATCTGCCTATGCAGAAGCGAAGATATGTGAAACTACTGGGCCTGCTGTTCATGTGTGGAACCGCCCTGATGATTGGCCTGGCTGTTTTCCTGCCTCAGTTGATTGATCTTAATCAGTACCGTGATGAGATTATCAATTCACTTCAAAAATCCCTCAACCGTAAAGTCAGTTTTTCCAATGGCAAGTTCAAGATGCAGATCGGTCCGACTTTTGTTTTTGATAATGTGGTTGTCCGTGAACTGGATGACAGCGGTGATCTGATCAAGGCCAAACAGGTTACTATTCATCTTGCCTTGCTACCGCTAATCAAAAAAAAGGTTGTGCTTCGTGATTTACTGCTGGACGGAGCTGAAGTGCGGTTGAAACGAGACACACAAGGCAAGTTGAACGTTGATGATCTGTTGAAGCCATCGGGTGAATCTTTTCAGATACAACTGAGCAGGTTTAAAACCAGTAACAGTACATTTTACTGGCAGGATCAGGCTATAGATAAACAGGGTCTGTATGCAGAAGTCAGGAATATTAACATGACCTTGTCGAAGCTCTCACGCGGACACAAAAGGAGTTTTAAAATATCGGCGGAAATACCGGCTATATCGGGTGCAGCATGTCAGGTATCTCTGTCAGGAACAGCAAAGATTCCAGATGAAGGCAAGTCGTTAATGGAAACCGACCTTAACTACAGTTGTGATATTAAACAGGCTGATCCGGGGCGCTTCTGGGCCTATTTTGGAAAATACGTACCTTTCGGCAATACTGGTGGCAGGGTGGATCTTAGCGGAAGTTTCAAGGGGAAACTGCGCGAATTCAGTTCCAAAGGCAAGCTGCGCCTTGCCAATGTGGCAATTGTCTGGCCGACGGTTTTTCACCATCCGGTAAATCCTCGTTTTGCCGACCTGGATTTTGAGTTCAAACTTAATAAAAACAGTATTGAAATGCCTAAACTTAATTTTTCAGCCGATGGCTTCAAGGTCAAGGGGAGCTGCAATCTGCTTGATATAACCTCAACGGATATTCACATCAAGGCAAAAGCTACTACAGAACCGTTTATACTGGAGAACCTGCGTCAGTGGATCCCATACGGCATAATTGCCAAAGATGCTTCACAGTACATAGAAGAACATGTTGTTGGAGGAGTATTCAGGCTGGAGTCTGGGGTGCTGGATGGCAAGGCGAGCCAGATTGTCACAATGGAAAAGGGCACAAATTATAATGTGCTGCATATTAAAGGCGTTGTTGATAAAGGGATTGTGAGCTACGGTAAAAATGCTCCGACTTTCAATAATATCAAGGCCGGACTGGAGCTGATCGGGAAAGATTTTATCCTTAGTCGCGTAAGTGCAAATTACGGCGGGACACCTTTTAAAGGTGAGGGCAGAATCACAGATTATCCATTGGACACGCCTTGCCAATATCCATTTCAGCTTGAATTTACTCCAAAGCCAGCGGAAGTTGCCTGGCTGGCGCGTTTTGTTCGTGCTGATAAGCTGGAGTTCAGTGGTAACTCTCATCTTTCTTTGAAGGGCAGTGGTGTTATTGCAGCTTATAAGCTCTCTGGTGACTGGGATTTGAAGCTGGCTGCTTATAGCTTGCCAGGTGCAATCAGAAAAACTGCAGGTATGCCGAACAGCCTGGCATTCAGCGCTATTCTGGGTCGTGAAGAAACCCGCTTGACCAGCATTTTTTATAGCCTCGCTCCTCTTTCTCTTTCTGCTACAGCACAATTCAAATATGGAGATAATCCTTACCTGGGCTTTGAATTACAAACGAACAAATTTCTTCTTGGAAGCGGTTTACCTATCCTGACCGGATGGCAGGATTTTCAGCCGCGTGGAATGGTGCAGGCTCATATTGCCGGCAGTGGCAACCCGGAGGATTTCAGTGTCATGGATTACAGCGGTACTATTGACCTGAATGCATTTTCATTCCAGCCTGGTGAAGATTTAAAACCGGTCAGCAATATCAATGGAACAGTCAGTTTCAAGGGTAACAGTCTGGAAACATCCAATATCAATGTGCGTTACGGAAGTTCGATGTTGAATGCCCGTGGGCGAGTGCGTAACTTTAAAAACCCGGAAGCAGAATTGCTTATTTCATCTCCCCAATTCTATCTTAAGGATGCTTCACTGGTTCTTCCTCAGGCTGATGCCAGCATTCGCAATCTAAATGCAAATTTGTATGTAAAAGACGAAGTCTACAACATTAGATATCTCACCGGGCAGTTGAATTCCACCAAGTTTAACGTAAGTGGCAATTACAGTGGCGGAAACCAGCCTGGCGGAAATTTTACGGTGAAATCGCCAAATCTTGACATAGATGACCTGTTGCTGCTATCGGAAATAAATGGTCAGGATGGTGAGGATGAAGATGGCCCCAATGCAAATATTAAGCTGAAACTGAATGCAGATGCCGGTAAATTTGGCAAAGTACTGTTTACTAACTTGAATGCTGATATTTCCGGAGAAGAAGGGGTCTTCTATCTGCAGTCGCTTAACGCTTCCATGTACGGCGGAACTCTGACTGCCAAAGGCAGAGTTGCCCCTGGTGCTTCTAAGGGCCATCGTTACGGTCTCAATTTTAGTGTTAATAAAGTTAGCACAGAGTCATTAATGGCAGCCCTGGACCAAAATCGTAAGATTACCGGAACTTTGTCTGTTGATGGGGATTTGACCGCCAGTGGTGCCAACAAACAGGAGATAAAACGTTCGATGCTGGGTAATATCCGCCTTAGGCTTGATAAGGGGAAATTGTATCAGTTTAATACGTTGTCCAAGTTGTTTTCGATCCTGAATGTTTCACAACTATTGAAGTTCCAGTTGCCTGACATGGTTTCAGACGGTATGCCCTATAAACGTGTCAAAGGCAGCATCGCCATTAATGATGGAGTCATGTCTACTCAGGACCTGTTTATCAGCAGTGACGCTCTGAACATATCCATAATCGGCAGTTCCGACATAGTGAAGGAAAACCTGAAATTGACGATCGGTGTGCAACCTCTGCAGACAGTGGATAAGATTGTTAATCGGATTCCGGTAATGGGCTGGCTTTTGACCGGTAAGGGAAACTCATTTTTGACTGCATATTTTGAAGCCACTGGAAGCTGGTCCGATCCAAAGGTCAGTGCCATACCTGTTAAATCGCTTGGTGAAGGTGTCTTAAATGTTTTTCGCAGGGTTTTTGAGCTACCTGTCAGCCTGTTTACTGATACCGGAGAGGTTATTCTCGGAAAGTAAATTATCGCAGGTTTGTCTTGCAATGAAGATTAAAAATAATCTTGACATGCAAGGTAATAATCATCATATTGATTATCATGTTCAATAAGGGGTGTTTTAGTGATCCTGGAAAAAAAGAAAATCTTTAATAAATTTGCTGCTGAAAAGGGACTGCGTTCTACTCGCCAGCGAGACATTATTCTCGATTTTTTTCTCTCTACTCGTGAACATGTCAGTGTTGAGGATCTTTATTTGAAAATTAAGGCCAGTCACCCGGGAATCGGTAGTGCAACGGTCTACCGGACACTTAAGTTGTTTGCAGAAGCAGGGTTGGCACGTGAAATACTGCTGCATGACGGACAGACGAGGTATGAACATGTCATGGAGGGTGAACATCATGATCACCTGGTTTGTACCGGTTGCAATTCTATAATTGAATTCGAAAATGAAACTATTGAAAAGCTGCAACAGGAAATAGCAATCAGACACGGTTTTATGATCAAGAGTCACAAACTGGAGATTTATGGCCTGTGTGCTGTTTGTAGAGGTGTCTCAGTGAAACCGGTTTGATTAGACAGTAACTTTTTTTTATTGTTTAATTGAAAGTGAAATTCAAAAGCATATTGTTTTGTGGTTTATAGTTTGAGTAAATGCGATAGCAAAGGATCAGAATATGGAAAACAGCGTAGACAAATTGACATTCGGTGAATCTATTAAACGCGTGGCACTGGTGGGAAATCCCAATGTGGGTAAGAGTGTACTGTTTAATGCACTTACCGGTGCTTATGTAACCGTATCAAACTATCCCGGAACTTCGGTCGAGGTCGCTCGCGGTAATGCTGTTCTGGATGGCAAGGAGTGGCAGGTTATTGATACACCCGGTATGTATTCGATTCATACCATCACCGAAGAGGAGAGGGTAGCACGGGAAATACTGCTGAATGAGTCGCCTGATGTTGTTGTTCATGTATTGGATGCCCGCAACCTGGAGCGGATGTTGGCGATGACGATTCAGTTGATTGAGGCCGGTCTGCCGGTTGTTCTGGTCGTAAATATTATGGATGAAGCCGAGCGGATGGGGCTTAAGATTGATCTTGCAGAGTTGCAAAAGCGTCTTGGGATACCGGTTATTGGTGCGGCAACTGCCCGCAAGCGGGGGATAGATCAAATCAGAAGTGCTATTAGTACATATGTGAAGGGACCAATCTCAGACCGTTTTACTTATAGTGACTCTCTTGAAACGGATATTGCAGAGGTTGCGCATCTGATGAATGGGAAATACGTCCTGTCACGCAAATGTTTGGCCCTTCTGCTTCTTCAGCAGGATGATGAAATAAACGCTGTCTGTAAAGAGCAGGATTGTGCAGGTTTTGAAAAACTTGTCGCAAAGGTCAAAGAAATCGGTTTCCGTCGCCGTGAATCGTTCAATCTGGATCTGTCACTGGAACGTAGAAGTATGGTATCTGGCTTGTTGGCAGGTGTATTTGTCGCACCAGAGAAAAGAGTTGTTACTTTGGCGGAGCGTATTTCCACCTTGACAGTACGACCTCTGACTGGAGTCCCTTTACTGTTGATAGTGCTTTATTTTGGCCTATACAAATTTGTGGGTGAATTCGGCGCCGGCACTGTAGTTGATGTCCTTGAAAAACAGTTTCTGGTGGAGATATTCAACCCATGGATAACAGATCTTGTTAACCGGATTGTTCCGTGGGAAATCATACAGGAGTTGATTGTCGGGGAGTACGGCATCATTACTCTTGGTATCCGCTATGCCGTTGGAATAATTCTGCCGATAGTTGCAACTTTCTTTGTCTTTTTTTCGTTCCTGGAAGATACCGGCTATTTCCCTCGATTGGCTCTGCTGGTTGACAGGGTCTTCAAATATATCGGACTGACCGGCAGGGCTGTTATACCGATGGTCCTTGGATTCGGTTGTGATACTATGGCAACAATGGTAACCAGGACGCTTGAAACTACCAGGGAGAGGATCATTGCTACACTGTTACTGGCTTTGGCGATCCCCTGCTCGGCGCAGCTGGGCGTAATTATCGGACTTTTGTCCCAGTCGCCAGGTGCCCTGATGGTTTGGTCAATCTGTATGCTGTTGCTGTTTCTGGTGGTCGGTTTTTTGGCAGCCAGGATTATGCCTGGTGATGCGCCGATGTTTTACATGGAGTTGCCACCCATGAGGATGCCGCAGTTGGGCAATGTGGTGACAAAAACCTATACACGTATCCAATGGTATTTTATTGAGATCCTGCCGCTGTTTATTTTGGCCTCCGTGCTCTTGTGGCTTGGTAAAGTGACCGGTTTTTTTGAAAAGATGATCAATGCCATGACACCGGCTATGGCTTCAATTGGTCTCCCTAAAGAAACTGCAGTAGCATTCATTTTCGGTTTTTTCAGGCGTGATTACGGTGCGGCAGGTCTTTATGATCTGCAGACTAAAGGGTTGATGGATGCACGTCAACTAACGGTTGCTGCTGTTACATTGACATTGTTTATCCCCTGTGTAGCCCAGTTTCTGGTGATGAAAAACGAGCGAGGCTGGAAAGTGGCCGGTATAATTGGTGTTGGCGTCAGTCTGATCGCCTATGGTAGCGGATATTTGTTGAACCAGTTCCTGCTGGTAACCGGAATTTTGTAGGTTGAGTCGGGACTGTTTTTAGCTCAACGATTTATGTTTTTCCGGGTTACTAGTTACGGAGTTAAAAATGAAATGCGGATACTGCGGGCTTGAGTTCGAAGAGAATGAAGGGAAAAAAGGATGCGGTAATTGCCGCGGCGGTTGTTATTCCATACACTGTCCCAGGTGTAATTATAAAAATCCGATTGAACCGGCATTGGTGAAAAAAATAAGATCAATTTTTGATAATACAACAAAAAAAGGGGGAGTTGAATGAAGCTTTCCGATAAGGCAGAAGAGATTCTTGAGGCACTATGGGTTGCAGTAGAAGAAGAGAAACAGCCAGGACTTGACCCGGTTAAATCCGGTTTTAATCTGGACCATCCGGCCTATGAAGAATTGAAGTTACATAATATGGTAGAGATCAGGCTTGGACTGGTCCATTTTCTCCCGGCAGGAAAAGCGGAAGGACGCATGACTATTCGCAGGCACCGGCTTGCAGAAAAGTTGATGACTGACGTGCTGAACCTGAGAGGAGATAACTGGGACCGTAAGGCCTGTGAATTTGAACATCTGCTTAATGAAGGTGTGGATGTGAAGATTTGTACAATGCTGAATCATCCGGCAACCTGTCCCCATGGTAAGCCGATCCCAGCTGGAGATTGCTGTGCCGTTGCCAGAGACTCCGGCGATCTGGGCGTTGTTTCATTGACGGAATTCAAGCCTGGACAAGATGGCGAAATTGCCTATATTCTGACAGATGACGATAAAAAAATGCAGAAACTGATGGCCATGGGGGTTTTGCCTGGTAATAAAATAACCCTGGTACAGTCGTTCCCGTCATATATTTTCAGGGTTGGCTATTCAGAATTTGCCATTGATACAAATCTTGCCAAAGAAATTTTTGTCAGGAAATAGGTTCAGATAAGCCAACAGGGTTGACATGGTATGCTTGGAAATCTAATATGGGCTTTCAATCATATTTTCAAGGAAGGTGTATATGAAAGTCATAACTCTACTAGGCGACGGTATGTCGGATGTCTCCTATAGTGAGCTGGGTAATAAATCTCCGCTGCAGGCCGCAAAAACACCCAATATGGATTTCATGGCACTGCATGGCCAGGTCGGTTTGGCACATACTGTACCGGACGGTCTGCCGCCAGGTAGTGACGTGGCAAACCTGTCTGTTTTTGGTTATGATCCGCGCAACTGTTATACCGGTCGGTCTCCACTGGAAGCGATCAGCATGGGTGTTCCGCTTGGGCCGGATGATGTTGCTTTCCGCATGAATCTGGTTACTCTGACGGAAGTTGATGGCCAGGTTGTAATGGAGGATTTCTCTGCAGGGCATATTTCGACCGCAGAAGGCCGTGAGATTGTACAGGCTTTGCAAAAAGAGCTTGGAACTGCCGAATTCGAGTTTCATCCAGGTGTAAGTTATCGTCATCTGATGGTTTGGCGGGGTGGTAAAGATGGAATGACGGTTACTCCGCCACATGATATATCCGGTAGGGCTGTTCAGGCATATCTGCCCAGTGGTGATGGTGCAAGTGTGGTTAACGATATCATGAGACGCTCGCAGCAGGTGATGTTTAACCATCCGGTTAATAAAAAAAGGATGGAGTCCGGTAAGCATCCCGCCACATCAGTCTGGCTCTGGGGCCATGGCAAGTTGCCTGAGATGATCACCTATCAGGAAAAGTTTGGACTTAAAGGTGCCGTTATCTCTGCAGTTGATCTGATCAAGGGGATCGGTGTCTGTGCCGGTTTTGATGTTGTTAATGTAGAAGGTGCAACCGGATATATTGACACAAATTATCTTGGCAAGGCCCAGGCAGCTTTGAAGGCACTGGAAGACCACGACTTCGTTTATGTGCATGTGGAAGCTCCGGATGAGGCGTCACATTCCGGCAATATGGCGCACAAGATCAAAGCCATTGAGGATTTTGACAGTCAGGTTGTTGGCACTGTGCTGGAAGGAATCAAAAAATTCAAGGAGTATGCAATACTCTGTACCCCTGATCATCCGACACCTGTTCATCTGAAAACACATACGGCTGATGCGGTACCATTTATCATCTATAGAGGCGGAATGTCAGAAGGGAATGGTGCCATTGCCTATGATGAGGAACAGGCCAAGGCAACAGGCCTGGTAGTTAAAGGGCATGAGTTGATGGAGATGATGCTTAAGAATTAACAGGATTGTTTTTTATATATATTAAAAAGGGCGTTCGGTATTCCGAGCGCCCTTTTTTTGATATGTATAGAAACCTAGATCACGTCTGTTGCTTTAAGGATCGATTTCAAACAGCTTCCGCCTTCTGTTTCATAACGAAAAAGTTGACTGCTCCGCTCTTGCCAGTGCCGCCCCGAATCCATTTTTGAAACAAAGTCATTAATGGCAATTCGATCAGAGTCTGAAATCCATGTAAACTCAAAAGCACTGTTGTACAGCTTAGAATATTCATTCATGTTTGAATAAACAGTTTTAGCCATGGCTGGAATCATGTCAGGTCCGACAGGAAGTGCTATGGCAAACATGACATTTGAACCGACCGGCATTTTTTCAGTACATTTGATCCTCATGCCGCCAGCAGAGATGTTTACCGGCATTTTATGGGAAACTGTTCTGGTGGTAGTATCAAGAAAAGAATCGTAAACACAGTGAATTGGTAAAAAGGTACTGATTCTCTTGTAGTTACGTTTTTCGACTATTCTGATTCTGTCTTCAATCCTTACCGTCACAAAGGGAAGGATTGTGTTTGGTATGATGGTGGCCCTGTAACAGATTGACTCGTTTGGTAGCTCTATTCTGAGATCTGCAGTGGTCGGTTTGGTTAGATAAAAACCCTTAACATGTGAAAACATGAAAGAAACAATATCTCCATCAAGATGTACTACTGTTGCAGATTCGGAAATTACATTATCGCACGGCATCTTAACGTCAATAACAACAATTCTTCCAATCGGGAAATTTTCTTTTAGTGAAAACATTTCTCCCCCCGTTTTGTTGGCATTATATTACCGTAGAGCAGATCTAAGATTAAAGTAGGCGTGATCTTACTGTTTTTTATATGGCAAATCCATATAAAATTTCATGATAATAATGTCAACTCGCCCTTCTGGCATGTTGAGGATGTCTGGCTTGAGGAGCTGAAGACGGATGAGCCGGTTTCGCAGGTTTGGGTTTTGGTTTGTTATCGTTTTTAGGTTTTACATGAGTAGTATTGGCACCGCTAGAACTATCATGCTTTTTTGAACCCTGTTTCCCGACTCCGCGTGGTGGTCTCGGATCCCGGACAAATTCACTGTCTTTTTTAGGTGCAGCAATGGAATAATCAAAACCCTCGACAGTACGGCGTTCAAGTGTTGAACTCAGTTTTTTTTCAATTGTACGAACCATGATGGTGTCTTCTGAGGTTACTAGTGTAAAGGCATCGCCACTACGGGCAGCGCGTCCGGTTCGTCCGATTCTATGAATGTATGCTTCCGGTGTGTCCGGAATGTCATAATTAATAACGTGTGACACCTGTGAAACATCAATACCTCGTGCAGCAATGTCGGTCGCCACCAGAATCTGATAAGTCCCATCACGAAAGCCATCAAGTGCCGCCTGACGGCGATTTTGGGAAAGATTTCCTTGTAGCGAGGCTACTTTGTAGCCGTTTTTTTCCAACTGTTCACCAAGGCGTTTTGCCCGGTGTTTAGTTTTCGTAAAAACCAGTACAGACTCTGTATCGGTGTGTTTGAGCAGATCAAGAAGTAGTGCTGTTTTCAGATGCTGTCCCACTGGATAGAGTGCGTGGGTTACTGTAACAGGAGGGGCGGTATTGCCGACTTGAACCGTAACCGGTTGTATAAGGATATCGCTGGCTAGTCGCTTAATGTCATCAGGCATGGTGGCAGAAAAAAGCAGTGTCTGTCGTTTTACTGGCAAGTGTTTGAGAATACGACGGATATCCGGAAGGAAACCCATGTCAAACATCTGATCGGCTTCGTCCAGTACGAGAACTTCAATCCTGGTCAGGTCGATATGCCCCTGGTTTATGTGGTCCAGCAGGCGTCCGGGACATGCAACAACAATGTCTACCCCCCGCTTGAGTTTTTCGATTTGAGGATTTACCGGGACTCCGCCATAAATGGTGATACTTTTTAGACGGGTCAGGTGTGCCAGTTGTTTTATTGATTCATGAATCTGTTCTGCCAGTTCTCTGGTCGGCGCTATCACCAGGGCCCTTAGTTGTCCTTTCTCGCCTCTGATCAGGCGATTCAGGATCGGTAATGCAAAGGCTGCGGTTTTGCCGGTACCTGTCTGGGCCAGTCCCATGACATCCAGTCCGGACATTACCGGTGGCATGGCTTGTTCCTGGATTGGTGTGGGTTGAGTATATCCTGCTGCTTTTACACCGGCAGCGATTGTCGGGTGAAAATTGAATGACTGAAAATCCATATTATTCCTTGTTTTTTCCTGTATCGATGATTGAATTATAACAAATTATTTATCCAAGTCATGCGGATGTTTGAATTTGATGTAAAAAAAGTAAAAAGCCCCGACCAGAGCCGGGGCTTTTCTTTTCAGTTTTTCTATGCGATCCGCAGACTAAATTTTTGCTACATTGGCCGCCTGAAGGCCTTTAGGACCTTTGACAATATCAAACTGAACGGCATCGCCTTCTGCAAGCGATTTGAATCCGTTACCAGTGATTGCGGAAAAATGTACGAAAATATCTTCGCCCTGCTCCTGCTCAAGAAAACCAAAACCTTTGCTGTCGTTAAACCATTTTACTTTACCAGTTGTCATGTTTGTTTCTCCCTATCCCCTTCTGTTGTTATGCACGCACGATAAAGTGGGTGCGGTTAAGCCGTTATATTCGTAAACAGCAAATTAATTTTGAATTTTTTCGAACGTTATTTTAAAACAATATATAAAAAATAGCACATTATTTGTAGATTGTAAGCAAAAAAACGGATTTACAACGGATTAGCATAAATAAAACTTAATCATAAAGGCAACCTGCTCAGATGTATTCATCCGATGTAACTGTGGGCAGCATCACATTAATTTAAAAATAATCGCTATTAAGCAATTTTATCATGATTGTAACGGTTGTTTTACTTGGATGACATAATAAAAAATCCTTTTGTGTTGAGTACAGTCAGGAATTATGTTAATTTTACAAGTTAATTGCTATCAGAAAATCTGGCTGGAGAGATAAATGTTCAGTTCTATATTGAAAAAGATTATTGGAAGTAAAAATGAGCGGGAGCTTAAAAAGCTCTGGCCGATTGTAGCTAAAATCAACGAGATGGAATCGTCCATATCCACGCTTACGGATGAACAGTTACGTGCCAAGACTTTCGAGTTCAAGGAACGCTATAACAAAGGTGAGTCATTGGATGCAATGCTCCCGGAAGCCTTTGCCGTTTGCCGCGAAGGTGGTAAGCGAGCACTTGGCATGCGCCATTTTGATGTTCAGCTGATCGGTGGCATGGTGCTTCATGCTGGCAAGATTGCCGAGATGAAAACCGGTGAGGGTAAAACCCTGGTTGCAACGCTTCCTGCCTATCTGAATGCTATCAGCGGTAAAGGCGTTCATGTTGTTACGGTAAATGACTATCTGGCAAGACGTGACTCGGAGTGGATGGGTAAGCTGTATTCTTTTCTCGGGTTGACAGTAGGAGTTATTGTTCACGGGGTTGAAGACGAACAGCGTCGCATTAATTATGCTTCTGATATTACCTACGGAACAAACAACGAATTCGGCTTTGACTATCTGCGCGATAACATGAAATTCTCACTGGAAGATTATGTTCAGCGTGGCTTCAATTTTGCTGTTGTGGATGAGGTTGACTCAATTCTGATCGATGAGGCCCGTACTCCGTTGATTATTTCTGGTCCGACCGAGGAATCTACTGACAAGTATTATATTATTGACCGCATTATACCGATGCTTAAAAAGGGTGAAATTGTTGATGTGGAGGCTAACACCCTTTCCGGCAAGCGTAAATCATATACCGGAGACTTCACTATTGATGAGAAGGCCAAGAGCGCCACTCTCACCGAACAGGGCGTTCTAAAAGTTGAAAAACTGCTTAAGGTTGACAATCTTA
>Ga0105048_10012189_pt1 | contig 13510 bp, 8 predicted proteins | sample MAT05_FD_78382 | JGI IMG/M metagenome (GOLD analysis project Ga0105048, IMG submission 78382) | Freshwater microbial communities from Lake Fryxell liftoff mats and glacier meltwater in Antarctica - MAT-05 | ecosystem: Environmental > Aquatic > Freshwater > Ice > Liftoff microbial mat | place...
TCTGCCCGGCGCAGGCCCACGGTGTTGAGGCCGACGATTGAGTTGCGCCCGGCGGCCATGGTAAATGGAGGGATGTCTTTGCTAAATCCGCTCGCGCCCTGGATGATGGCAAGGCGTCCGATGCGGCAGAATTGATGCACGACGGAGGCGCCCCCGATGAAGGCACGATCACCGATAGCGACATGGCCAGCAAGGAGAACGAGGTTGGCGAGGACGACGTGGTCGCCCAGGACGACATCGTGGGCGAGGTGCGACCCGGCCATGAGGATGCAATCGTTTCCGACCTGGGTGGCGCCGTTTTCGTGGGTGCTGCGATGGATGGTGACGTGCTCGCGAATCGTGGTGCGATCTCCAATGAGGACGCGGCTGGGAATATCGGGAGAAAAACTGAGATCCTGCGGCAGGTCGCCGAGGATGGCACCGGAATGAACGGTGTTTTTTTTGCCCAGAACGACCCCGGGATGCAGGACGACATGGGGATGGAGGACGGAGTCGTCTCCAATCTCGACCTGGGCGGAAACGATGGCATAAGCGCCGATGCGGACATTGTGCCCCAGATGTGCGCTGGGATCGATCAGAGCAGTGGGATGGATCATGGGGATCAGGAGAGCCGGCCTGCTTCCTTAAAGCTGTAATAGCCGACCTGGGTGGGGGTGGGCACGCCGCAGATGAGGTGATCGACGAAGTGAAGATTCATGAGGAGGGAGGCGTCTTTGATCTGGCGGGTGACCCGGAGGTCGGCTTCGCTGGGGTCGGGATTACCGGAGGGATGATTGTGGACGAGGATGAATCCGTAGGCGTTGCTGAGGATGACGGGTTTAAAGATATCGGGGATGTGGAGCACGGTTTGGTTAAGGCTGCCGTGGGAGAGTTCCTCGACGCGAATGAGGTGCAGCTTGGTATTGAGAATAATAAGGCGGAGGGATTCGTAATTGAGGGAGCGAAATTCGTGCTCGAAGTATTGGTAAATGGTGCGGGGATTGTTAAAGGGTTCGGTGGTGAGTTGTTCGCGGGCGATGCGGCTGCCGAGTTCGAAGGCGGCGGCGAGTTGCACGGCTTTGGCGGGGCCGATGCCTTTGATTTTTGCGAGTTCACCGGCACCGGTGCGGGCGATGCTGGTGAGGGAACCGAATCGGACGAGGAGATCGGCGGCGAGCTGGAGAACGTGGGTGCCTTCGATGCCGGTGCGCAGGAGAATGGCGATAAGCTCGGAATTGGAAATGCCGGCGGGACCGACGCGAAGCAGTCGTTCGCGCGGGAGTTCTTCCTGGGGCATTTCTTTCAATCGCGACATGGAAAATGGATTTTGCCGGGTTTATGGAAGTAAAGCCAAGCCCAAAAATGAGGGGCACACCCCTACCCGGAATTTTGCAGGAGTTTTTTTAAATAAGGGGCAATGCGGCTGATTTTATGTTCGGCGACCACTTCGGGGGTGCCTGTGACGACCACGGTGCCGCCGCCGGCGCCGGCCTCGGGGCCGATGTCGATGATGTGATCGGCCTCGGCGATGACGTCCAGATTGTGCTCGATGACGATGACGGTATGTCCCACATCGACGAGACGATGGATGACGCCCATGAGCAGTTCCACGTCGGCCATGTGCAAGCCGATGGTGGGTTCTTCGAGGAGATAAAGCGTGCTTTTGCCCTGTCGCATTTTGCGAAGCTTGTTGGTGTCGTCGCGTGCGGCGCCGAGGCGAAGTTCGGAGACTAATTTAAGTCGTTGCGCCTCGCCTCCGCTGAGGGTGGGACTGGGTTGACCCAACTTGAGATAGCCCAGGCCGGTATCGACGAGAAGCTGGAGGGTGCGCCGGATTTTGGGTGTGGCGGAGAAGAATTCGGCGGCCTCGGCAATGGTCATTTGCATGACGTCGCCGATGTTTTTGCCATTGTATTCGACTTCGCGGGTGGCGGCATTGTAGCGGGTGCTGCCGCAGTCTTCGCAGGGCACATAGCTGGCGGGGAGGAAGTTCATTTCCAGTTTGATGACGCCCTGGCCGGAGCAGGTGTCGCAGCGTCCGCCTTCGGTGTTGAAGGAGAAACGACTGTTGGTGTAACCGCGCATCCGCGACATTGGCAGGGCGGCAAAATGGAGGCGGATTTCGTCGAAGACCTTGATGTAAGTGGCCGGGATGGAGCGGGAGGATTTGCCAATGGGCGATTGGTCCACTTCGTAGAGGGCTTCGATATGTTCGAGACCGCTGACAGTGGGCAAATGGGTGGTTTTTTTGCGTTTTTTGGCAAAAGCCGCCTCCACAGCGGGGCGCAGGGCCGAGCGCATGAGAGTGCTTTTGCCAGAACCGGAGACGCCGGTGATGACGGTGAGACGTCCAACGGGGAATTTAACGGTGATGTTTTTGAGATTGTTGACACCCGCCTTGCTGATTTCCAACCAGGGAACGCCTTTGAGCGAACGCCGGGAGCCTTTGAGCGGGTGTGGCATCGGTTTTTTAAGGTAGCGTCCGGTGCGCGATTTCGAGTTGGCTTTGATCTGGGCGAGTGTGCCTTGGGCGACGACTTCGCCGCCTTCGCTGCCTGCGCCGGGGCCGAGATCGATGATGGTATCGGAGCGGCGCATGGTTTCCTCGTCATGCTCGACGATGACGAGGGTATTTCCACGGGAGCGAAGATTTTCGAGGGTGTCGAGCAGGGCGTCGTTATCGCGGGGATGCAGGCCAATGGTGGGTTCGTCGAGCACGTAAAGCACGCCGCGCAGATTGGACCCCAATTGTGCGGCGAGTCGGATGCGCTGACTTTCGCCGCCGCTCAAGGTGCGGGCGGAACGATCCAGGGCGAGATAGCCGAGGCCGACATTTTCCATAAAAGTGAGGCGCTGGGTCACCTCGGGAATGATGTCGGCGGAGATGATGGCCTGATTTTGCTCGAAGAGAAGATTGTTAATGGTATGGCGGCATTGCTGCACGCCCTGGGAGGCTAACAAATCAATGGTAAGCCCCTGGAGACGCACATGGCGGGCGACGGGGTTGAGGCGGGCGCCCTTGCATTCCGCGCAGGGAGTCGCTTCCTCGTCTTCGATCCAGTCGCGGGCGCGTTCCTCGGCGAGTTCGCGTTCCAACTCGGAGGCGTTGTCGTCGAGGGTGGTGCTGGTGTGAAAAGTCTCACCGAAACCACGGCAGGTGGTGCACCAGCCATGGGGGGAGTTAAAGGAAAAAAGCCGGGGATCGAGTTCCTCAAAGGCGCGGGAACATTTGGGGCACGCCATCTCGGTGCTAAGAATGGTATCGGTGCGGGCGACGCGGATTTTTGCGGTGTGCCTGCCGATTTGCAGGGCGCGTTCGACCAGGGCGCGGACCTCGTTTTTTCTCACTTTGGCAAGATCGGCGACGACGATGTCGATGGTGTGTTCCTTGAAGCGCTCGAGTTTCTGAAAATTTTCCGTGGGCAAAAATTCCCCGTCGACCAGAAGCGTGGCAAAACCATCCTTCAAAGCCGCCGCGGCGACATCGGTGTGGAATCCTTTTCTAGCTTTGATGACGGGAGCGAGCAGCCAGGAATCTTTTTTGCCGATCACTTTTTCCACCTGGCTTACAATCTCCTGCACGGTGCGTCCGGCCACGGGCAGATCGCATTTGGGGCAATATTGTGTGCCGCATTTGGCGAAAAGCAGACGGAGAAAATGATAGACCTCGGTGACGGTGGCCACGGTGGATTTGCCACCGCCGCGGGTGATGCGCTGCTCGATGGCGACGCTGGGAGGGAGGCCTTCGATGTGATCGACATCGGGCTTCTCCATTTGCTCGACAAATTGCCGGGCGTAGGGCGACATGCTATCGAGAAACCGGCGTTGCCCCTCGGCAAAGAGGATGTCGAAAGCGAGCGTGGATTTACCGGAGCCGCTGAGACCGGTGATGGTGATCATTTGTTCGCGCGGCAGGGTGAGGGTAATATTTTTGAGGTTATGCTCGCGAGCGCCGTGAACGGTGATGCCGGTGGATTTAAGATTTTTGATTTCTAATTTCTGAGGCGGTTCCCCGGCGAGCGGGGTGCCACCAAGCAGGCTCTTGAGATAGCGTCCGGTGTGGGAGTTTTCGATTGTGGCGACTTCCTCGGGGGTGCCTTCGGCGACGATGAATCCGCCCTCGCTGCCTGCTTCGGGGCCGAGATCGATGACGTGGTCGGCGCATTTGATGACTTCGAGATTGTGTTCGATGACGATGAGGGTATTTCCGGCATCGACGAGTTTTTGAAAAACGGTCAGCAGCAGCGCGACATCGTCGAAGTGGAGGCCGGTGGTGGGTTCGTCGAAGATGAGGAGCGACTTGCTTTTATCGTGCGATTTTTCGACGAGATGCCCGACTAACTTGAGACGCTGGCTTTCGCCGCCGCTAAGGACGTTGACCGGCTGGCCGAGTTTGAGATAGCCGAGGCCCACGCTGGCAAGGGTTTCGAGGGGGGCGACGAGATTTTTTCCGAGCTTATGTTTTTTGAAAAAAGCGATGGCTTCATCGACAGTCAGTTCGAGGACTTCGTGGATGGAGAGACCTTGCAGTGGAATGGCGAGAACGGGAGGTTGATAACGTTTGCCCTCGCATTCGGAACAGCGCACGAAGAGGTCGCTGAGGAATTGCATTTCCACTTTTTCGAAGCCGAGACCGTTGCAACGCTGGCAACGACCGGTGCCGCTGTTGAAGGAAAATGTGCCGGGGGTAAAACCGGCGGCAATGGCGTCGGGAGTGTTGGCGTAAAGTTTGCGCAATTCCTCAAACACCCCGAGGTAAACGGCTGGGGTGGAGCGCGGGGTGCGGGCGAGGGGCGATTGATCGACCATGACGATGTGATCGACGCTGTGGCCGCCGACCAGGCCGGAGCATTGGCCGATGATTTCGCCGGTGGGCAGGCCCTTGATCCGGAGGAGATTTTCGTAGAGGACGGTGTGAACGAGGGTGGATTTACCGGAGCCGGAGACGCCGGAGACGCAGGTGAGGAGGCCGATGGGAAAACGGACGTCGATTTTCTGGAGATTGTTTTCGCTGGCACCGGCAATGGTGATCCAGGATTTGGCTTTGCGCCGTTTTTTGGGCAGGGGAATGGATTTTTTACCGTAGAGATAATCGGCGGTGAGGGAGCGGGATTTTTTTTCGATTTCTGCGGCGGGACCGGCAAAGACCAGTTCGCCGCCGGTTTGTCCGCGTCCGGGGCCGATGTCGATGAGATAATCGGCGGCCCGGATGACGGCTTCCTCATGTTCGACGACCAGCAAGGTGTTACCCTTGTCGCGGAGGCTTTGCATGATGCCGATGAGGCGTCCGATATCGCGCGGGTGGAGGCCCACGGTGGGTTCGTCCATGACGAAAAGTGTATTTACGAGGGAGGCGCCGAGGCAGGTGGTTAGGTTGACGCGTTCGACTTCGCCGCCGGAGAGGGTGCGGGTGCTGCGGTCGAGTTCGAGATAGCCGAGGCCGACGTGGGCGAGGTAGTGGAGGCGGGTGACGACTTCCTTGCGAATCATGAGCCCGGTTTTATCGGAATCTGGAATGGTAAGAAGTTCGAGGGTGGAGACCAGCCGGCTGACGGGGGTGCGTTGGATTTGCGGGAGGGTGAGGTGCGTGCCCGAGGCATCGATGATGTGGTAGTTTAACGTGTCGGGCTGGAAACGTCCGCCGTGGCAATCGGGACATTCGGTGTAGGCCCGGTAGCGACTTAGGAAAACGCGGATGTGCATTTTATAGGTGCGTGCCTCCATCCAATCGAAGAAGCCTTTGACGCCATACCAGGTGTCGTTTTGCTGGAGATCTTCCTCGGCGAGATCGATGTTGCCTTCGCCTTGGAGAATCCATTTTTGTTCGGAGGCGGGCAGATCGACGTAGGGGCAATAGATGTCGATGTCTTTGCGGCGGGCATGGCGCAGGAGATCGCGCTGGCATTCCTGGGATTGGCCGCTTTGGAAGGGTTTGACGACGCCCTGGATAATGCTGAGCGATTTATCGGGCAGGGCACGGTCGAGATCGAGGCCGACCGTGCGTCCAAAGCCGCGACAGGTGGGGCAGGCGCCGAGAGGGTTGTTAAAGGAAAAAAGGCCGGGGGTGGGAGGGCGAATGGTGAGGTCGCAATGGGCGCAATGCCAGCCTTTGGAATAGGGGTGGGATTGGAAATCGGAGAGCTGGGTGACGGTGATTTTACCTTTGCCGAAGTTAAGGGCGGTCTCGATGGCTTCGGCGAGGCGGGTGGAATTTTCCGGGGAGATGAGGATGCGATCCTGGATGACTTCGACGATGCCGTGGAGGGATTGAAGGGTGGGTGACTCGTCGGTGCGATGGATTTTTTGATCGCGAAAGATGCGGAGATAGCCTTGGGCGTTGAGGAATTGAAAGAAATCCGTGGGGGCGGTGGCGGGCGGCACAGGGATGCCGAAGGTGATGAGGACGGTCTCGCCGGGAGAATCGTGGAGAAGATGCTGGACGATGGCCTGGGAGGTTTCGGGCCGGATTTCACGAGCGCAAGAGGGACAAAATGCGCGGGCGAGCCGCGGCATGAGGAGCTTGAGGTAGTCGTTGATCTCCGTCATGGTGCCGACGGTGGAGCGAGTGGTGCGGACGCCGTTTTTTTGTTCGATGGCGATGGCGGGGGGGATGCCGAGGATTTCATCGACGCGCGGTTTATCCATGCGATCGAGAAATTGTCGGGTGTAAGGGGAGAAAGTTTCGACGTAACGGCGCTGTCCCTCGGCGTAAATGGTGTCGAAGGCGAGAGAGGATTTACCGGAACCGCTGGGGCCGGTGACGACGATCAGTTGATTAAGTGGAAGATCGAGATCGATGCCCTTGAGGTTATTTTGCCGGACATTGCGGATTTGAATGGAATCGGTGACGGAGGGGGTGGAAGATTTTTTTTTGCGGGCGACGGCCATATACTAAAAAGTGTTTGCGATACGTCCCGGTGGAGAATTGGGACGGTGGGAAGCAATCACTTCACGCATTTTTTTAGGAATGCGACTGTTTTTTTCAAGCTGGGGCGGAGTAAAGGCTCCGGCGGGAACGGTGAATCAGCTTGCCTGGGGGCCGGATTTGAAGTTGGCGGCGGCGCGTCGGGCGCGGAACCATTCGTTGAAAGTGACTTCGCGTTTGCTGGAAGTGTAACGGTCGAGGACGGCTTCTTTCTCGGAGTTCCACTTGGCATCGTCGAGAGGGTCGATTTTTTCAATGTAGGCAAAAGCGCCGCCGTCGGGAGTGGGGATGAAATCGCTCACGGTTTTTTCGGCGACGCTGGCGGCGCGAGCCTGGATGAGTCGATCCACGGTGAATTCGGATTGCTGGGCCTGGAGATCGGCGGGTGAGTAGGCGGGCAGGGTAAGGACTTCAAGCCCGGCGGTTTGGGCGGTCTCGGTGAAGGATTTACCGAGTTGGAGGGAGAGTGCGAAAGTGACGCCGAGTTCGGCGGCTTTGGTCTGGAGGGCGGTGTTGATCTTTTCCTGGCGAAGGATTTCCGAGATTTTAGCGGTGGCTTCCTCAAGTGTTTGGGGCACAGAAGGTTGCACGTCGATCAGGTGAAGCAGGTAAAATCCTTTGTCTGTCTGGAAGACGTCGCTATCGGGCGATTCTTTGGTGAGAGAAAATGCGGCGGCAGAGAGTTGAGGGATGTCAGCAAGCTCGGTGGGCGGGGTGGATGAGGAGAAGAGAGCGGTGGTTTTAATTTCGACGCCGAGTTCTGTGGCGATGGCATCGAAATTGGCGCCCGGTTTGAGGAGGCGCTGGGAGAACTCGTCGGCTTTTTCGGAGATGGGCTGGAGGACGGCGACGCGCTCCTTGCCGGTGAGGGCGGCCTCGGATTCTGAAAGGACAAAAGCAACGTATTTAAGGGCGCGCTTTTCATCGGACTGGAATTGAGCCTGATTTTTGTCGAAATGGGCTTTGATTTCGTCTGCGGTGGGGGCAGAAACGTTTTCAAAATCTTTGCTGCTAAGTTTGACAACCTGCAGGTGACGCTTGCGGTAAGCATTGGCAAAAGCTTCGCGGACTTCGCCTTCGGGGACGACGGAAGCGGAACTGACGAGGTCGTGCAAGGTTTTGAGTCGCAGCTCGTCGCGAATGAGTTCTTCGAGTTGGTTGGTGGTAAAACCGCGGGGGGTGAGGGCGACTGTGACAAATTGTTGGTAGGTGGCGAGGTCGAATTGGCCGTCCTTTTGAAAAGCGGGTAATTCCTTGATGCGCTGGGCGACGGCATCGTCGGAGGGTTCGATTTGCAAGAGAGCTGCCTGATTCCGTAAAACCTGGGTATTCCAGAAATATTCCTCCGCTGGCTCACGGCTGGGACCTACGGCGAGGGTTTGCAGCAGCTCGAAAAGTTGCAATTCGCGGGCAATCTCAAATTGTCGACTGGCTTTGCTGAAATCCAGAGAGGTGACCTTTTTTCCATACGCCGAACCCATGGATGAGCTGCCTAGTTTTTCGAGATCGGTCTGATTGTAAAGGAAAACAAAAGCCACAATAATGACGATGGTTACGAGGGCCATGAGCCATTGCTGATTTTTCCGGATGGAATTAAACATAATAAGTTGGGTATTCGGGGTTGATTTTAAGAAGGAGTCTTCTTATATGTGTGAAAACGATGAGATTTAGTCGTCAGCATCCCTCCCAGCAACTTCTTTTTGCCGCAGTTTTCGGTTTTGCACTTTGTGCGGCCGAATTTCTTGCGGCACAAGATTCCGTTCGTCAACGCAATGGTGCCGTGCGCACAGGCCAAATTGTCGGTGTCCGTAACGGCAACATCATGGTAAAATCCGGCCCGGCAGAAATCGGCGTGCCGCTTACCCAGGTGGAAAGTGTCATCATTGCGACCCCGGCGGCCGCGACCCGCGGTCTGCAACTTCAGGAGCAGGGGAAATTTGCCGAGGCTCTCGCTGCCCTCAAGCCTGTATCGGACCAGTTTGGCGGTTTACCGACCGAGTGGGCGCAAAAATCCACCGCCAGTATCGGCGATCTCTATCTGAGCTTGGAAAAACCTGCCGATGCGGCCACAGCTTACGGACGATTCAAACAGCTTTACCCTGGCGCCGGTCTTTCCGTGCAAGCGGACGTGGGGATCGCGCGAGTGGCCTTTGCCAACAATAAAATCGAGGAGGCCCGCAGCCTCCTCCAGCCTGTCGTGGCTGGCGCACTTCAGAAAACCGATATTACAAAAGCAGAATCGGCAGCGTTCGGCCAAGCCTATTTTACTCTCGGGCAAATCTCCGAAAAAGAAGGTAAACTCTCCGAGGCTTTGGAAAATTACCTTCGCACGGTGACCATTTTTTATGCAGATCGTGCCATAGCAGCACGAGCACAGGAAAAAGCCGACGCCTTGCGTAAAAATGACGGTATTGCAGTTCCTTGATCTCCAGTATATTAAATCACTTCTTCGACAAATTCTTTTAATGAAAAACATGTTCTCCACCATCCATCGCAGCCTTTTAAGTGCCGCATTCCTCATCACCACTTCCACCCTGCTTCTGGGCCAGGAAGAAGCCGCTCCAGCCGCAGAAGCCTCCCCTGAAGCTACGATGTCCGTTCTCGAACTCATCTGGCACGGAGGTCCACTCACTGTCTTTATCTGGATCTGTCTGGTGCTTACATCCGTCATCATGGTCACTTTCATCGTGCAAAACCTCATTTCCCTCAGAAATGAAAAATTAGCGCCCCCTCCGTTGGTTGATACGCTCAATCAGACCCTCGCCTCGGGTAACTATCAAGAGGCTTGGGAAATCTGTCGCGCCAATAACTCCTATCTCGCCAACGTCCTAAAAGAAGGTCTTGAACGCATCGGACGCGGTAAAGAGTCGGTCCTCGACGGCCTTGCCGAACAAGGGATTCGCGAAGCTGCGGCCCTGCGTTCCCGCAATAGTTACCTCTCCGTCATCGGGGTGGTCTCGCCCATGATCGGGCTTCTCGGCACCGTTATCGGGATGATGCGCGCCTTCGCCACTCTGGCCACCAGCGGCATTAAAAATCCCGGCGCTCTCGCCGCAAACATTTCCGAAGTGCTTCTGGCTACCGCCGCCGGTTTGTTCATCGCCATTCCAGCCTTCATTATGTATTATATCTTCCGGAATCGCTCCCAGGCGGTCATCGTTCACGCTGACGATAAGGTGAGCAGGCTCATCACCGACATTCCGTTTGAAGAACTCGCCGGGGTCCGGATTGGGGAAAACTTTAGTGCAGGAGCAGGCTCCGCAATCACATCGGCTGGTGAATCCCGCAAAGTTTCCATGGCTCTTACCACTAACTGCCCGGTCTGCAATGGTGCGGTTACACCTGGGGTTAATCCCTGCCCGCATTGCGGTGCAACCTTGCAGTGGAGCTAAGAAAAAACCTGCCTTTACCTTTAAAAATTCATGTCCTCTTCTGGAAGATTGAAAAAAGAGCATCGGCTCATGCCCGAGGAAGATCCGGATTTCCAGATCGCTCCGATGATCGATATTCTCCTCGTGCTCCTGATTTTCTTTATGACGATCAGTTCCACACAGGTGCTGCAGTCCAATGAACAGGTAAAATTACCTGTCGCTGCCAAAGCCAAAGATCCCAAGGAAGGCGAAGGAGACGGCTCAGCCATCATCAACATTGTTTGGGTGCCTCTCGGTAATGCTGGTCAGATCACCTACAATGAGCTTACTGTTACCGATGCCGCCGGGATCGTCGCTCCCTTGCGCGACGCCATCTCCAAAAGCCCGAAAATCCGCGTCATCATTCGCGCAGATCGCCAGGCACCTTACAGTTTTGTTCGTCCTGTGCTCGTCGCAGTCGGGCAGGCCGGTTCTTCCAACATTACTTTTTCGGTAATAAACAAAGACGATAACTAGAAACCAATAAAACTATGGGCGGATCAGTAGGTTCAGAAGATGGAGATGTAGGCTTTCAAATCGCCCCCATGGTCGATGTCGTATTCGTATTGCTGCTTTTCTTTATGGCGATGGCAGGAGCGCAAACCTCCGAATTGGAGCTTTCCATCAATCTCCCAGGCGGCGCTTCCGCCGACCGCACAGCGCCCAAGTCCACCCCCATAATCATCGACATCAACCCCGACGATTCCATCGTGGTCAACGGCAAAACCTTCGATTCGCCCAGCACGAAAAATCTTGTCCAGCTTCAAGCCTGGCTTACCGAGACCATGAAAATGTTTGGCAAAAGCGACCCCGTCATCATCCGCCCAGCCATGGAGACCGCCCAGGAGCGCATCATCGACGTGTTGAACGCAGCCGCCGCCGCCGGAGTATCGAATCTTAGCTTCGGCTGATTCACTTCTAGTTTCACGGCCTTATTTTGCGGATTCGACCCGTAAAATACCACTTCCTATTTTCATCGCCTTCGCTATCTTCACCGGAGATGAGCACCGCCACCGAAACCGCACCGCCTGCTGTTCAACTTCTCAACGTCCAGATCGACGGTGTCTGGCATAAAATCGCCAAAGGCACGCGTGTCATCGAGGCCTGTTCCCAAGCCGGGAAATTCATCCCCCGTTACTGTTACCACCCCAAGCTTTCCTCACCCGGGAATTGCCGCATGTGTCTCATCGAATTGGGTATGCCCAAAATGGGACCCGACCGCCAGCCCGAGATCGGCGAAGACGGTTTCCCCGTCATCGGCTGGATCCCGCGCCCGCAAATCTCTTGCGCCCAGGATATTGCCGAAGGCATGGGCATCCGCACCGATTCGCCCATGGTCCAGGAATGCCGCAAGGGTGTGATGGAATTTCTTCTCATCAACCATCCGCTCGATTGCCCCATCTGCGATCAGGCCGGGGAATGCCGCCTCCAGGAATTCAGCATCGAATACGGCCAGGCCAGCTCCCGTTTTCTCGAACATAAAGTCAAAAAACCGAAAAATGTCGAACTCGGACCCCGCGTCACCCTCGACGACGAACGCTGCATTCTCTGCTCCCGCTGCATTCGTTTCATGTCCGAAGTCGCCAAAGACGACGTGCTCGGCTTCACAGATCGTGGCAGTTACACCACCCTTTCCTGTCACCCCGGTAAAAAGCTCGACAGTAATTATTCCCTTAACACCGTCGATCTCTGCCCCGTCGGCGCCCTTACCAATACCGATTTTCGCTTTAAAATGCGGGTCTGGTTCCTCAAAGAAACCAAAACCATCGATTTTAACTGCGCCACCGGCAGTAACATTCTCATCGGAGCACGCGAAGACCAAATTTATCGCATCACCCCGCGCGAAAACAATGACGTCAACGAAAACTGGCTTCCCGACAGTCATCGCCTCAATTACAAATATATCCATCGCGACGACCGGCTTAAAACCCCGCGCATCCTCGAAAAAGGCGCGCTCGCTCCCGCCACCTGGTCGGAAACCATCGCTGAGGCAGCCACCCGCCTCAAAAAATTCTCCGGCCAGCAAATCGCCCTCATCGCCAGCGCACGCGCCACCAACGAAGAACTCTTCCTTGTCCGCCGCCTAGCCGACGTCCTGGGCATAAAAGCCATCGACATCCTCCCGCGCACCTCCGAATCCGACGGTTTCCTTATCTCCGCCGACCGCAACCCCAACACCGCCGGCGCCCAACTCCTCCAGGTCACCGGTTCCACCCCCGGCTCGCAACTCCCAGCCATCGCTGCCGCAGTGGCCGATGGCACCATCCAAGCCCTCGTTCTCCTGGGCGAAAACGCCGTCGCCACTGGCATTCCCGAGGCCGATCTCAAAAAACTCGACACCCTCATCGTCCTCGACATCCTGCCCAACGCCAGCACACCCCACGCGCACGTCGTTCTGCCTGCGGCCAGTTTTGCCGAGAAACGTGGCTCGCTCATCAACCAAAAAAATCGTCTGCAACGCCTCAATCGCGCCATCGCCAGCCCCGGCGACGCCCGCGACGACTGGGAAATACTTCGCGATCTCATCCAGGCGCTCGACGGCAGCCAGGGTCTCCACACCATCGAGGAAGTCTTTGCCCAGCTCGCAGCCAGTATCCGCGAATTTCAAGGGCTCAGCCTCAGCAAAATTAGCGATCTCGGCCTGCCTCTGCCCGTTCGCTGAGACATTTCTTGCTCCGCACGCACGATTTTGTTTCACTCGCTTGCGTGATTCCCACGTTGCGCACTTCCGTCGTTATTGAAAATGTTCAGCCGCTTCTCGATGGCGGACGTTACCCGGTAAAACGTCTTACCGGCGACGATCTGCGAGTCTCTGCCGATATTTTTCGGGATGGACACGATCTCCTCACCGCCCGGTTGAAGTGGCGGAAAATCGGCGATAAAACCTGGTTCGAAACCGCCCTGCGCCCTCTTCTCAACGATCGTTGGGAAGGCGACGCCACTTTTTTTGAGAACGCCACCTACGAATGGACCATCGAAGCCTGGACCGATCTTTTTCAAACCTGGCGGCATGAATTTGAAAAAAAATTCCACGGTGGACTCACCGATTTGACCAGTGAAATGCTCGAAGGCGCAGCCGTCATCGAAGCCGCCGTCAAAATCGCCCGCATTCCGGCAGACAAAAAAGCCCTTAAAAAATTCGCCGCCGACCTGCGTCAGATCGATAACGCAGCTGTTTATCAACTTTCCAACGACA
>Ga0105048_10012194_pt1 | contig 13508 bp, 14 predicted proteins | sample MAT05_FD_78382 | JGI IMG/M metagenome (GOLD analysis project Ga0105048, IMG submission 78382) | Freshwater microbial communities from Lake Fryxell liftoff mats and glacier meltwater in Antarctica - MAT-05 | ecosystem: Environmental > Aquatic > Freshwater > Ice > Liftoff microbial mat | place...
ATCAACCGCTTCGTCGCCGAGCACAACCAGCAGCCCAAGCCCTTCGTCTGGACCGCAGACCCCGACAGGATCATCGCCGCCGCAACACGGGGGCGCCAAACGTTGGAATCAATCCACTAGCGGGGCTGACGATGTCGTAGGGGAAATTGCTGAAAACGATGTGAATTCAACGTGCTGAAGATTCGAGCATGCCGTGTGCGGAAATCAGGCAGTGATCACGCCCGCGATTGCCGCCTTTGCCGCCAGCACGGGGCTCATCAGGTGTGTGCGACCGCCGCGGCCTTGGCGACCCTCGAAATTACGGTTCGAGGTCGAGGCGCACCGCTCTCCGGGCTTGAGGATGTCGGGGTTCATGCCGAGGCACATCGAGCAACCCGGCTCGCGCCATTCGAAGCCGGCGTCGAGGAAAATCTGATCGAGACCTTCTTCCTCTGCCTGCACGCGGATCAGGCCAGAGCCCGGCACCACCATGGCGCGCACGCCGGGCGCAACATGGGCGCCCTTGGCGATCGCGGCGGCCGCGCGCAGATCTTCGATCCGCGAGTTCGTGCACGAACCAATGAAGACGCGATCGATCTTGAGGCCCTCAAGCTTCTGCCCCGGCGCGATACCCATATAGGCAAGCGCGCGCTCCGCAGCCTCGCGCTTCACGGGATCGCTGATCTGCTCAGGCACAGGCGCCGTCGCCCGGATAGATGAAGCCTGCTCAGGGCTCGTGCCCCAGGTGATGGTGGGGTCGACGTCTTCAGCGGCGATGTCGATCACCTCGTCCCAGTGCGCGCCCTCGTCCGAGAACAGTGTCTTCCAGTGCTGCAGCGCGGTTTCCCACTGTCCGCCCTTTGGCGCAGCCGGGCGGCCTTTCATGTAGTCAAACGTCGCCTCGTCAGGCGCAACCAGACCGGCCCGCGCGCCGCCTTCGATCGAAAGGTTGCATAGCGTCATGCGCCCCTCCATCGACATCGAGCGGATGGCCGATCCCGTGTACTCGATCACATGACCCGCGCCGCCATTGGTGCCGATGATGGCGATCAAGTGCAGCGCCAGATCCTTCGCGCCAACGCCGGGGCGAAACTCGCCCTCAACGCGCACCGCCATGTTCTTCATCTTGCGCGCGCGCAGCGTCTGCGTCGCCAGAACGTGTTCCACTTCGCTCGTACCGATGCCGTGCGCCAACGCGCCGAACGCGCCATGCGTCGAAGTGTGGCTGTCGCCGCACACGATGGTGAGTCCCGGCTGCGTGCGGCCCTGTTCGGGTCCGACGACGTGGACGATGCCGTTATTGATGTCGCCCATCGGGAAGAACTTGATCCCGTGTTCCTTCACATTGCGCGCCAGCGTCTCCAGCTGTTCACGCGCTTCCAGATCCTTGACGCCCGCCATGCCAAGCGACTGGCCTTCAGTCGGCGTGTTGTGGTCGGCGACAGCCAGCGTCAGGTCCGGCCGGCGCACACGGCGGCCATTGACCTTCAGTCCCGAAAAGGCCTGCGGCGTCGTCACTTCATGGATGAGGTGCAGATCGATGTAGAGCAGGCTCTCGCCCGACGCCTTGTCGGCCGAAACAACGTGACTGTCCCAGATCTTGTCGTAGAGGGTGCGGGCTGCGTTCATGCCCGGCTATATGCGCGGGGGCAGGGCTGGCTGCAAGCGTCCGCATGTCGCTACAAGGGCTACTCCCACGCCTGACCTTCCAAGGATCGTTCCCTATGCCAGACCTGTTCGAACCGATGACGCTTGCGCGCGGCCCGGCCTGGAAGAACAGGTTCATGCTCGCCCCGCTCACCAACACGCAAAGCCATGCTGACGGTCGGCTCAGCGACGAAGAATTCAACTGGCTCACCATGCGCGCGAAGGGTGGGTTTGGCCTCACCATGACCTGCGCTGCCCATGTGCAACGCGTGGGGCAGGGCTTTCCCGGCCAGCTCGGCGTCTGGGATGACATGCATATCGAGGGTCTGTCGCGCCTCGCCGCGGCTTTGAAGGCCGAGTGCAGCCACTCAGTCGTCCAGCTGCACCATGCCGGTATGCGCTCGCTGAAAGACCTGATCGGCGAGGCGCCCGTATCGCCTTCGGATGATGCGGATACCGGTGCGCGTGCGCTAACGCTCGACGAGGTCCATCGCCTGCGCGACAATTTCATTGCGGCGGCCAAGCGTGCAGAGACGGCGGGCTTTGATGGTGTCGAGATCCACGGCGCACACGGCTACATCATCTGCGCGTTCCTGAGCCCCGAGATCAACAAGCGCGAAGACGCCTACGGCGGATCGCTGGAGAACCGATCGCGCCTGCTGTTCGAGATCGTCGACGGCGTCCGCGCCGCCTGCCGTCCCGACTTCAGCCTCGGCGTGCGCCTGTCGCCCGAGCGCTTCGGCATGCGCCTGCTCGAAATCGCCGATGTCGCCCAACGCCTGATGCGCGAAGACAGGATCGACTATCTCGACATGTCGCTCTGGGATGTCTTTAAGGAGCCGAACGACGAGGCCCTCAAGGGGCGTAGCCTGATGTCGTATTTCACCGAACTCAAGCGCGGCAATGTCCGCCTCGGCGCCGCCGGCAAGCTTACCACTGGCGAGGGGGTGCACCGCGCGATCGAAGCCGGCCTCGACTTCGTCGTGATCGGCCGCGCCGCGATCCTGCACCATGACTTCCCGAAACAGGTCGCCGCCAACGCCAGATTCACGCCAACGCCAAACCCCGTAACGCCCGAATATCTCCACGCAGAGGGCCTGAGCGACGCCTTCGTCACCTACATGCGCGCCTGGAAAGGCTTCGTGACGGAGGCGGCGGTTAGCTGACCCCCCGATTCATCCGGGCCAGCGTGTCCTCGAACTCCATCATCGTCTCCTCGAAGATCTGCCGCACAGGCTTCACCTCGGTAATGCGCCCCGCCACCTGTCCGGTCAGCGCAATGCCAGCTTCAAGGTCGCCGCCGAAATAGACGTCCTGCGTCCGCGCGAACTCGCCGAAGATGTTGGGCGAGCCTTCCGCCTCCAGCCGCGTCGTCCGCTCCGTGCGAAGGGCGCGCAGGGCAGGGCCCGGCCCCTTGCGGTTGAGGAACACCGTGTCGGTCGCCTCCGCTTTCACGATCGCGTCCTTCCAGTTGCTGTGAACGGGGCTCTCGGCGGATGACAATATCCGCGTACCCATCAGCACGCCCTCGGCGCCCAGCGCGAACGCCGCCGCCATCGTGCGGCCATCCATGATACCGCCAGCCGCCACGACCGGCACCTTCACGCGCTCGCACACTAGAGGGATCAGAACCATCGAAGCGACGTCCTTCGGATTCTTGAACCCGCCGCCTTCGCCGCCCTCGACAATCAACCCATCAACGCCAGCTTCCACCGCTCGCAGCGCACCTGCCAGATTGGGCACCACGTGAAACACCGTGAGGCCAGCCTGCTTCAGCATGGCCGTGTACTTCATCGGATCGCCTGCCGACGTGGTGACGAACTTCACGCCCTGGTCGATCACGAACTGCACAATGCCCGGATCGCGCACAAAGGCCTGTGCCACGTTCACGCCGAACGGCTTGTCCGTCAGGTCACGCATCTTCACGATCTCGTCCTTCACGGCATCAAGTTCACCAGACGACGTCTCGATGATGCCCATGCCGCCCGCGTTAGAGACAGCTGAAGAAAGCTGAGACCGCGCGATCCAGCCCATAGCGGCCTGGATGATCGGCTTCTCGATGCCGAGCATGTCGGTGATGCGTGTGCGCAAGGTCATAGCGGCAATCCCAGATAGGGGAGGAAAACAAGCAGCCCGATGATAACGGCGGCAAACGCCGCAACCAGTACTGCCCCCGCGGCAACGTCTTTCGCAGCTTTCACAGAGACGTGGAATTCCGGCTGCACCACGTCGCACAGATGCTCGAACGCGGTATTGATCGCCTCCGCCACCCACACGAAGCCAATCGCAAGCACGATCCAGCGCCAGTCATAGAAGGACAGGCCGACCCACACACCCGCCGCGGTCACCAATGCGCTCGCCGCCAGATGTATCCGGGCGTTGTGTTGGGTCTTCAGCATGAAGCCTAGGCCGCTAAAGGCGTGGCCAAAGCTCCTGATGCGCGCGCCAAGGCTGAACATGGCCAGCTGTCTCCTTCGTGATGGATGGCATCTGGCGCGAGCCGCCCCCGTGATGCAACCTCGCCCCATGAAACATGCTGCCCTCATTCTCGCATTCGCCGCCGCAGCCTGCGCGCCGGAAGCGCCGCCCGCCCCTGAAGCCCCCGCTGCCGAGGCAGCAGTCCCGGCGGCACAGCCCGCTGATGCTCTCCTCACAAGCCTGAATGCGCTGTGCGGCAAGCGTTTTGCCGGCAAGGTCGTCTCCACGGACGCCGCCGATGCAGACATGGCGAGCCAGCCCCTCACCATGCATGTGCGCGATTGCGCGCCCGAGGAAGTCCGTATCCCTTTCCACGTCGGCGAGGACAAATCGCGCACCTGGGTCATCACACGCACAGCGGAGGGCCTGCGCCTGAAGCACGATCATCGCCACGAAGACGGGACCGAAGATGTGTTGTCCCAGTACGGCGGCGATACAGCCTCGGCCGGAACGGAAACGCGTCAGGAATTCCCTGCGGATGCCTTCTCGAAGGATCTGTTCCTCACGAAGGGCAACCCCGCCTCGGTCACCAACGTCTGGGCGGTGGAAGTCCAGCCCTCGATCTTTGTTTACGAGCTGCGCCGCCCTGAACGTTTCTTCCGCGTCGAGTTCGACCTCACAAAGCCGCTCGCCGACTAGGCCCGCAGATTCGGGGGAATTGCGCGCGCCGCCACACCTGAAATGCGCGCCAAGTCAGGGCGCAAGCAACGCGCTGCTGTAGGAAACAGGTAATCTCGTCCACGGGGGAGCCCCGCTGACGCTATAATCGCGGATGAGCAACACCACGAACCTTGGGCTTCCGTACCTCGCCGCTGGGCAGGCGCAGAAGCACGTCACCCTGAATGAATCGCTCCGCCGCCTCGACGCGCTTGTGCAGGCGTCGGTGGTTTCGGCCACAACCACGGCGCAACCGGCATCGCCCGCCGATGGCGCAGTCTACATCGTGCCTTCGGGCAAGAGCGGCGCGCAGTGGGACGCCTTCGCCAACTGGAGCCTCGGCTATTTTCGCGACGGCGCGTGGGAGCAGATCGTCCCACGCGAAGGCTGGCTGGCCTACGTGAAGGACACCGACTTGCTGCTTCACTACACGGGATCCGGCTGGGAGCTGTTCGCACCGGGAAAGCTGCTCGCGCTGTCCGCTGCCGACAAGCTTATCGGTCGCACATCCGCCGGCGCAGGGCCCGCCGAAGAGATCGCCTGCACAGCTGCCGGCTGCGCCCTGCTTGACGATGCCGATGCGCGCGCTCAATGCGCCACGCTCGGCACATGGCGCATCCTGGCGGTGTCAGCAGTGGCCGCCTCCCACACCGGCTCAACGTCAGAGGCCGTGTTGGCCACCATCGCCGTGCCCGCCAACGCCATGGGCCCGAACGGCGTGCTCCGCATTACCACTCACTGGAGCCACACCAGCAACGCCAACGCCAAGACGCTGCTTGTGCGCTTCGGCGGCCCCTCGGGCACTCAGTATCTCGCCAACAACGTCACAACGTCGGCAACCACGCGCGATCAGCGGCACATTCACAATGTGAACGCTGCCAACAGCCAGAAAGGCGGCATGGTCGGCGCGATTGCGGTCGGCGGCTGGGGCTCCAACGCCAACGCCCCCGTCACCTCCGTACTCGACACAACCACGTCAAGGGACATCGTGATCAGCACGATCCTGGCCAATGCGGGGGACACCGTGACGCTGGAATCCTGTCTGGTCGAGATCGCATACGGCCCCTGATGCGCCTACCACACGCCGCGTGTCAGGCCGTTGGAAAGATACTGGCCCAGCGTCGGCGCGTAATACTGGTTTGAGGCAAGCGTGTTGGCGGGAAGGGGGAGTGCCTCTCCGGCCAGCACCTTCGCCATCGTCTCGACGACAAGCTCCTGCGACTTTGCGGCCATCAGCGTCATGTAGGTCTGCATGTTGTCGTTGGCGGCGACGGGAATCTGGTTGGTGGCGAGGATCGGACCTGTATCGACGCCCAGGTCGACCAGATGCAGCGTCACGCCAAACTGCTGCGGCTCGCCATTGGCCAGCGCGAAGTAGCCGCCATTGATGCCGCGATAGGCAGGGTTCACGCCCGAATGATAGTTCACCACCGGGCACGCGCACGCTTCCAGCAACGGCTTGCGCAGCATTCCCGTAGACGCAACGAACACGGCTTCCGGTTTCAGCGCGCGTATCGCCGCCAGCGTGTGGGGATCGTTGAGGTTGTCGACATCAAATCGAAGATGGTTCGGAACAGGCGCCGCGTCGCACTCCGCCTGCAGTTCCGTGAGCCTGCCGTGTGATAGTGGCCTCGTCACTTTCGCGGCCAGCTGCACGGTCTTCATCGAATACACCGCACCCGCGCCCAGTTTCTTCCTGCGCCGCGCCCAGAAGACTGACGCCGCCTCGCCGCGCTCCACAAAAACCGGGAAATCGCCAAACCGCTTGCGCAGCGCGTTGACCATGGTCCACGCGTGTGGGGCGTCGCCGACAAGCGCTATGAGGCCGGATGAAGTTGTCATCGTAGAGTCCAGGCGATCGAGCGCCGGATCCTAGCAAGCCTTGGTTAGTTTCGCGGCAACCCGATCGGTGAAATTAGGTCAGTCACACCCATCGCGATTGGCCTCGTAGAGTGGGGACATCGCCTTGGGTTGGTTGGCGACCAGCCCCAATGTCGTCATGATGCGAAGCGTCTCGCCGGGCGCCTCGATCAGCACGAACAGATAGGGTTCCGAGGTGGAACGATAGACTAGCCAATTCCTGCTTCGTGGCCCCCATTCCGGCGTATCGGCGACAAGGAAAACGGTATCGCTACCCTTCGCGGTGAAGTCCGCCGAGGAGCCGTCGCGCGCAAATGAAAGTGTCGCCGTGCGGTCCACCGTCGTCGTGCCCGTGCGGTCCACGCCGCCTTCGATTGTGGGTGCGCCAACGGCGGGCGGTAGCAGCCGCAGGAAGGTCGCGCCTGTTCCTTCTCGCGCGATCCAGCATCCGCGCATCCGGTCGACGCGCTCAGCAATATCTGCCGGAAGCAGGCTTGTGGCTTGTGGCTCTGGGCTGGGTGGCGGGGTCGCGCAACCGATCAGCGACGCGGCCATGGCAGCCAGCATGATCAATGTTCGCGCAGGCATGAAGCATCCTCTGGCATGCGATTGAATGGGCCTTATCTTCGACCGCCCAACCCTGTTAGTCTATCTGCCTCTGAGCGGGAGCCTCCCCATGTCCGTATCCGAAGCCTTCATTCGCGGCATTCCCAAGGCGGAACTGCACCTGCATATCGAAGGCTCGCTGGAGCCCGAACTGATGTTTGCGCTGGGCCAGCGCAACAAGGTCGATATCCCGTTTAAGAGTGTCGAGGAGGTCCGGGCCGCCTACGCCTTCTCCAACCTGCAGGACTTTCTCGACATCTACTATCAGGGAGCCAACGTCCTGCAGACGGAACAGGATTTCCAGGCCATGGCGATGGCCTATTTCGAGCGGCTGCATGCCGATGGAGGCGTGCACGCCGAAATCTTCTTCGATCCCGAGACGCACACGGATCGCGGCCTGCCATTCTCGGTCGCTGTAGACGGCCTGCTCGCGGGCATGAACGAGGCGCAGGTGAAGTACGGCATCACATCGAAACTGATCATGTGCTTCCTGCGACACCTCGATGAGGAGTCGTCTTTCAGGACGCTCAAGGCGGCTGAGCCCTACCTCGATCGCATCGCCGGCGTCGGTCTCGATTCATCCGAGAAGGGCCATCCGCCGTCCAAGTTCGCGCGCGTGTTCAAGGCGGCGAAGGAGCGTGGCCTCAAGATCGTCGCCCACGCGGGAGAGGAAGGCCCACCCGAATACGTGCACGAGGCCCTCGATATCCTGCAGGTCGATCGCATCGATCACGGCAACCGTGCGCTGGAAGACGCCGCGCTCGTGCAGCGTCTGGTGAAGGAAGGCATGACGCTCACCGTCTGCCCGCTCTCGAACCTCAAGCTCTGCGTCGTGCATGATCTCAAGGATCACCCTATGAAGCGGATGCTCCAGCTCGGCCTCAAGGCCACCTGCAACTCGGACGACCCCGCCTATTTCGGCGGCTACATCGGCGACAACTACCTGAAGACCGCGCAGGCCGTCGGCCTCACCCGCGACGACATAATCACCCTCGCGAAAAACTCCTTCACCGGCTCGTTTCTGGATCAGGCCTCGATCACCGGGCGTGTTGCGGAGATCGATGCATTTGTCGCTGCGCACTGAGCGATTTTACCCCAGGGTAGTTGACGCTCACCCGCCCACACGCGTCCTTTGCTCTGCACTGCCATCACGGAGCCAACCCATGCCTGACTTCACCCTGCCGTCCGGCATCGCGCCGCTGCCCTATGCCCAGCTACTGCAGATCGAGATCGTCGAGGCCGGCAAGGAAGGCATCCGGGGCAAGCTGAAAGTCCGCCCCGAAATGTGCACGGCCGGCCAAATCCTGCATGGCGGAGCGATCATGTCGTTTGCCGACACGCTGGGCGCATTCGCCGCCATGCATGTCCTGCCGGAGGGTTCCACCGGAACCACCACGCTTGAAAGCAAGACGAATTTCCTTGGCTCGGCGAAGGAGGGCGAGACGGTGCTGGGCCATTGCACCCCCGTCCATATCGGCCGCAGAACGTCAGTCTGGCAGACGAAGATCACCACCGAGGCGGGGCGCAACATCGCGCTGGTGACGCAGACCCAGATGGTGCTCTAAGCTCCCCTCCGAAGTGGAGGTCCCGATGTCCCTCGAGCGGAAAGCCCGCGCCTATGTCGCCGCCGTCGAAGGCGGCGCTGTAGGCGATGATCTGGCGAGCTTCTACCATCCGGACGCCGTCCAGTATGAGTTCCCGAACCGGCTGGTTCCGCGGGGCGTTCAGCGCGATCTTGCCACCATCCTCCAGGGCGCCGAGCGCGGCTCTGCCCTGATGGAGCGCCAGATCTACGACATTCACACAGTGACTGAAGTGGGCGACCGCATCGTCCTCGAATACACATGGACGGGTTATCCGCGCGAACCCGTCGGAACGGTGCGGGCGGGCGAGGCGATGCGCGCGCGCATCTGCCAGGTAATCGAGTACGAGGACGGGCTGATCATTCGCCAACGCAACTATCATTGCTTCGAGCCATTCTGATGAAACCCCAGGCCATCACTCTCGCATGTGTTGTCATGCTCGCCTCCGGCTGCGGCGGCGAACCTGCGCCGGCTACGCCCGAGAGTACCCCCGCCGAGGCGCCGGATCCGGCAATTGCCGCCGCCGCAGCAGCAGAAGGCGCGGCGCTTGCCAGCTGCGGCGCCGTCACGGCGGAGGGATATTGTGGCGTTCGGTTCGGGATGACGCGCGAAGCTGCTGATGCGGCGTTCCCCGTCGAACTCGAAAACTACGATATCGCGCCGCCAGCGGAGGTCGATCCGATGCGCTGCTACGAGTTGTTCGCTGTGGAGCCCGTCCGGGGCATCAGCCTGCTCGTTGAAAAGAACGTGGTGAGCCGCATTGATTTCCTCACGGCGACGGCGCGCACGGCCAATGGTTTTGGCGTGGGCAGCAAGGCTGACGAAATCCGTGCGGCGTTCGGCGGGGCCGTCACAGAGGCGCCCAGCACATACGAGCCAGAGATCACCAATCTCAGTGTCGCGCAGGGTGCAGCGAAATTCCTGTTCGAGATAGACGATGATGTCGTGCGGTCCTGGCGCGCAGGTGTTGCGCCCAGCATCGACTATCCCGCGCATTGCGGCTGAGTTGGGCAGCTGAAGCGAGAAGGGCTCAGCCTTTTTTCAGCGTCGCCTCGAGAACCGCACGCGCTTTTGCGCCGAGCTCCGGGTGCGCCAGCGCCATCGCCGCGAACGCTTCGAGATAGAGAAGCTTGTCGCCGCAATCATAATCCTGACCGGCATATTTGAACGCGTGGAAATCCTGTTGGCCCATCAGGCGCTGCATCGCGTCTGTCAGTTGGATCTCGCCGCCGGCTCCGGGAGTTTGTGTGGCCAGGAGATCGAACACCTGCGGCTGCAGGATGTAGCGACCGGTGATCTTGAGGCGCGAGGGCGCCTTGTCGATCGCAGGCTTCTCCACCATGCCCTTCATCTTCACCAGCGGGCCCTGGTCTCCAGCGGTCACGGGGTCGATCACGCCATACTGGTTGACGCGCTCCTGTGGAACTTCGTCCACCGCGATGATGTTGCCGCCAACCTCGTTGTAGGCATCAACCATCTGCTTCAGGCACGATCCGCCCTTGCCCTTCACGATCACGTCGGGAAGCAGCACGGCAAACGGTTCATCGCCGATGATGTCGCGCGCACAAAGCACGGCATGGCCAAGGCCAAGGGCTGCCTGCTGGCGCGTGAAGCTGGCGGCGCCCGGGGGCAGGGCGGCAGCGCGAACCTCGGCGAGGATGGCCTCTTTCTTCTTGGCTTCCAGCGTAGCTTCGAGTTCGAACGCCTTGTCGAAATAGTCCTCGATGACGTGCTTGTTGCGGCCGGTGACGAACACGAAATGCTCGATCCCCGCCTCACGCGCTTCGTCCACCACGTACTGGATGGAGGGGCGGTCGAACACCGTCAGCATTTCCTTTGGGACCGCCTTGGTGGCCGGCAGCACGCGCGTGCCGAAACCAGCGACCGGCAGAACGGCCTTCCGCACGGGCTTGTTGGCAGGCTTCATGGTAAATTCCCCAAACGGCATCGTGGCTCAACTCGCGACAGGCAGCATAGCACGCAGCGGGTCTTTGCCCGTTAAGTGCAATCTGTCTGCCAGCCCACCGCCCCGCAGATACCCCGAACCCGCTACTCGACCGTTACGGATTTTGCGAGATTTCGCGGCTGATCCACATCCGTGCCCTTTTCGACAGCCACATGGTAGGCCAGCAATTGCAAGGGAACGACCGTCACGATCGGCTGGATCACGCGCTCGCAGTCGGGGAGTTCGATCGTGCCCCAGGGAGCATTTCCGGCCTGCTTGATGCCCGCCTTGTCCGACACCAGCAGCACCTTTCCGCGCCGCGCCGCCACCTCCTGCAGGTTCGACAGCGACTTCTCCAGCAGGTGATCGTGCGGGGCGGCCATGATCACCGGCGTACGCTCGTCGATCAGGGCGATAGGCCCGTGCTTCAGCTCGCCAGAGGCATAACCCTCGGCGTGAATGTAGGAGATTTCCTTCAGCTTCAGCGCGCCTTCGAGCGCAATGGGATAATGCTGCCCGCGGCCGAGATAGAGAATGTCGCGCGCCTTCGCGATCTCCGGCGCCAGCGCCATGATCTGCTGCTCGGTCTTCAGCGCATCCCCGATCAGGCGCGGCAGTTCGATCATCGCGCCGATATACGTCCGCTCGTTCTCGCGTGACAGGAAGTCACGCTGACGCCCCGCCGCAATCGCGGTCGCAAGCAACGCGCACAGCTGCGCCGTGAACGCCTTGGTGGAAGCAACGCCGATCTCCACACCCGCCAGTGTCGGCAGGATCGCATCGCACTCGCGCGCGATGGAGGAGGTGGGAACGTTGACGACCGCCGCCGTCACCACGCCCTTGGACTTGCAGTATTCCATAGCGGCCTTGGTGTCGGCGGTCTCGCCCGACTGCGTCACCATGATGGCCAGCGTGCGCGGCCCCAGCACCGGCTCGCGATAGCGGAATTCGGAGGCGACATCGACATCGGTCACGACACCGGCGAGTTGCTCAAACCAGTACTTCGCGACGAAGCCGGCATAATATGCGGTGCCGCACGCCACGATCTGGATGCGATCGAACTGCGTGAAGTCGAGCGTCTTCTTGCCTTCGCGCGTTGGCAGCACAGCCTTCAGGTCATACGCGTCGATGTAGGCGGAGACGGTGCGGCCCACGAAGTCGGGCTGCTCGTAGATTTCCTTCTGCATGAAGTGGCGGTAGTTGCCCTTCTCTGCGGCGGCGCCAGCGGCCGGCACATGCGTCTCCACGCGCTCAGTCTTCTTGCCCGCACCGTCGAAAATCTCGAACGAAGTGCGCGACAGCAAGCACCAGTCGCCCTCCTCAAGATAGATCACGCGCTGGGTAAACGGGCCGACCGCAAGTGCGTCAGACCCGAGGAACATCTCGCCCTCGCCAACGCCGATCACCAGCGGCGAACCACGCCGCCCGCCAAGGATCAGGTTCTCTTCGCCCTCGATGATTGCCGCAATGGCGAACGCCCCGCGCAGCTGGTCCAGCGTCGCTTTGAACGCGTCCTTCGGTGAAAGGCCTTTGGACAGGCTCGCGTCGATCAGGTGGGCGATGGTCTCCGAATCCGTTTCGGTCTCGAATTTGCGGCCACGCGCTTCCATCGCCTCGCGCAGCTCGCGGAAGTTCTCGATGATGCCATTGTGCACGATCGCCACCCGGCCGGAGGCGTGCGGATGGGCGTTGGTCTCGTTGGGCTGGCCGTGGGTGGCCCAGCGGGTGTGTCCGATGCCGACGGTGGCCTTGGTCGGCGTGGCTTTCACCTTGGCGTCGAGGTTGGAAAGCTTGCCCGGCGCCCGAAGACGCTTCAGTTTCCCTGTCTCCAGCAGTGCGATGCCGGCCGAATCATAGCCACGGTATTCCAGCCGCTTCAGAGCCTCCACCAGGCGAGGGGCCACTGGCTGATCGCCGAGGATACCGATAATGCCGCACATAAAGGGTCTGCTCCGGACTGCACACGCGCCGCTGATCTAGGCGCAGCGTTGGCTTAAGGTATTGCAAAACATGGCGGGGGTCCGTCATGAAATTCACGGTTTCACGGCGGGTTATGGAGTTTCTGCTACCGCCGTGAGCCATATCCCGTCGCCCGCGAAGCATTGCAGGCGAGTTAGAGTGAGAGACCATGACGGCGCGCAAGTTTTTCGGCACCGACGGCATCCGCGGCACGGCCAACGCCTGGCCGGTCACGCCCGAAATGGCCATGCGGCTCGGCATGGCCGCCGCCACCCATTTCCGCAAGTCAGACCCACGCCGGCACCTTGTCGTCATAGGCAAGGATACCCGCCTGTCGGGCTACATGCTGGAACCTGCGCTCACCGCCGGTTTCACCGCCAAGGGCATGGACGTCGTCCTGTTCGGACCGCTTCCCACGCCCGGCGTCGCCATGCTCACCCGCTCACTGCGGGCGGACCTTGGCGTGATGATCTCCGCCTCGCACAATTCCTACCAGGACAACGGCATCAAGCTGTTCGGGCCGGACGGTTACAAGCTGTCGGACGACGCAGAACTCGCCATCGAAGAACTGATGACGCATCCCCTCGACGAGGGCCTCGCCGCCCCACCGGATCTCGGCCGCGCCCAGCGCGTGGACGACGCCCAGTCGCGCTATGTGGAGATCGTCAAATCCACCTTCCCGCGCAAGCTGCGTCTCTCTGGCCTGCGCATCGTGATCGATTGCGCCAACGGCGCCGCCTACAAGGTCGCGCCGAAAGCGCTGTACGAACTCGGCGCCGAAGTCTTCGCAATTG
>Ga0105048_10012195_pt1 | contig 13508 bp, 9 predicted proteins | sample MAT05_FD_78382 | JGI IMG/M metagenome (GOLD analysis project Ga0105048, IMG submission 78382) | Freshwater microbial communities from Lake Fryxell liftoff mats and glacier meltwater in Antarctica - MAT-05 | ecosystem: Environmental > Aquatic > Freshwater > Ice > Liftoff microbial mat | place...
CGTGTGTCCTCGGCATGTCGAGGTTCAAGCCACCAGGTATCCAATACTTCCCCCCTCTCCCCGGTCGATACTTATTCGCATTGGTGTCACGCGGGATGATGGAGTCTTCGACCGCGGTCGCCGGGTTCGCGTCAGCGTCGGCATATACGAGTACGTAGCGTAGGTCGCCTGGAACGCCAGCCTGCATCATCACTCCGCGAACGAAGCGGACGATGGCCTGGCACTCTGCAAGTGCTTTTGCATGTTCGTAGATTGGCCATGCCCCTCCCGGCGGTTTGAAATACTGGGGATGCCCGTACTTGGCTTTGACGAGCTGGCGCTCTTCCAGCGTGACGCTTCTAGGCGTTTCGTCCAGCGTATATCCAGGCACGTACGACATTAGCGCACCCGCGATCACATGCGGATCGTTGCGGTCGACCGGCAAATCCGACGGCTGCTTGATGGCGTAGCGCCAGCCGCGCTCGATGAGATCAACAGCAGCATGCATTCGCTTGTCGGTGATCCCATCCTCAATCGGCGCAGGATCTTCGCCGAAGGGGTGCACCAACGGGCGCCCACCAGCCTCGGGGGTGCCATAAGTCACATACAGCCGGTGCGGTCCGGTCTTTCCCATATCGAAGGTGCGTCCAGCGGCCACCGCCTGCCAGGAGAGCGCCCAGTCAAGGGCGACAAATACATGATCGGCCAGCGGCGCCGCGGCAACGAGCCTCAGCCGCACGACGGCGGCGCCGCCGAGGACCGCAGTGGCCTTGAAGGTGAATGCTTCCGGTGCGCCAGTATCTCCGGCGGGCAAGCTGGCCGTCGCCGTGATGACACATTCGATCGGATCGGCGTCAGCTGACTCGACCCCGATGTCGACCTCGATGGCGAGACGCGTCGCCTTCGTCACGCTCGCCGGGAAGCTTTGGCCGGCTGCGAGCCAATGGGCGCCGCCTTGCTTCTGGACATACTTCGTCCCGCCAGCCGCCCAATTGACCCCGGTGTGGGAAATGTCGGTGAGCATCTTGTGGTCATCCAAGAACACAAGACGCTGCACCGTGACCCGCGTGATCTTCTTGCGGAGCGCATTGCGATGGTTCAGCCCACCAGCGGTGCGCATGAAGCGCAGTCGGCCCAGATCACCCATGACTGAGCTCAGCGGGCGACGAACGCTTCCAAATCAGCTGACAATGCCGCACCTCCCCGGACCTCGAGGGGTACACGAAGGTATGCCGGTACGTCACGAAGAACCGACGGCGCGCAGGCTCGATGCCGATCTGATCGATGCGATCACATCTTCGTACTCCGCATCGCCCACGCGTGTGACGGCTATGATTGGTTCGGAGGGCAGATGGAAACGCAGCTCTGCGCCCATGCCCCGCAGGATGACTTGCTCACCGAGCCTGGGGGTCGGGCAGACGAGCGCGGGAAATGCGACATTGTTGAGCGCACTTCGAACCTGCACGACTCGGTCGCTCCTGATCACGGCCGCACGTTGCGCCCGTGGACCGAAGCCCACCGGGCAGAAGCCGACTCCAGCCGGCTCGGGTCGGTCGTCCCACTTTTTGATCAACCGTTCCGGCGCCTCTACGTTGGGCAGCGGGCCACCCTCTGCGTGCTCTTCCTCCAGGTAGAAGCCCCTGCCCCTGGGGTTGTCGGCGAACGGAGTCGGGAGCGCGTCGAACAATGCCACACCGCCGAAGGCACGCTCGAGACCGAGCGGCATGCCGGTAAACGATGCCGGCTCGCTGGGAGCCAGAGCCCCGCCCTGGCGAACCCAACTGCGGTCGCCAAATACGCGGACGCCCGATGTGAAGTCACCCAGCTCGATCGAGACATCGAGCGAGCCCACCGGCGATCTTCCGCTGGGCGCCGCTTCGCCCAGCAGGAGCACGTCGCAGCCATCGCGGTCGAAGACCGCGTCGGACTCCATCGCTCCCCGCGGGCCCACCCAAGGCTTGGGCGAGACGAGCCAGGGTTGGTCAATGCTCGCCCCGCACGGTGTTTCGATGTCGTAAGTGGCGCGTAAGATCGCCGCGGCCGCCAAGCGGTTTCCAGAGATCGCCTCGCGCTTGAAGTCTGGAGCCTGATCCCTGAAGCCACGAGCCCTCGCCCGACCGGCGAAAGGCGAGTCAGAGGCTCTCTGCGACCTCTACGACGTGCTCGGCGGTGATGCCGAGCTCTTTCATCACGGTGCCGCCAGGGGCCGACATGCCGAAGCGGTCGATGCCGATCGTCGCGCCGTCCAAGCCGACGTAGCGGGCCCAGGTGGAGGGCACGGTGGCTTCGATTGCGACGCGCTTGCGGCACGATTTCGGCAGCACCTCTTCCCGATAGGCGGCCGGCTGACGATCGAAGCGCGAGAAGCAAGGCATGCTCACGACGCGCGCACCGGGCCCGAGCTTCTCGGCTGCGGCCATCGCGTGCTGCAGCTCGCTGCCTGCGGCCAGCAAGATCGTGTCGAGCTTGGCAGTCTCTTTCTTGGCGATGTAGCCGCCCCTGAGCACGCCCTCTCGGCGCTGGCTGACCGCAATCGTGTCGAGCAAAGGCATCGCTTGGCGACTGAGCGCGAGCAGCGTCGGCCCATGTGTGTGCTCGAGCGCCGCCACCCAAGCGCCCGCAGTCTCTTCCGGATCGCCCGGGCGGATCACGTCGAGGTTCGGGATCACGCGCAGCCCAGGGATCGTCTCGACCGGCTGGTGGGTCGGGCCGTCTTCGCCGACGCCGACACTGTCGTGCGTGAAGACGTAGATCACAGGCAAGTGAGAAAGGGCCGCAAGACGGATTGCGGGGCGGCAATAGTCTGCGAACACCAGAAACGTCGCGCCACTGGGCCGGAAGATGCCATGCGCGGCGATGCCGTTCATGATCGAGCACATCCCGTGCTCGCGGATCCCGAAGCGGATATTGCGACCGTGACGACGGCCCGGCGTAAAATCGTCGTCACCAGCCTTTAGATCGCCGATGTAATTGAGCGTGGAGCCGTACAGATCCGCGCTGCCGCCGACCAGCAGCGGCACCGCTTTCGCGAGCGGCTGCAGCACGTCTTGGCCAGCCTTGCGCGTCGCGATCTTCGAGTCTTTGGCAAACTCCGGGATCAGCGCGAAGAGCGCCTTGGTGTCGGGCGTGTTCTGCTTCTGGTCGGCGGGCGCTGTCCAGGCCGACGCGCGCGAGACACCGAGCTCGTCGGCGAGCTTCGGATTCGCTGCCTTCCAGCTGTCGAAATTCTTCTGCCAAGCTGTGTGCTGGGCCTCGAGCTCCTTCGTTCGCTCCGCGAAGAAGGCCTTCACCTCATCGGCGACGAAGTACTTCTCGTCAGGCAGCTCCAGCGCCTTGCGCGCCGCGTCCGCGAACTTCGCGCCGCCTTCTCCATGCGCCTTGGCGGTGCCGGCTACCTCGGGGATGCCCTTGCCGATCAGGGTCTTCGCGATGATGAGCTGAGGCTTGCCCGAGCCCGCCTTTTTCGCGCGCTCGTAGGCGGCGTGGAAGGCTTCCATCTCGTGGCCGTCGACGGTCACCACGTCGTACCCCAGCGCCTCGAAGCGTTTGGCGGCGTCGAGCGACTGCGTCTCTTTCGCCATCGCGTCGAGGGTGACGGCGTTGGCGTCGTAGATCAGGATCAAATTGTCGAGCTGTTGATGCCCAGCGAACTCCATCGCCTCGAGCGCGACGCCCTCTTGCATGCAGCCATCACCAGCCAGACACACGATCTTGTGATCGAAGATGGTGTGCTCTTTGGTGTTGAAGCGCGCCTCGGCCATCTTCGCTGCGACCGCCATGCCGACAGCGTTGGCAATGCCTTGACCGAGCGGGCCGGTGGTCGTCTCGACGCCGCTCGGCGCATGGGTGAGCTCGGGGTGGCCGGGCGTCTTCGAGCCGAGCTGGCGGAAGCGCTTCAATTCCTCCATGGTCACCTCGGCGTAGCCAGCCAGGTGCAGCCACGCATAGAGAAACATCGAGCCGTGGCCAGCAGACAGCACGAACCGGTCGCGATTCATCCATTCCGGGTGCGTGGGGCAGTGACTGAGCGCCTGACCGAACAATACCGCGCCGATATCGGCGCAGCCCAGCGGAAGCCCGAGGTGGCCGCTCTGGCTCGTCACCACGGCATCGATGGCAAGACCGCGTGCGGCAGCGGCCGCCTTCGCGAGGGTTTGCAGCGGAAGAATGCTCATCGTGTTCGAGGCTCCTGTGTGATGCGCCGGCGTTGCGCCGCGCATCCTAGCAAAGGGCGGCCGCGCGACGGCGTTACAGATTCACGCCGAGACCAGGCTCGGACGGCGATGGCACGGGCCGAATCGACGGCGGAGAGCCGGGGGCCGGCTCTCGCTCGGTGGCAGGCTCGCCCAAGAACGCTGCGGCCACGTCGTCCGCTGACGGCGGCGTGATCTGCGTGTAGGCGCGCGCCTCGGCCAGCCTGTTGAAGCGTCGCTGCAAGTAGCCCGGGATCACCAACGCGAAGGTGCGCGCCAAACGATTCGGATCGTCGAGGGTGCGCAACATCGCTTGGTACGTCTCTTCGCCGTAGGTCGCGCGGAACGCGGCGGCCTGCTCGGGCCGAGCTACCCAGCTCATGACCCCGGCACGATCTGCCTCTGGATGAAATTGCACGGCTTCGACACCCGAGCCGAAGTCGAAGCCGAGAATGCCACGACCCTTCGAGTAGCCGTCACGGCTCTCGAGCGCGAGCACGCTGCCGCCGAGCTTCGCGAGGCGTTTGTCATTCTCGTTCACGGCCTCCCAGTTGCGGTGCTCGAAGGCGAAGAGTCGATCGCGAAACTGCTCCAAGAGTGGATGCTTCTGGCCGTTTTGCGTGATGTAGATCGGCATCACGCCGAACTTGCGGCTGTCGCGCGTGCTCACCTCGGCGACCTCGAAGTGGCGCACCAAGAGCTCGTAGGTGTAACAGACGCCGAAAAGGCTCTTCTGGTGCTCGTCGGTTCGCCTACCTTCGTCGACCATCCAGTTCACGAACGAGCTGAAATCCGCGAACCACGGCATGGCGTCGCCATCGAAGGGAGAGCCAGGGCCGCCGGAGCCGATGTAAATGTCGCAGTCGCGCGGAATGACGTTGTTGGTGTCGCGCGGCGAGACTTCGACGATGCGACAAGCCAAACCGGGGTTGGCGGCGCGCACGCGGTCGAAGAACGTCGTCACGATGCCGCGGAAGCAGCGCATCGCCTGATTCTCGTGTCCGGCGTTCATGTCGATCAGACAGAGCGACACTTCGCGGTGGCCGGCGAAGCGACTCGACTGCGGCGCCGATGCAGGTCCACTTTCTGCGGCTGTAGAAGCGGCAGGCATGGCAACAGGCGCTGAGCTCTTGGGCGGGTACGACATCTCGCTGCGCGCGATAAACCAAGCATGAGCCGCTAGGCGGCTAGGAACCGGAGTGGACGAAACACCGAAGTGCCTTCGGCACGAAGTGAGCCGTAGACAATTACCACAACCAGCGGCAGCAAGCTCCCTTCCATGTCGAACGGCTGGCCGCACGTTTGCCCACATCGAGTGTGCGGCAGATGGTCTTCACACCAATTCAACCGAAGGTTGATTCAACCTCCGGTTGAATTCCTTGCTCGGAATGCGCCGAAAGTGACAAGACGCGTTCGTGGGACCATCGCCGGAAGAGGCGCAATCGCCGAAAGTGGCGCCCGACCCCGGAGCACGCCCTGCCCGCAACGCGGCGCTCGTCTCTGTCGGAATCCTAGCGTCGCGCTTGGTGGGGTTGGTGCGCCAGCGAGCCATCGGCCATTACCTGGGCACCACCGACACCGCTGACGCGCTCGCCGCTGCGTTCCGCGTCGGAAACGTGATCCAGAACCTTCTCGGCGAAGGCACGCTGAGCGCCACGATCGTCCCGATCTACGCAAAGACGCGGCGAGACTCGCCCGCGTTGGCGGCGCGCTTCGTGCGGGCCGCGCTCGGCTGGCTGCTCGTGGCCGTGCTCACGCTCGCGACTCTCGGCGTGATCTTCGCCCCCACCCTCGCCGCTCTGTTGGCCCCTGGCTTCGAGGGCGAAAAACGCGCGCTGATGGCCAGCCTGGTCCGCATTCTGTTCCCGATGACGGGGATCTTGGTGATTTCCGCGTGGGCGCTGGGTGTGCTCTCCGCGCACCGCCGCTTTTTGCTTCCGTATGCGGCCCCAGTGCTGTGGAGCATCGCGCAGATCGTCGCCATCGTGATCGCCGCACGGGCAATCGGGCTCCGCGATGCGGCGCTGGCGACTGCAGTCGCCTGGGGCGCCGTCGCCGGCGCAGGCTTGCAGCTCGCAGTGATGCTGCCTGCCGCGCGCAAGCTGCTCGGGTCCATCCGACCGACGCTCGAGGCTGATGTGCCCGGAGTCCGCGACGCCGCGACACGTTTTCCCGGCGCGCTGCTCGGGCGCGGCGTGATTCAGCTCTCCGGCTTGGTCGATACGTATCTGGTGAGTTTTCTCGGCAGCGGAGCCGTCGCCAGCTTCGGCTTCGCGCAGACCGCGTACTTGCTGCCGATGGCGTTGCTCGGCACTGGAGAGGCGGCAGCGGCGCTGCCTGATCTCGCGGAGCGCGACCTCGACGCGCCGGAGACGAAGCTCGCGATGCAGAAGAGCTTGGGCGCGTCGCTGACGCGCGTTTTCGCGCTGGCAGTTGGTGCCTCCGCGTTCTTCGCCGCGATGGGCAGCGAGGTCATCACGCTGCTCTTCAGAGGGGGCCTGTTCGACCAGAGCTCGACTCGCGAGGTGGCTGCGATTCTGTTCGTGTACGCGTTCGGGCTGCCCGCCAACGCGGCATCGCGCATCTTCGCGACGACCTGCTTCGCGCTGGGCGATACCAAGCGGCCAGCGCGTTTCGCAGCGATTCGCGTGGCGGTCAGCACTGCCATCTCGCTCATCGCGATGCAGCGGTTCGGTGTCGCGGGCGTCGTGCTCGGCGCTGTCACTGCGGGTTGGCTCGAGCTCGCGTTGCTGGCGAACCGGGTGCGCGAAGTGCTCGGCGGCACCGGGCTCGCCGAAGTGCCATTCGCCAAGATCACGTTGCTCGGCGTCGCGACGGCGGTCACTGGATTCGGTCTTCGCCAGCTGTTCGCACCGCTCGCTTTGAATCCATTTTTGGTCAGCAGCATCGTGCTTGCCCTGGCTGGTTTCGTATTTCTGGCGACGGCAACGCTGACGAGAGTCCTCAATCTGCGCGCGCTGTTGCGGCGGCGGTAGCGCTCATTCGCAGCGGCGAAACGGCAGGCTTCGACGGGGCGCCCCATTCCCTCTTCGTTGGCCCGTAACTTGGCCCCCCGTTTTGGCTTCAGGCATGGGTCCAGGCATGCGCCTCTCGACACACACCAGGACGGGTCTCCCGCTCCTGGGCATCGCCTTGGCCCTGTCGATGGGACAGAGCGCATGCAAACGCGCGAACGCGGACATCGCGCTGTCGAAACAACAGCCGACCGAAGTTGACGACGGCACCATTCCCAACGTGCCGGTGCCAGCCGAAAATGGCCCGAAGCTGGTAGCGCTGTCTGCCAGCGTGCCGGTCTACGAGCGACCCGCCAAGAGCGGTGCCGTGATCGGAGGCCTTCGTTTCGGCGCGGCGGTGGCGCGAGCCCCTGAGCCATTCAAGAAAAACGCCGAGTGTGAAGGCGGCTTCTATCCAGTGCGGCCGCGTGGCTTCGTGTGCGCGGACGCGACCGTCAGCCTCGAGAGCGGCGAGCTCGCGCCAGCACCCGATACGACGAAAGCGCTCCCCTATCGGTACGCCACCGTGAAGAGCGCGACGCCCCTCTATTCGCGGCTGCCGACGCGCGCCGAGCAGCTGGAGAACGAGCCTGGCGTCGAGCGCCATTTGGCAAAGGTGGCCAAGCGAGAGGTCGTGAGCCTGCGCGCCGGCGCGAACGACGTGCCGCTCGACGAGCGCGGCGTGCCCACCGGAATGGCCTCCATCTCCAAGACCGGCGAAGGTGTGGCAAGCGACGGTCGTCGCACGGGCGCTTCTTTCTTCGAGCTCGCCTCGTCGGCGCCCGCGGTGGCGCTGCCAGATCGAGGCGCGATCGTCGCCCTCGTGATGCGTCGCGGCAGCGGCATGGCCATCACCGGGGCGGTGTCTACCGATGGCCCCAGCGGGCCACGTCAATTCGGAATCACGGCTGAGGCCAACTACATTCCGCTCGATCGCATCGAACCAGTGCTCGGCTCGACCTGGCACGGCGTGGATCTGACGAAAGAAAAGACGGTGCCGGTCGGCTTCGTCCTACGGCACGAAGTGTCGCCCTTCGCGCTCGGGAAGGGCAAAGCGAAGCGCCTCGATGACGAAGAAGTCGAGAAGCGGACCAGCGTCTTCTTGACCGGTCGATTTCGCACCGTCGAGAGCATCCAATACGACGAGACGGAGGACGGCGTCTGGTTCAGAAGCCGAGATCTGATCAAGATCGTCAAGCGAACGAAATTTCCGGACTTCGTCCAAGACGGCAACAAGTGGGTAGACGTCAGCCTGGCGCTGCAAACCATGACGCTCTACGAAGGCAAGAAGCCGATCTACGCGACGCTGATTTCGAGCGGCAAGGACATGTTGGGCGACCCGACGACCAGCGCCGCCACGCTGCAAGGCACCTTCACCGTGACCAAGAAAGCGACCAGCGTCACGCTCGATCCGCGTGAGGTCGATCAAGCCTTCGACGTGCACCACGCACCCTATGCCCTCGAGTTTTCACCTGGCTTCGCGATCGTCGGCAGCACTTGGTCGGACCCGGCCGGTGAAGCCCGCGGCTACCACAACGTCGCCGTCACGCCGATCGACGCGCATCGTCTGTACTCGTGGGCTGGCCCGGAAGTGCCGACCGGCTTCAGCTGGCTGACCCCGCGAGCCGAAGAGACGATCACGATTCACGTTCGCAAGTAGCGGCGGGCAAGCTGCTCATTTAGTGGGTAGTTCGCGCCAAGTGTCCGGCCAGACGCTGGAAGAGGGCAAGCCCGAGCCCCGGGTCGTGTTCCGCGACCTCGCGAAAGTCGTCCCGTCGGATGCGGATGCAGCGCGCGCGTGAAACGACCAGCGCCGACTGGCCGGGCCGCTCGACGCCCACGAGTGACTCTGCGAACACCAAGGCCGGCGCGCCGAGGGTGGTGACCCCCAACTTCACGACGCCCTCGAGCACGATGTACGCGCACAGATCGCCCGCCTCGAACGAGGGGATCTGCTTACCTTCTTCGATCTCGACTTCGATCCCGGCGGCCAGCGCCGCGATGACGCTGGCTGGTGGCAAACCAACGAACAGCGGGCAGTGCTGAAACGCGCTCATGTCGTCTCCCTGCGCGCGCTCACTCCGCGCGACGAGGCGATCTTCGATCCGGACGACGACGATGGTGGCGTTGTCGCGGCCGCCCTTGGCCAGCGAGTGTTTGATGATCTGGTCCGCTATCACGCGGGGTGTGCCTCGGCACACGGACGTGATCGCCGCCTCGTCCGCAAAGGGCCCGTAGGCGCCGTCAGTGGCCAGAACGATGGTGTCCCCACGATGCAGATCGACGACGAACACGTCGACGCGCAACGGCACGGCCAAACCCACGCCGCTGGAGAGCGGCCGCGGTAGACGCTTCGACTCGCGACCGAAACGAGCGCTCATCGGGTCGCGCACGAGATGATCTTCCGTCAACTGCAGCGTCGCGCGCGGCCTCACCAAAAGCACGCGCCCGTCTCCGACATGCGCGATGAAGGCTTTGTCTCTCACGAAGAGGCAAAGGTCACACGTAGTCCCCATCGAGACGCCGCGCTTTTCTTGTTCTTCGAGCAGCCGCGCGTGTGCCTTTTCACAGGCTCCACGCAAGGCATCGAACACAGCCCGGCGCCGATCGAGCGAGGGTGACTCGGAGAGCTGATCGAGCGCCCGCGTGACGTCTTTGCCAGCCAGGTGGGCGCGTGCTGCCTCGAGTGCCAAGCGTGAGGCGTGTTCGCCATCAGCGAGACCGCCCATGCCGTCTGCCACGCCGAAGAGCGCGAGCTCCGGCGCCAGCAGCAACGCGTCCTCATTTTTTTCGCGAACCTTCCCCGTTGCGGACTCCGCAGCAATCTCGACGCGAAAATCGAAGCGAGGAAGGACCTTCACGGGCTCACAGGGAGAGGCACACGTCCGGACCCGGCAGCGGCAGGCAGACGAAGTTCGGGTCTTCACCGCAAGCGAGGTTGCCGAGGCAGATCGCGTCGCCCAGACAGTCATCGCCGGCGAGCGGGAGCGTCACGCAGTTGGTGCCGTCACAGGCAGCGTAGGCAGCGCACTGATTGGCTGCCGCCATGTTCGTGGCGCACGCCTGGCCAGCCGCTGGCAACACCACGCACTTCGCCGACTCTTGGTCGCAATACTCGCCGCGGCTCGCGCAGGCGTTCGCCAACGCGGGGTTGCATTGTGCGCCGGTCAGGGCCTGCTTGAAGCACTTGGCCGTCGCGCCGTCACAGGCGTAGCCGTCGATGCAACCGTCCGCTTCGCAGGGCTCGTTCGCGCCCGCCAAACCCTGGCACGTGTTCAACATCTCGACATCGTCGAAGCGGCAGCGAAGGTCGGTGCCGCACACCGGTAGCTCGTCACCGCACTCTTCGCCTTCTTGACCGAGCGCGGCGGCACCCTTGCAAACGCCGTCGCAACAGCCTCCCCCACAAGCACCTTCGCAGGTCGACTCAGCGCCTTCGCACTGGGCGGTCATCTTGCACGGCTCGTCTTGCCCACGACGATTGCCGAATACCGGATCGCAAACCTCACGGACGCCAGCCGGGATCAGGTCGAACGATTCGCAGGTGAACGCCTGCAGGGTGTCGACGCACGATTGACCCGCCTTCGGGTCATATGTGAGATCGCCGAAGGAGACGGCGGCGACGGCCTCGGCCACGATTCGGTCGGAGCGCAAAGCGACCTTGCAAGTGTCGATGTCCGGCATCAACTGGCACGCAACCGCACGCGTACATTGCGCGTCGCGGTAGGCGTCCCCGAACTGTTCGAAGGGCAGCTCTTTAGCGACCGGCTCGGTGCTCGAGTCTCCGCAGCCGAGCAAGAAAGCCAGGGGAAAGGCACCGATCGCAACCAGTTGCGACCGCCGGACAAGAAAGGAGCCACGCTTAGGGGAAGGCTGCATGATGAAGCAGACTAGCGAAAAATGAACCAGGGCGCGAACTCAGGCGCGAGCCCGACACCCCGGTTTGCGGAACAGCGCTGTGGCTCGCTTGCCACGCTCAAATCGTGCCTGTCTTTGGACAATGCATGGTTTTCGGTCGTGGCCAGGCTTGGCCCTCGAGTTGCTCATGTGGGTGTCGTCACCCAACGCACCCACCAAGGAGCCCCCGTCGATGTCCCGTACCCTCGCTTCTGTCTCCAGCATTCTTCTGTTCGCAGCTGTGGCTTGCTCCAACGCGCCGCAAGAAGGCGTGAAGATCGAAACCAGCGCGCGACCGATGGTGATCGTTACGGCGCCGGCGGTCACCGTCGCAGCAGCGCCGAGCGCAGAGACGAAACCGACCGAGAGCGCCTCCAAAACCGCGTTGCCGGCCAAGCCCAAGAAGAAGCACGTGAGCGCAGATCTCTCGGTAAAGAAGCTTTTGATCGGCACGGGGGTCGAGCGCTCGTCGCGCGAGCCTGTCGGCGTCTCGCAGCGCTTCAAGCAGGGTGAGTTCGAGAAAATTGTCGCCTACGTCGAGGTCGCCAATCCGGGCGATGACGCGGAGGTCGTCGTCAGCTTCGACCCTCCTTCCAACGCTGCGTCGAAAGGGAACGTCCGCCTCGACATCGGCACCTCGCCGCGCTGGCGCACTTGGGCATCGACCAAAGGTGTCGCTGAAAAAGGTGAGTGGACGGCCATCGTTCGCTCCAGCGACGGCCGCGAGCTCGCTCGGGAGAGCTTCGTCGTTCTCTGACTTGCGCAGACGGCGCGCTGCCAGCTACGAGGTGGGTCGATGACCCATTTCACGGACCCGATGGCGCCACTGCCGCGAGAGCGTGGGCTGTTCTGCAACCGTACGCTCAACATGCGAGGCGTGAAGGCCATCGGTTACGACATGGACTACACGTTGGTCCACTACAACATCGAGGCGTGGGAGCGACGCGCCTACGAGCACCTGCGCGATCGTTTGGTCGCAGTCGGCTTGCCGGTGGGACATCTGACGTTCGACCCCGACGCGATCATCCGCGGGCTCATCATCGACATCGAGCTCGGCAACGTGGTGAAGTCGAATCGCTTCGGCTACGTGAAGCGCGCCTTTCACGGTACGAAGCCGCTGGGCTTCGAGGAGCTGCGCGCCGCGTACAGTCGCACCGTGATCGATCTCGCAGAGCCGCGCTGGGTGTTCTTGAACACCTTGTTTTCGCTCTCCGAGGCGTACATGTTTTCGCAGCTGGTCGAGCTGTTCGACGGCGGCACCCTGCCGAACTTTCGCTCGTATCGCGACATCTACGAGCTGACGCGGCGACACATCGATCTCACCCATATGGAGGGTCGGCTCAAGGCCGAGATCATCGAGCAGCCGGAAAAATTCATCGAGCTAGACCCCGACACAGCCGTCGCGTTGCTCGACCAGAAGAGCGCAGGCAAGCAGCTGATGCTGATCACCAATTCGGAGTGGTCCTACTCGTCCGCCATGATGAGCTACACGTTCGATCGCTTCTTGCCGACAGGAATGACCTGGCGCGATTTGTTCGACCTGGTGATCGTCGCCTCCAACAAGCCAGCCTTCTTCACTTCGCGGCCGATTTGCCTCGAAGTTGCGAGCCCCGACGGTTTGCTCCGGCCCATGATGGGCAAGCTCGAAAAGGGCAAAGCGTACTTTGGAGGCAACGCTGTTCTGGTCGAGCAATCGCTGGGGCTCTCGGGCGACGAGATTCTGTACGTGGGCGATCACATCTTTGGCGACGTCAACGTCACGAAGAACATCCTGCGCTGGCGCACTGCGCTGATCGTGCGTGAGCTCGAGCACGAGATCTTGGCGTCTCATTCAATCGAACGCGACCTCGAGGTGCTGGCAGCGCTGATGCATGAGAAAGAAGCACTCGAACGAGAAAATTGTGCGCGACGACTGGTGCTCACGAGACTGCGCGGCGGTTACCTCGACAAAGGTCTCGACAGCGCGCTGCGCGAACGCGAGCTACACCGAGAGATCGCGGCGCTCAAGGCCAAGATAAGTCAGCTGGACGACCGCATCACGCCGCTCGCCAAGAGCGCCAGCGAAGTGGGCAACAAGAGCTGGGGGCCGACGATGTGGGCTGGCAACGACAAGAGTCACTTCGCGCGCCAGGTCGAGCGCCACGCCGACGTGTACACCTCGCGTGTCTCCAACTTCGCGTTCGCCACACCGTTCGTTTATCTGCGCTCGCCGCGCGGAATGCTCCCGCACGACGTCGCGCCTGCCCCGGCCCCCGGCGCGGGCGCATACGCGACTGAAGAGACGGCGCCCCGTTCCGCGAGATGAGGCTCAGCAGCAATCCCTTGCTGAGCGAAGTGAGAGGCTCAGCAATCCCTTGCTGAGCGAAGTGAGAGGCTCAGCAATCCCTTGCTGAGCGAAGTGAGAGGCTCAGCAATCCCTTGCTGA
>Ga0105048_10012200_pt1 | contig 13503 bp, 14 predicted proteins | sample MAT05_FD_78382 | JGI IMG/M metagenome (GOLD analysis project Ga0105048, IMG submission 78382) | Freshwater microbial communities from Lake Fryxell liftoff mats and glacier meltwater in Antarctica - MAT-05 | ecosystem: Environmental > Aquatic > Freshwater > Ice > Liftoff microbial mat | place...
CCGATCGTCACGTGCGCTGATGACCAGGGTTGGCAATTGGATCGTCGTCGCTTCGTCCCAGGGCGACATGGTTGGCGCAGAGTCCGCCTGCGGGACGGTTTCCACGTCAGCGGCTCCAGCAACACCAGCGCGCTGACGTGGAACGGCACGCCGGTGCCGACTTCCTGGCGCTCGATGGGGCCGCAGCGTGTCGCCATTCGGAAGCGAAGCAGCGGTGCGTCGAGAGCACGGCGCGGCGCCGGGCGGCATCGCACGTGGCGCGTGCACGCAGCCGTGGGCTGGCGACCCTGCGGTTTCGCCATGCCGGATGAAGTAGATGGTCAGTGGCGAAGTCACTGGACCGCGCCTTCCATCGCCGCGCTGTACTGACCCTGCAGGGCCGCGGCGTTGCAGCGGGCGCGATGCGCCAGTGCCTGTTGCGCCGCCATCCGGTTTGCTTGCTCGCCCGCCCAGATGTCCAGCGCGGGATGCTGGATGGCCCGTGCGAACGAGAACGACAGCCGCCAGGGCAGGGCCAGCCCATTGGATGTCTTGCCCGCGATATGCAGGGCATTCAGCCTGCTGCTGGCCAGTTCGCCGGGCTGCCCGCCCGACAGGAACATGACGCCGGGCACGGCCGCCGGCACCACGCGTCGCAGGCACTGCAGCGTTGCCTGCGCCACCTCGGCCGCGGTGTTCTGCGCCGGGCAGTCCAGACCCGCCAGCACCATGTTCGGCTTCAGGATCACCGCTTCCAGCACCACGCCCTGCCGCGCAAGCTGCTCGAAGACGCAACGCAGCACGGCTTCGCTGACTTCCTGGCAACGCGCCTGGGTGTGGCTGCCATCCATCAGGACCTCGGGCTCGACGATCGGGACCAGCCCCGCTTCCTGGCACAGGGCGGCATAGCGGGCCAGCGCGTGGGCATTGGCGAGGGTGCATGCCGTGGTCGGCAGTCGCGCGTCGTCGACGGCGATCACGCCACGCCACTTTGCAAACTGTGCGCCCAGCGTCGCATACGTCTGCAGACGTTCGCGCAGTCCGTCCAGGCCCTCGGTGACCTTCTCGCCGGGCCGCCCTGCAAGGTCCTTGGCGCCGGTGTCCACCTTGATGCCAATCATCAGACCGGCCTCGCGCGCGACCTGCGTGAACGGCGTGCCGTCTGCTTTCTCTTGCTGGAGCGTCTCGTCGTAAAGAATCACGCCGCTGATGTACTCGGACAGGCCAGGCGCCGTCAGCAGCAATTCCCGCCATGCACGCCGCATCTCCACGGTCTGCGCAATGCCGGTAGCTGCAAAGCGCCGATTGCAGGTGCCGTTGCTTTCATCCATCGCCAGCAGGCCTTTGCCGCTGGCCACCAAGGCCTGCGCGGTCTCGATCAGCGCCTGAGTGTTCATCCTGAGGTGCGCGCTGACGGCACGCCCCGCTTCCAGTTGCGGGTCTCGAGCAGGTCCTGGCCGTGTTGGTCGATGTCAGGCTTGTGCTCGATCAGCTTGTCCTGGGCCATCTGCTTCAGGTAGGCGCCGGCGCTGCCGAGCTCTGGCAGGCAGTCCACCACGTCCTTGCCTTTGACAAAGATCGGCATCCAGCCGCAGGCCAGGAAGAACGTCTCCAGCTCCTCGTGGCCGATGCGGGCCAGCAGCGTCGGGTTGCTGATCTTGCAGCTGTTCAGGTGCAAGATGGGTAACACCGCGTGGACAAGCAGCAGCGGCTGATGAAGCAGCGGGTTGTCATACAGGTAGACCTGTCCCGCCGACAGGTGGTTGGCAGCCCGCCAGTACTCGTCCATCTTGTAGAGCAGGTCAGGCGATTGCGTTTCGGTTTTCATCGCTCAGGGATCCCGGCAGTTCGGGCGAACACTATGTCGCCATGCTCCAGCGGTCTGTGCGTTTGTGCACACGGTGTGGGCGTGACAAATTCGTTGCCGGTTCGCTACCGAAAAGACGGCTTTGCCGGCTGAGGCAGGCATTGGCGTGTGACAAAGCGGGGGTCGCGATCGTCCCATCCTTGCGCGCCCCGTCCCGCGACATGAAACCGGGTTTGAAACCTGCTGCAGCGCCCAGCGCGTCATCGATGCGACGCGCTGCAGGCCGTATGCGCAATTCGTCGCCCACCCGTTCGATTTCGTAGTCGCCGTCTTGGGAGCCGTCTGGGGAACCGTACGCCAGTTCAGCCGCCTACTCGATGTTCTGCACCTGCTCGCGCATCTGCTCGATCGCCACTTTCATCTCCACAGAAATGGTGGTCAGCTCCAACGCCGCGCTTTTGGAGCCCAGCGTGTTGGCTTCACGCTGCAGTTCCTGGATCAGGAAGTCCAGCCGCTTGCCGAGTTCACCACCGGCGTTCAGCAGCCGTTCGATCTCATCCAGGTGCGAGGCCAGGCGCGACAACTCTTCAGCCACGTCGATGCGAATGGCGTAAGCCGCAGCCTCGGACATCGCGCGGTCGCGCAGCGCTTCGGGCGGGACGCGGTTGGCCAAAGGCGCGCCGTCATTGGCACCCGACACGGCTTCATGCCAGCGTTCCAGGAAGCGGGCCTGCTGGCGCTGCACGACCACGCCCACCAGGGGTGCGGCTTGCCGGGCCAGTTCGCGGATGCGTGACAAGCGTTCCATCAACATCGTGACGAGCCGGGCGCCCTCACGGCCGCGGGCTTCTTTCAAGCCGACGATGCAGGCTTTGGCGGCGGCCAATGCGCTGTCGTCCAGGCCCTGTGCGACGCTGCCGCCCTTGCACCAGTTCAAGGCTTCGTTGACCGACAGGCCGCGCGCGTTGCGCAGGCTCGTCAGAACATGGGTCTCGAGCTTGGCCAGTCGGCTGAGTTGATCGCTGGAAGGCTCAGGCCAGGCATTGCCACTGTCCTGGTTGCTCGACACCCGCAACTCAACTTTGCCGCGCTTGAACGCGGCGGTGAGCAACTCTCGCAGGGCCGGCTCGAGACCGCGAAATTCGTCGGGTAAACGCAGCGCGACGTCAAGAAAACGGCCATTGACCGAGCGCGCTTCAACGCTGACTTGCGGCCCCGCGCCAGAGGCTTGTGCATCGCCTTTTGTCGAGGCAACCGCGTACCCCGTCATGCTATAAACAGTCATCGTTGTGGCGCCTGGTTGTTCATTCAAATTATGTCAAAGTCCAAACCTTCACCCTTGCCGCCCGGCACTGTGGTGGGGGGCTACCAGATCGTTAAAAAACTGGCTGCCGGCGGCTTTGGCGTGGTCTATCTGGCCGAGGCTGATAACCAGCATCTGGTGGCGATCAAAGAGTACTTGCCAGCATCCCTGGCCGAGCGGGCGGCCGGCGAGTTGACCCCCAAGGTGAAGCCGGACAAACAACCGCTGTACCGGCTGGGATTGAAGAGTTTCTTCGAAGAAGGGCGCTCGCTGGCACAAATCAGTCACCCCAGTGTGGTGAGCGTGCTGAACTTCTTTCGCGAGAACGAAACGGTCTACATGGTCATGAATTACCTGCAGGGTGACACCTTGCAGGATTTCATTGTCACCGCGCGTGATTTGAAGCGCGACAAGGTGTTCCGCGAAAGCACCATTCGCAGCTTGTTCGACGAGATCCTGCGTGGTCTGCGCATCGTGCACCAGCACAAGATGCTGCATCTGGACATCAAGCCAGCCAACGTCTTCTTGACCAACGACAACAAGGCGGTGATGTTGGACTTTGGCGCGGCGCGCGAGGTGCTGTCCAAAGAGGGCAACTTCATCCGGCCGATGTACACCCCGGGCTTCGCCGCCCCCGAGATGTACCGCCGCGACGGCACCCTTGGCCCCTGGACCGACATTTACGCCATTGGCGCCTGCATATACGCTTGCATGCAAGGCTATCCGCCCAACGACGCGCCGCAGCGACTGGAAAAGGACCGGCTGGCCTTGAGTCTGTCGCGCCTGCGCAATGTCTATTCGGACAACCTGATCGAGGTCACCGAGTGGTGCATGTCGCTGGACCCTTTGAGCCGACCCCAGAGTGTCTTCGCGCTGCAGAAGGAACTCTCGCGCGAGACCGAGCGCCGCTACACCAAGCTGAGTTTTTCCGAGCGCCTGAAGTTGCAGCTCGAGACCTTGAAGACGGGGACCAAGGGATGAGCGAGCTCAAGGCCTGAGATGCGGTTTTCGGTCTACCAGATCAGCCGCAAGGGCGGCCGCGCCAGGAACGAAGACCGCATGGGCTATTGCTACACCCGCGATGCGGGTCTGTTTGCCTTGGCCGATGGCATGGGCGGCCACCCCGAAGGCGATATGGCCGCGCAGATTGCGCTGCAGACCTTGGCCGCCTTGTTTCAACGTCAAGCCAAGTCACAGCTGGCTGATCCCTTGCGATTCTTGAGCGAAGCGCTCTTGGCCGGCCACCATCAGGTCTTGCGTTATGCGACCGAACAGGCCTTGCTCGACACGCCGCGCACGACCGCTGTGGCCTGCGTGTTGCAGGGCAGCACGGTGTACTGGGCGCACTGCGGCGACTCGCGGCTCTACCTTGTTCGTGGTGGCAAGCTGTTGGCGCGAACCCGCGACCATTCCTACATCGAGTTGCAACACACCTTGTCGCAGGTGGTGCCCATGGCCGGCCGCGTCAATCGCAACGTGTTGTTCACGTGTTTGGGCAGCCCGGGCAAGCCGGTGGTGGATGCCGTGGGCCCCGTGCTGGTGCTGCCCGGTGACCGCTTGATGTTGTGCAGCGATGGACTGTGGGGCAGCCTGTCGGATGACGACATCACGGACACGCTCTCACACGGTCCCGTGTCGGAGTCCGTGCCTGAGTTGGTGGAGCGTGCGTTGCGCAAGGCGGGTGAGAAGAGCGACAACGTCAGCGTGATCGGGGTTGAGTTCGAAGGCGGCATCGAGGACGGCAAAGCCCCAGGTGTGTCGACCCTGAGCCTGGGCGACGAGGTGTTTGCCTCGACCATTCAAGCCGGCATGGGCGCAGGGGCCATGACCGAAGACTTGGACGACGACGAGATCGAGCGTTCTATCCGCGAAATCAACGAGGCCATTCAGCGCTCTTCCAGCAAGCGGCGCTAGGTTCCACCTTGGCCGGCTAACTTCTTTGTTCAGCGCACCGCGCTGATCCTTCACCACAGGACTTTCCATGAGCTTCGAGAGAACCGCCGGCCGTCTGGCCGACGCACTGCGCCCCGTCACCTTGCAGCGCGCCTTCACCCGCTACGCCGAGGGCTCGGTGCTGGTGAGCTTTGGCCATACCCAGGTGCTGTGTACAGCCTCGGTGGAAGACCGCGTGCCACCACACAAGCGGGGCAGCGGCCAAGGCTGGGTCACGGCCGAATACGGCATGCTGCCTCGCAGCACCCACACCCGCAACGACCGCGAAGCCGCGCGTGGCAAGCAGAGTGGCCGCACGCAGGAGATTCAACGCCTGATTGGCCGGTCGATGCGCAGCGTGTTTGACTTGAGTGCACTGGGTGAACGCACGCTGCACCTGGACTGCGACGTCTTGCAGGCCGACGGTGGCACGCGCACCGCTGCCATCACTGGCGCGTTTGTGGCCGCGCACGACGCCATCACGTGGTTGACCAACGAGGGCAAGATCACCGCCACGCCCATTCGCGACTTCGTCGCCGCAGTCTCGGTGGGCGTGGTGCAAGGCGTGCCGCTGCTGGACCTTGAATATGTTGAAGATTCAGCCTGCGACACCGACATGAACGTGGTGATGACGGGCGGCGGCGGGTTTGTGGAAGTGCAGGGCACGGCCGAAGGGGCGCCGTTCAGCCGCAGCGAAATGGACCAGTTGCTGGCCTTGGCCGACAGCGGCATCCGGCAGCTCGTCGCGGCGCAGCGTGCGGCGCTTGCCCAGCCGTTGAAGGTGCCATGAGGCTGGTGCTGGCGTCCAACAACGCCAAGAAGCTGAGCGAGCTGTTGGTGTTGTTGGCGGACCTGGGGGACACGGGTGTTGCGTTGGTGTCGCAAGCTGAGCTGGGCATTGAAGAGGCTGATGAGCCCTTTGACACCTTCATTGAAAACGCTTTGGCCAAGGCCCGCCACGCCGCGCTGGCCAGCCAGGGGCCGGCGCTGGCCGATGACTCGGGCCTGTGCGTGACGGCCCTTGGCGGTGACCCGGGTGTGGCGTCAGCACACTTTGCGGGTCTTGAAGCGAATGGGGCTGCGGGTGGAGTTGCGGGTGGGGCTGATCTGCCGCCGGCCACGCTGGCGCGCGAAGAACGCCGTCGGCGGCAAGACCAGGCCAACAACACCTTGCTGCTGCAGCGGCTTGACGGGCAGGCGCAACGCACGGCGTTTTTCATCAGCACCTTGGTGGCGGTGCGCCATGCCACCGACCCGCAACCGCTGGTGGCCGTGGGGCGCTGGCCGGGCCAGATCCTGCACGCGCCGCGTGGCAACGCGGGCTTTGGCTACGACCCGTTGATGTTCATTCCCGAGTTGGGCCTGAGCGTGGCCGAGTTGAGTCTCGAGCAGAAGAACCAGCACAGCCACCGCGCTCGTGCTTTTCTGCAGATGCGCGCTCTGCTGCGCGAGGTGTGGGGCCTGTGAGCCTGGCTGGCGCTGACGCGGTCAGCCACTACCTGCGCCCGGGCACGCTGCAACTGGCGGCGTTGCCACCGTTGTCGCTGTACGTGCATTTGCCCTGGTGCTTGAAGAAGTGCCCGTACTGCGATTTCAATTCGCATGAACTGTTGGCTCCCAGGCTCACTGCGGCCGAATCTCTTCAAGGGGGAGCGTTCGGCTTGGTGCGGCCCGGTGCAGAACCGGCACCTGCACTGCCGCAGGCTCAATACCTGGATGCGTTGCGCGCCGACCTTGAGTCGGCCCTGCCGCTGGTCTGGGGCCGGCGCATTCAAACGGTGTTCATCGGTGGCGGCACGCCCAGCCTGTTTTCGCCCGAGAGCATTGACCGCCTGATCGGCGACATCCGTGCCCGTGTGGTGCTTGAGCCCGGTGCCGAAATCACGCTCGAGGCCAACCCGGGCACCTTCGAGCGCGACCGCTTCCGAGCCTTCCGCGCGGCCGGTGTCACACGGCTTTCCATCGGCGTGCAGAGCTTCGATGACGCGGCCCTGGCCCGTCTCGGGCGCGTGCACAACGCAGAGCAGGCGCGCGCGGCGGTGGAAGAAGCCGCGCAGGCATTCGACACCTTCAACATCGACCTGATGTACGCCTTGCCAGGGCAGGACCTGGCCGCGTTGCAGCGCGACCTCGACACAGCGCTGGCCTTTGAGCCGCCGCACCTGTCGGTCTACCACCTGACGGTGGAGGCGAACACCGTGTTCGCTGCAAACCCACCGGCGTTGCCCGATGCAGACCTGGCCTCAGACATGCTGGACTTGATCACGCAGCGCACCGCAGCCAGTGGCCTGCAACGCTATGAGGTCAGTGCCTTCGCGAAGGCAGGCCATCGCTGCGCTCACAACCTCAACTATTGGGCTTTCGGTGACTACCTGGGCATCGGCGCGGGCGCACACGGCAAGTTGAGCTTTCCACACCGGGTGTTGCGCCAAGTTCGCTGGCGCGAGCCGGCGGCCTACATGAAACAGGCTCTGGCGGGCAAAGCGGTGTCGAACGCCAATGAAGTGGCTCGGCGCGAACTGCCCTTCGAGTTCATGCTGGGCGCCTTGCGCCTGCGGGAAGGTTTCGCTTTGGCGCGCTTCACCGAGCGCACGGGCCTGCCGCTATCGGCGGTGATGCCACAGGTCAAACGAGCCATTGACCGCGGGCTGTTGGAATGGGCCGACGCCAGCCAACAGCAGTTGCTGCCCAGCGTGCGTGGTTTTGACTTCCTGTCGGATCTGCAGGCGATGTTCCTGGTCGACACCAAGGCTTGACAGTCAGTGCTCAGACACGCGAGGTGGCGGCACCTGCGTGGGCGCGCAGGTAATCCATCAAGCGCGGCGCAATCTTCAGCAGCGGCAACACTTCGTTTGCCGCGCCGTGGGCAATGGCCTCGCGCGGCATGCCAAAGACCACACAGCTGGCTTCGTCCTGGGCCACATTCCAACTGCCGGCGTCGCGCATGCTGCGCATGGCCTTGGCGCCATCGGCGCCCATGCCGGTGAGCATCACCCCCAAGGCATTGCGGCCGACCACGCGGGCCGCCGATTCAAACAACACTTCGACCGACGGTTTGTGGCGGTTGACCGGTTCGCCGTCGACCACGCGGGCGATGTAGTTGGCGCCTGATCGCTCGACCGACAAGTGGTAGCCACCCGGCGCGATGTAGGCATGACCTGGCAGCACCCGTTCACCGTCACGCGCTTCGGCCACGGCTATCCGGCACAGCGTGTCGAGCCGCGCGGCGTAGCTCTTGGTGAAGCCCGGTGGCATGTGCTGGGCGATCATCACCGCGGGGGCGTCGGCCGGCAGTTGCACCAGCACTTCGCGAGTGGCCTCGGTACCGCCAGTAGAGGCGCCGATGAAGATGATCTTCTCAGTCGACAAGCGGCCCAGCGAGGCCACTGGTGCGGCGGATGTTGTGGCCGTGGCATGGCCACCACCCGCAGCGGCCACCGTCGGTGTGGGCGTTCGGTGCACCTTGGCGCGCGCGGCTGCACGAATCTTTTCGGTGATGTCCTGGCCGAGCTGGCGAAGGCCGTCGGCCACGCCCATCTTCGGCTTGGCCACAAAGTCCACGGCGCCCAGTTCCAAGGCCTTGAGGGTGACCTCAGCGCCACGCTCGGTGAGCGTGGACACCATCACCACCGGCATCGGCCGAAGCCGCATCAGGCGCGACAGAAACTCAATGCCGTCCATGCGTGGCATCTCCACGTCCAGCGTGATGACGTCGGGGTTGAGGTTGCGGATCATCTCGCGGGCCACCAGCGGGTCGCTGGCCGCGCCCACGCAGCACATGTCGGTTTGCCGATCGATGATTTCTGTCAGTAACCCGCGCACCAGGGCTGAGTCGTCCACCACCACCACACGGGTCTTTGCTGTTGCCATGACTGCCTCGTTTAAAAAGTTGTGCTCGGTCAGAAGAGGTCGACGCTGCCAGCGGCAGCGGCTGCTGCGGGTGCTTTCACCTGGGCTGCCCGCTCCAAGGCGGCGAGGGCTTCGGTGTTGGCTGAGGCCAGGCGTTTGACCATGGCTTTGCCGCTGGCCGGTAGAAAGCACACCTTGCGCGGGTAGATGTCCATCACGTCTTTGCTGACAACGGTGATGCGTTCGGTGCGCAAGTAGTCCAGCACAAACTTGGTGTTGCGTTCGCCGACGTTGAGGGTGTTCATGCCACTGATCACGGCGCCGCCGCCAAACACCTTGGCTTCCATGCTGGCGCGGCTGGCGCCGCGCTTGACCATCTCGCCAATCAACAGGTCCATCGCGTAGCTGCCGTAGCGGCCGCTGTCCTGCTCTTTGCCGTTGCTGCCCAGGCTGGCCTCGGGCAGCAGAAAGTGGTTCATGCCGCCGATGCGTTTGTCGCGGTCCCACAAACAAGCGGCGATGCAGCTGCCCAGTGTGGTCAAGACGAGGATGTCTTCGTTATGCACAAAGAATTCACCCGGCAGAACTTTCACGGCGTCGTTGCCGAAGTGCGCGTCGTAGAAGAAAAACGAGGCTTCGCCGGGCCTGCGGGGTGCGGCTTTCAATTGCGCCAGCCGCAGGGGGTGGCGGTTGCCAGCGCCGGCTGCGGGCGGCAGTTTGGCCAGCGGTGGCGTTTGTGTGAAGGGGCTGTTGGGCGCGACGAGGGCAGGCATATGGCAATAGGGTTTTTTGGTTTTCGGCGGCGGCTCGGCATTCTTGAATCGCGCTGGTTTTGCGGTGATGTTGCGGTGATGTTGCGGTGATGTCGCACCGGCGTCGCCCAACGCCGGCTGTGGCGTCAAACCCGCTCGTAAATCGTCTTGCCGCGCAGGCGAAAGAGGTCCCGTGCTTCGGTGAAATTTTCGGAGTGGCCCACGTACAGCAGCGCGCCCGGCGTGGTCACGGCATGGATGCGTTCCAGCACGGTGCGCTGAGTGGGGCCGTCGAAATAGATCATCACGTTGCGGCAGAACACCAGGTCAAAGGGCTGGCCCAGGGACGACCAGCTGGAGCTCATCAGGTTGAAGCTGCAAAAGTCGATGAACCGGGCCAGTTCGGGCTTGATGCGAATGCTTCCAGCATTCGGCCCGGTGCCGCGCATGCAGTGGCGCTTCAGCCGCTCGGCGCTCAGCCCTCGGGCGTCGGCCGGGTAGACACCGCGGCGTGCGGTGGCCAGCACTTTGGTGTCGATGTCGCTGCAGACCAGTTTGACCTGCGCCGACACACCCAAGGTTTCAACCACGGTCATGGCCAACGAGTAGGGTTCTTCGCCAGTCGACGCGGCGTTGCACCACAGTCGAATGGGCCGCGAGGCACGGGCCCTCAGGTCATCGACCAGCGCCGTGAAGTGGTGTTCTTCGCGGAAAAAGGCGGTGAGGTTGGTGGTCAGGCAGTTGACGAACTCTTGCCACTCGGCTTCGCTCGCAGCGCCAGTGGCACTGTCGAGCCAGCGCAGGTATTCGGCAAAAGAACTGTAGCCCGTTTCGCGCAGGCGTCGCGACAGGCGGCTGTAAACCATGGCCTGTTTTCCAGCATTCAGGCTGATGCCCGCACGCTGGTAGATGAGTGCGCGGATGCGCTCGAACTCGGCTGAGGACAAGGCGAATTCCGGGTCCGCCAGGCCGTTGTTGGCGCTTTTTGCGGCGCTTGTCACAGTGTTCGTCACGGCGTTCATCACTGCGTTCATGAGTGGGGTATCCAAGGGCCAGGTGGCCGGTTTGCTGTGAACTTCTGGCCCATTCGCGAGCAGACTGCACGGCCACAACCCAAGCTGACACAGCGTGGCGAGCGCCTAGTCTGTGCCGCACGGTCGGTGCGACATGGCCGGAAATGGGCCACGATGGGCCTGCTGTTCAAGGCCATTGCCTGCCTGATCGCGCTGCTAGACTGGCGCGAGGGCGGCCACTCTTCCGCTCGAGCCCCTAGCCACCGCCTGCGTCTTGGACCGCCACACCGCGACCCTTCAGAAGGACACGCCCGCACTGCAGCTTGAACAAGCGTTGCAGTTGCTTGGCGCGTCGGGGCGGTTGCCGCCGCTGGGCGAGCGCGGCAGCGCTGGCTACTTGCAGGACTTGATCAATGCGCTGGTGGATTTGTCCAGCCGTGACGCCTTGACGGGTCTGGCCAACCGCCGGGCCTTTGACGTGGCGCTGGAGCGCGAAATTGACCGGGTGGCCCGCAGCGGTGAACCTGCGCTGCTGTTGACCCTGGACATCGACCATTTCAAACGGGTGAATGACAGCTTTGGCCACAACGCCGGTGACCAGGTCATCAAGGCCGTGGCCACGGCTTTGCTGGACAGCGTTCGCCCCATGGACCTGGTAGCGCGGGTGGGCGGTGAAGAGTTCGCCATCATCTTGCCAAATTGCGCGGCAGCCTTTGGCGAGACCGTGGCCGAGCGAGTTCGCCGCCGCGTCGAGCGCATGCCGGTGCAAGTCGGGCCAGGCCAGCAGATCACCGTGAGCGTGAGCATTGGCGGGGCTTTTGCGCCGCAATGGGTGCGCTCGACGCCCAAGCTGTGGGTTGAGCGAGCCGACCAGCAGCTTTATCGCGCCAAAGCGCAGGGCCGCAACCTGGTGTTGCTGGAGCCAACGGCCGTATCCGTGGTCAGCAGTGAAGAAAAACGTTTGTTGTTTGACAGTTTCCAGTTTCAGGACCATGACTGAGCCCCCCGCATGAGTAGCGACTTCAGTCCTTTGAGCCAAGACCTTGGCCCCGCACCAGCAAACCCGCGCCCGACCAATATCCTGGCCGTAACCAGTGGCAAAGGCGGTGTGGGCAAGACCTTTGTCTCGGCCAACCTGGCTGCTGCCCTGGCCCGTGCCGGTCGCAAGGTGTTGGTGCTTGACGCCGACCTGGGCCTGGCCAACCTGGACGTGGTGTTGAACCTGTTCCCGAAGATCACGTTGCACGATGTCTTCACCGGCAAGTCCAAGTTGGCGGACGCGATACTGCCGGCACCGGGTGGTTTTTCGGTGTTGCTCGCAGGCTCGGGCATGGTTGAGTACTCGCGCATGACACCCGAGATCCGCGACCAGTTGCAAAGCGTCGTCGACGCTGTCACGCCGCTGTATGACCACGTGCTGCTCGACACCGGCGCAGGCATCTCTGACGTGGTGCTCTACACCGTGTCTCTGGCCGGTGAGGTGTTGGTGGTGGCCACGCCCGAGCCCACCTCGCTGACCGACGCCTACGCCACGATCAAGGTGCTGGCCACGACCCAAGGTCGGCGCCGCATTGGCCTGCTCGTCAACCAGACCCGCAAACCGGGTGAAGGCCGACAGGTCCGCATGCAGCTGCAACACGTGGTCGACCGCTATGTCAACCCGACACTGTCCAGCCCCTTGCGCCTGGATCTGGTGGGCGAAGTGCCGCTTGATTCAGCCGTGCGTGACGCTGTGCTGCGCCGCCAGTTGTTGCTGGAGGCCATGCCGGGTACACCGGCCTCGGTGGCGATCCTGGCGGCGGCTGAAAAGCTGCTGGTGCATTGAGCCGCTGAGCCATTCAGTCGCTGCCCGTTGATGGCAGGCGCTGCGGCCTGTGTTCTCAGCCTCCTAGCCTCCTAGCTCCTTAGCCTCTCAGCCTCAGCCCTTCAGCAAGACGATCAACGCCCCGGCACCGCCCTGCGGCGCGCTGGCCTGTGCGAACGCCATCACCTCGCCGCATTGCGCCAACCAGCGTTGTGCCTTGCCCTTCAATACCGGTTGCCGCCCCGGTGAGCCGTGGCCCTTGCCATGCACCACGCGCAGGCAGCGCAGGCCCAGCCGTTTACTGTCGCGCACAAAAAGTGCCAGCGCCTCGCGCGCTTCGTCGCGGCGCAGGCCATGCAGATCCAGCTGCGCTTGAATGGACCAATGTCCTCGGCGCAGGCGGGTCACCACATCGGCGCTGACCTCGGGGCGGCGAAAGCTCAGGCCGTCGTCGGTGAGCAGCAGGGATTCGACATCGACCTCGTCCGACATGGCTTCGGCCAACGCCGCTTGTTCGTCCAACAGGAGCTGGCGCGGCTCGGGCGGGGGGCGCGGCGGCGCCAGGTCGGCACGCGCCGGCGCCGCCACGGGCGTGACACGGCCCACACTGGTGGCGAAGAGCTCGCGTTGGCGCTTCAGAGCGGCCTGGTCTGCGGCGGCGGCTGCCGCGCGCGCGGCAGCTTGTTGCTGCTGGTGCAACAAAGCCTGGCGCAGGGCGGCCAGGTCTTTGAGTTGATGGGCTTTCATCGGTTGGGCTGAGCCTGTCAAATCAATTGCCGCTCGGCCATCGAGACCACCGTCCCTTGCCCGACCACCAGGTGGTCCACCAGCGTCACGTCGACCAGGCGCAGCGCGGCTTTCAAGTGCTGGGTCAGCGCCTCGTCGGCCTTGGACGGCTCGGCCACACCCGAGGGGTGGTTGTGCGCGACCACCACGGCGTGGGCGTTCAGCGCCAACGCCCGTTTGATGATTTCGCGCGGGTGCACCTGCGTAAACGTCAACGTTCCGTGGAACATCTCTTCCAGGCACAGCATGCGGAACTGCGCGTCCAGGAACATCACCAC
>Ga0105048_10012203_pt1 | contig 13501 bp, 12 predicted proteins | sample MAT05_FD_78382 | JGI IMG/M metagenome (GOLD analysis project Ga0105048, IMG submission 78382) | Freshwater microbial communities from Lake Fryxell liftoff mats and glacier meltwater in Antarctica - MAT-05 | ecosystem: Environmental > Aquatic > Freshwater > Ice > Liftoff microbial mat | place...
ACAGCGCGGCTGTGTCGGGCGCCAGGTGCCCGAACATGGCCAGTTCCACCTGCGCGCACAGCATGTGGCCGATCAGGATGTGGCATTCCTGGATGCGCGGCGTATGGGCTGACGGCACACGCAGAACCACGTCGGCCTTGCCTTCGAGTTCACCGCCAGCGCCGCAGAGCGCCACCGACGTGACTTGAAGCCCCTTGCAGGCCTCAAACGCGGCCAGGATGTTTTGCGACCGGCCCGACGTGGTGATGCCAACGAAAATGTCCCCCGGCCGCGCCTGCGCTTCCAGTTGGCGACGGAACAGCTTGTCGTAACCGTAGTCGTTGCCGATGGCGGTGATCATCGACGTGTCGGTGGCCAACGAAAGCGAAGGAAGCCCGGGGCGGTCGAATTCGTAGCGGCTGACGAACTCGGCCGCCAGGTGCTGCGCGTCGGCCGCGCTGCCGCCGTTGCCGGCGAAGATGACCCGATTGCCACGCTGGAAGGCTTCGATCATTTTTTGGCCCGTGGCCACCACCTGGCGCTGCAGTGCTTCGTCGTAGAGTAGCGCTTGCTTGGTGGCTATCGAGGCTTCGATGCCAGCCCGCAGGACCTTGGCGAAGTCGTGGGAAGTTGTCGTCACGTTGTGTCCATTGCGCGTCCGGTTAGGGCTTAGTTTAGGGTCAGCGGGCAGTGCGCCAGATTCTTGTGCGCCAGACGGTCTGGTGGTCGAAGACATAGAGCCAAGCTGGCGCGCTTTCAGGATTACCTCCGGATATATGCAACGCGACGAGTCGGGAGCCAGCGTATACGGCGTAGGGTGACTGGCTGCGCAACATCGCCGGGGAGCCCAGGTAGTGGTGGTGCGGGACGCAATCGTTCCGCAGGCGCGACCACCGCGATTTCGATGCACTGCAAAGCGCAGCGCTACCAGACTACCGAGCTCTTGCGATCCGGAGTCGATGCTGCAACCTCGAACGGTGAATGACCGGGGTCAGGTCTCCCGTTTCTCATGCTGCGTCAGAGTGCTCATTGGCTTGAGGACAAAGGGGAGACCTGACCTCAGCCTCCGCAGGGTCGGCGTGACGGCCGCACTGGCGCTGGTGACCTGTACGCCCAGAGCGTCGGTTGATGCAAACGGCGGCAGCCGGTACGTGCTGACGGGGCGGGTACGGGTACCGGCGCCGGTCGCGCCGGTCAGACGCCCGCCATGCGGCAGTCGAAGCCGTCCGCGGCTGCTTTCGCCAAGCATCGATGCCACCTACGGCCGCGATGCCGCTTGCCAGATCTTGCCCGCAAGCCACAGCGGCCACGACCGCAGGATCGTCAGGGCCGTCATGGAAGGCGCTTTCTTCGCGCCCCAGCGTGACCCTGGCTGCGTCTTCGTTGTGGCAACTATTTACGTCAGGCTTGAACTCTGCTGGCTGCGATCAAGCGGCGCAGAGTCTCATCGCTCTCGGCGCGCTCTGCGAACAGGTCATTCACCTGCCTCTTGTCTCGCCTGAGCCATTCGACTTCGGAGGGCGTCAGGTTCGACACGCAGAACGTACTCAGCTTCTGACTGGGCAAGCCTGTCGAAACCCCACGCGCGATGATGTGCCTGCGCAAGTTCGCAAACGTGCCGCCTTGGCCGACGAAATTGTCAACGAGCGGGCAAGTTCGTCCAGACTCCACGTGACCATCGAACAGCGCTTGGCTGGCGAGACGGTGCCAGCCGATCGCCCCCGTCTGTTCGACTTTGTTCATCTGGACGATGCTCGATTCCACCGCCAGCCCGAATCGCTTCGCTGGCCAAGCGGCCATGGCATCCGGTATCTTGTTTGTGCCAGCCCCCGCTTGCGTGCACGGGCGCGATGAATGGTTTTTCAGCGCACTACCGCGACAGAAGATCGGCATCGACACCCGGCATCCACTCAGCGGCCAGGGCCCACGCGTCTGCGGCGCTACCGGCCTTCGCCGCAGAGTAGCGTGGATGCGACTTTACAAATGACTTGCCGACGATCACGTAGGCGTCGTGTCGCCGCCAATCCAGCCCGCTCGCAACGGTGTCATGAACCGACACCGCCCCGGCCCCGACAAAGCCTGCGCTCGGTTGCCTATGACGCCAGCAGCCCGCCCCGAACCGGCTGACACGCGTGCCTGCGTGCCCAGCGGCAGCGTGGCCCGCGCGGCGTCGGCGATGGCTGCGTGTCCGCGGCGGGTGCTGCGCACGGGAAAGCCCGACGCATGCGCGGCCGCCTGAAACAAGTCTCGCTTTGCGGCCAGGCCCTGGCCGTTGAATCAGTGCGGCTCTTTCGCAAGATCCGTGCGAAAGGGGTGACCGCACGCGGCACGGTCGACGTGAGCATCGCAACGCGGTGCTGGGTCGATGGTTTTCGATGGCTCTACAGCGGCCGGGACCTTGACTTGTTTGAAGAGCACCTTGGGCTGCGTGTGGTGGTTTACGGCACAGCGCCGGCGATGCACACCCCTTGCCACTGCTTACATCTGCAACCTTCAGAATCACGGGCCCGAGGCCGAAATGAAGCTCAATGCTCCCGCTTATGTTCCCGCGGCGGGGCCCTGGTTTCGAAGGTATGCACATGTTCACGGTCCTGGAACTGCCCCGACGCATCCGAGCGCGCTTAAAGGCTGCGGCCATAGCGCTTGCGGTCACCATGCCGCTGGCGGCTTGCGGCGGTGGTGGCGGTGGTGGTGGCGATGGCGGCGCAGTTGGCAGCACACCCACCGCCGCGGCGACTTCGGCAACCGCCACTGCGGCGCCCGGGGTGGGCGAAGGCACCGCAGTCGCCATGGCGGCCCCAGGCAACATGGCCGACGCCGGTGCCGCTGCTGCCAGCACCAGGGTCACCGCCATGCCGTTGGTCTTGCGGGCCCGCGGCACCCTGGCAGGTGGCATCGGCCCGATCGTTCAGGTGCGGGTTGCGGGACAAGTTGTTGCCAGCATCGAGGTCAAGGCCAGCACATTCACCGACTACAACATCGACGTGCCGCCGGTGGCGCCGGGCATCATCGTCGACATTGTGTTTACCAATGACGCGCTCATCAACGGCGAAGACCGTAACCTCTTCCTGGCCTACGCGTCCCAGGGCAGCACCATGGCGCTGCTCGGCACCGTGCAGGCCGTGTACGACCGCGGCAATGGCGCAGCGGCCTTTGACGGCCTGGACGTCATAGCCGCGCAAGGCACGCTGGCCTGGGGCGGCGCCCTGCGGATAACTTGGCCGGCCACCACCAATGCGGACCCCGCCGCACTGGCCCGCGCGGGCGAAGCATCGCGCTTCCTGCAGCAGGCCACCTTCGGCCCCACGCGCGCCGAAGTGGATCGCGTGCAGGCCATCGGCACCGCCACTTGGATCGACGAGCAACTGCGGCTGCCCGCCACGCCCGACTTCGTCACCGCCTTCCAGGCCAAGATGGACCAGGGCCCCGACTTCCTGCCGCGCACCGGCAAGAGCTACACACCCACCTGGAACGTGCAGACCTTCTGGCGCACCGCCGTGCAGGCGCCCGACCAACTGCGCAAGCGCACCGCCTTTGCGCTGCAGCAAGTCTTCACCGCCAGCCTGGCCGACAGCAACCAGCATCACTACGGCCGTGCCTACGCGGGCTTTCTTGACGGCATCAATCGCCACGCCTTCGGGAACTACCGCGCGCTGCTGGAAGAGGTGGCCCTGAGCCCGGTGATGGGCATCTACCTTTCGCATCTGCGCAACCAAAAGGAGGACGGCGCCGGCCGCATGCCCGACGAGAACTTTGCGCGCGAGGTGATGCAACTCTTCAGTATCGGCTTGCTGGAGCTGAACCCGGATGGCACGCCCAAGCTGGACGCCACTGGCAACCCCATTGAGACCTACACCAACGACGACGTGATGGCCATGGCCCGTGTCTTCACAGGCTGGGCCTGGGGCTTCGACGACGCGCAGCTGACCGCCAACAACTTCCGCTGGGGCAGCCCCGACCTGGCGGCCACAGCGGCCGCGCGCGTGGACCTGCGGTCGATGAAGAACTATGCCGCTTTCCACAGCGTGCAAGAGAAGCGCCTGTTTGCCGGCAAGCCCTGGGCGGTGACCATCCCGGCCGGCACGCCCGGCCCGCAGAGCCTGAAGTTGGCGCTGGATGCCCTGCACATGCACCCCAACACGGGGCCGTTCATCAGCCGCCAACTGATCCAGAGGCTGGTTACCAGCAACCCCAGCCCCGCCTACGTGCAGCGCGTGGCGCAGCGGTTTGCCAATAACGGCCGCGGCGTGCGCGGCGACCTGGCCGCCGTGGTGCGCGCCATCTTGCTGGACGTGGAAGCGCGGCCGGCGCTGCCCGGGCCCGGGCACGGCAAGGTGCGCGAGCCGGTGTTGCGGGTGGCGCACTTTCTGCGCAGCTTTGGCGGCACGTCGGCCAGCGGCAACTGGCTGATGGAATGGGACCTGGGCGAACTGCTGCAGCGCCCGTTGAACGCGCCTTCAGTGTTCGGCTTCTACCGGCCGGGCTACGTACCACCGAATACAGCACTGGCCGATGCCGGGATGGTGGCGCCGGAATTGCAGATTGCCAGCGAATCGACCGTGGCGGCGTGGGTGAACCGGGCCGAGGACATGGTCACCCGAGGTCTGGGCTGGGACGGCAGCGGCCCGGACATCACAGCCACGCTAGCCTTCGAGACCACACTGGCTGCCAGCGGCCCCGGCCCGCTGCTGGACTATCTGAACACCACGCTCCTTGCCGGCCGCATGAGCGACAGCCTGCGCCGCGCCATCGTCAACGCCGTGGCCGCCGTGCCTGCCAGTTCGACCACCCGCGACAGAGACCGCGCCCGCGTGGCACTGTTTCTTGCGCTGGCCTCGCCCGAATACCTCGTCCAACGCTAAGCCGCCGAAGCACCCACACACATGAACGCCTCACGCAGACACTTTTTCCACAGTGCCGCAGGGCTGGCCGCGGCCGCCGGCGGCATCGGCCAGCGGATGCCCGTTCCGCTGGCCATGGGCATGGCCGGGCTTTCTGCCCTGGCGCAGCAAGCCGCAGCGGCCGACACCAGCGGCTACAAGGCGCTGGTGTGCCTGTTCATGCATGGCGGCAACGACGGGCACAACTGGGTGGTCCCACATGACACCACCGGCTACACCGAATATGCCCGTGCGCGCACTACGCTTGCCCTGCCACACAACACGCTGCAGCCCATCACCAGCAGTACCCAGGGCAGCGGGCGCGCCTTTGCGATGCCAGCCGAACTGGCGCCGCTGCGCGAGCTGTACGAAGCCGGGCGCGCATCCGTGGTGGCCAACGTGGGCACGCTGCTGCGGCCTATCACCAAAGCAGAGTACCTGGCCGGCCAGGGCGTGCCGCCGCGCCTGTTCAGCCATAACGACCAGCAAAGCGCTTGGCAGAGCCTGAACCCCGAAGGCGCGCGCAACGGCTGGGGCGGGCGTATGGGCGATATCCTGGCCGCCGCCAACGCCAACCCGGTGTTCACCACGGTGTCGGCCAGCGGCAACGCGGTGTTCCTTTCCGGCACCGGGGTGGTGCAGTACCAGGTCAACGCCGAAGGGCCGGTGGGCGTGAATGCGCTTGGCCGCAGCTGGCTGATGGGCAGCGACCAGGCTGCCGGCGCGCTGCGCGGCTTGCTGGCGGACGCCGGCAACAACCCGTTCCAGTCAGAAAACACGCGCATGATGCAGCGCGCCATCCAGGCCGCGGGCACGCTGCGCGGCGCGCTTGCTAGTGTGAACGTTCCCGCCCTGCCCGCCACGCCGATGGTGATGCCGACAGGAAACTCGACGCTAGACAAAGAGCCGCTGGCGCGGCAACTGCGCATGGTGGCGCAGTTGATCGCGGCGCAGCAGGCGCTGGGCATGCGCCGCCAGGTGTTCTTCGTCAGCCTGGGCGGCTTCGACGCGCACAACAACCAGCTGCGCGACCAGGCGGGGCTAGCAACGCGCGTGGCGATGAGCGCGCGCTGGTTCCACGACACCCTGGCCACGCTGGGCATGGGGCAGAACGTGACTCTGTTCACCGCGTCTGACTTTGGACGCACGCTCAACAGCAACGGTGACGGCAGCGACCATGGCTGGGGCAACCACCATTTCGTCGTGGGCCCGGCGCTGCGCGGGCGCGAGATGTTCGGGCGCATGCCCGCTGTGGCGCTGGGTACGGCGGACGATGTTGGCAGCGGGCGTTACCTGCCCAGCACCGCCGTCACGCAACTGGCGGGCGCCTTTGGCGCGTGGATGGGACTTTCCGCGACGGAGCTGGCCTGGGCGCTGCCGGGGCTGGGAACGTTCCCGCAGGTATGAGGCCGAGACGAAACAATTCGCTGGGCATCAAAAAAACGTATCCAAATCGCGTTTCGCCGGGCGCCGTTAGTAGTCAACACTACTTTGGGGGCGTGTCCAAGGTCACCCAATACCAACCGGAAGACCAGTACGAGATATTACTTACCAGCAGATGATCCAAGCTTTGGGTAAGCTGAGAAAGCGCTCTGACGAAACTTTCTCACCCGGAAATAGCGCTGCCAGTTGGCTGCGGCTCAGCAACTCGACCTCGCTCCAGTAAGCGTCCTGAACGACAGGCGGATGCGACGACAACAAGGCCCAGGGCGACAGCCGCACACACAATCGCCCTAGGGATCTGGGCAACCAGTGAATGAAGGGCATTACGAAGTGCGGCTCAATCGGAAACTCGAATGCGGGCGTCTGGATGAATCCGCGCTTACCCACGCGTCGTGCCTCTCGAGCAACCTGCGCTCGTGCCCCCCGTGGAATATGTTCAAAGACAGAATTTGATATGACCAGATCATAACTCTGGTCCATTTCTGGTATCAACTGACCATCGTAAATGTGAACCTTGAATTTTTCAGACCTTGCGTGCGTGGTTTCTATCTCGCTGTGCGAGACGTTGTAGATATCGACAGAGAGAACGTGGTTGACTAAACCACTCTCATGCCAAAAGTGCAAGCTACCCCCTAGATCAAGGATCCGGTATGTGTGCAAATCTGGAAAAAGTCGCTTGATATGGATTCCGCGCTGAAGCCGAAAGTGGCTGAGGATCGGATTGATGAATCGATGCCAAGGACGCATGGTGGACTCCAATTTGATAGCGGGCTTGACCCGAATATCTCACTAACGATAGATCTGCAGCCTGAATACCACCAACTTCTAAAAATGGCGATTTCAAGACCGGAGTGCAAAACCCGGGTTACTGGACCGCAGTTAGGGATTGATGAGATCTGGCCAAGATCTGCGCGACCACCTGCGGCGAGGTATGCCAATTGTGCTGAGCAAGTGGCCTGATGTTGAGGCTGTCGACGCTGGTGTCGCGTTCGTCCTGGCTATAGATCGACAGGTCGGTGCCATCGGGCCACCCCATCTCTTCCCAGCCGCATCCGCGGCGTCATCGGCAACGGCAGGTTCAGGAACCACATTATCCAAACCGCGACGGCAACCAAGCGCGGAGTAACGGCTCATAGTCACTCAGGATCGCCGGCCAGGTGAAGGCGACCACAAAGCGCGCCGCGCTCGCTGCCCTCATAGCCGGCAGCGCGACGGGGTCGGAAGCCAGCTGGTCCAGCACCGCTGCAAAACTGTCTGCCCCTTGAAAGTAGGCCGCCCCCTCGCCTGCCACCCAGCGGTTGAAGCGGTTGTCATGGGCGATCACCGCGTTGCCTGCACCCAGCGCCTCCACCAGCGACGGGTTGGTGCCACCGACCTGGTGGCCATGTATATAGGCAGCGCAATAGGCACGCAGTGCCTGCACCACTGGCTTGTCATAGATTGCGCCGAGAAACACCACCTCTGGGCCAGCCGCGGCCTTTACCGCAGCGTGGTACGGATTTTGCGGGCTGTAATTGCCCAGCACTGCCAGTTGCATGCCGCGTGGCCGGCGAGAGAAGCCCTGCACCACCTCCAGAATGGAATTCTCTGGCTCCGCGCGCGCCACTAGGGTGAGATAATTGCCCGGTACCAGGCCCACCGCGCGCACCGGCGCGTCGTCCATCGCGACAATTGCATCGGCGCCGTAGGCAATGGTGGTGATCTTGCTGGCGCGTACCCGGGTCTGCAGATGGCGCTTGATCTCGGGATGGTCGGCCACCAGGTGGTTGCCCAGCCAGCAGCCCGCCCAATCATTCAACCAGAACCAAGCTTTGGCCGCCGGGCCCCATTTGGCGCGCGACCACTCGATGCCGTCCATGTTGATCACGTTCGGCACACCGCGCACACGAAGCAGCGCGCAGAATACCGCGGTGTTGTAGCCCAGTGTGAGGCACAGGTCACCCTGGGCGGCCGCGTGGCGAGTGGCGTACCAGTCGAAAGAAATGGTGCTGCGCGGCCCACTGCCGGGCACGGCGATATGAACGCGCTCCACCCCCTGCCAGCTGTCCTCCCGCAACTGCGCGCGGCCATCCTGCTGGCAGTAAACCACTACGCGCCACCCTTTGCCACTAAGGTATAGCGCCAGCTTCTCGGCAAATGTCTCGAACCCGCCATGCGCGGCCGGCACGCCGCGGGTCCCCAGGATTCGCAATACTGGCGCTGCCGACGGGGGCGGGCTGACTCTCATGCCGTTTGCGGCGCCATGCCAGCCGCCTCGTCCAAGACCGCGCCCACCCGGCTGACATAACCTTGAACCGAGAACACCGCCCGCTGCCGCGCCAATCCCGCATAGCCGTAGTCGGCACGTAACGCAGGGTTTTCCGCCAATGCTGCCATCGCCTGCGTCAGCGCTGCAGCATCGCGCGGGGGCACCAGTAGGCCGGTCACGCCGTGCTGCACGATCTCGACCAGCCCGCCATGCGCGGCGGCGATCACTGGCCGCGCAAATGCCATGGCCTCTACTGCTACACGGCCAAAGGGCTCGGGGTCAGTGGACGGCACCACCACCACGTCGGCGGCGGTCCACACCGCGTCCATGTCAGTGCGAAACGGGTGGACGCCGATCAACGCGGCGCAACCACTGGCGGCCACTGCCGCTTGCAGCTGCTGCGCCCATTGCTCCTGCCCGGCGAAAGGTGATCCGACAATGGCCAACCGCGCGTTCCCCACATCCTGGCGCACTAGCGCCGAGAACGCCTGCACGAGCAACTGCTGACCCTTCCAGCCGTTGATGCGGCCCGCCAGCACAAAGAGTAATTCACCTGGCGCAGCGCCAAGGCTGCGACGAGCGGCATCCCGATCCGCTCCAGGGGGGGCAACGTCAACACCGTTCCATACCGTAACGTAGAGTGACGTGTGGGCTGGCCCGCCGTCGGCAATCCATGCCTGGGTTTGGCCAGAGTTGCAGATGACCCGCCGCGACAGCCAACGCACCATCTTGCGAAAAACCAGCGACAGCGCCGACTTGCCGGCGGCTATCTCGCGCACGTGCCACACATGCGGCAAACCGGAACGTAAGGCGAAGAGTGCACCGCCCAGAACCGCCACGCTGTTGGAGTACACCAACCGAAAGCGCCGCTGGCGATGCAAGCCGCGCAAGAACTGCAACGTGGCGTGCGCCGAAACCACCAGTTGCCACAGCCCGGCTGGCGACTGCATCGTACGTTGCAACTTGCACACCTCGCCTACGAGCACCTCAACACCGCAATCGCGCAGCGCCGCTACCAGCGGCCCCTGCTCAGGCAGCACCACCGTCAACACCATGTGGGCCGGCCGAAGGCGCACAAAGTCCAGCAGCGACTTGTCTGAGCCGTACAGCTCAGCCGACGAATGCACCACCAACACCGGCAAAGTGTGTGGCTTCATCTTGGCGCCAACCGGCTGGCAGTTGCAGGCCCTGCCGGTCCCGCCGGCACTGCAGGCGCCAGTTGCAGCAGCGCCATACCCAGGCCCTCGACGCTGAACTGCCGACGAACCTGCGCCCTCGTTGCCATGTCCACCGTGCCCTGGTGCAGAGCCGCGCACACCGCATCGGCAAACGCCGACGCGTTATCGGCCACCTGCAGCAGCGCCGCCACCTCAGCAGGAAGCCCGCGCGTGCCCTGCGTGGTAGTGACGATGGGGCGGTCGGTCATCAACATGTCCAGCATCTTCACCTGCACGCCACTGCCTGTCATCACCGGGTTGACCAACACCGCCGCGCCGTGCATGTGCCGCATGGGCTGCTCCACATTGGCACGCAGCGCGGCGCCGGTCTGGGCAGCCCAGGCACGTACCTCAGCACCGGGCTGGCTGCCTACTATGACCACGGTCGCGCCCGGACGCCGCTCGCGCAGCAGCGGCAATACCTCCAGCAGAAGAAACTCCACTCCACGTACGTTGTTAGGCGTGGTCAGGTTGCCGACGAATACCACCTCGCCCGGAATCGGTGGCGCATCTGCAACCGCAACGGCGGCTGCATCGGCAGCTTCCGCACTGGCGCGGGTCACGGCCAGCTCGGGCAAGGGCGGTAGCCAGTGCAAGCGCTGCACGCCCTGGGCTTGCCAGATCGCCAGGTCATCCATCGAACAGTCGAACACCGCATTGGCACGGTCCATCAGGCGGCGCTCAAAACGTGCCAGCCCCCAGCAGGCCATGCGCCAGGCGATCTGGTCTCGCCAGCGCATTGCCACAGCCGCCTGACGCGCCAGGTACTGATGCTCAATGTTGTGCGACCGGTAAGCAAGCCGTGCGCGGCTGAAGCGCGCCAGGGCCTGCAACACCAAGTGGCCGAACCAGGGGCCATCCAACCACATTAGGTCTGGCGCAAAGCCATCCAGCAACACCCACAGCTGCCGCCGCTCATTGCGCAGCGGCACACGGGTAGCCGCATGCCAGGGCGTGCGCCAGGCCAGCGCCAACTGGCGCAGCGTGCGCCAGGGGCCGCGCCGCATCGGAAAGCAAAAGCGTGCTGTCACCACCGCGTCCACTGCCGCCAGGTCGGCCGCGCTGGGCGCCAACGGGCCGTCGTGCTCCACCAAGCAGACCAGCATCACTTGATGGCCCAACAACCGCAGCGCCAGGATGCGGCGCCAGATGTCGGCACGCCCGCCGCGGTTGGGTGGGTAGGGGATGTCAGGGGCGAACACGCAGATGTTCATGCGAGTCCGCCAAGCGGCTTGCGTGCCTCCATGAACAGCGATGTTGGATCAAACACGGCGCCGTCGCGTACATCGAGTTGGTAACCCGCCCAATCAGGAACAGCGCTTGTGTGTGGGTCAAGCCGTTGCACATCGACAAAGCCAACTTGGTGGAGCGCACGGCTGAGCGAATACCGGTCATACATCCACAGATGCGCCTCACCGCCTAGGCGGAAGCTGCCTACCCGCAGCGCCTCGCCCCCTACCCGCTGGCGCCATTGGCGCTGCAGCCAACCAGCCAGCTTGGCCGGTGTGAGGGTAGCCAGGCGCCGCAGCGTGCTGGGCGATGCCGCGTCTCGCGCTGAGGAGAGCAGATCGCGCGCCACTACGCCGATGCGGGCATCCACGAAGTCCTTGTTCACTATCCCCGGCTGGCGCAAGTATTCGGCCATCGCCCCGCCGCTGTGGTTGCGCACGACCTGGTCGTACATTTCCAGCAGCATCCAGTCGTAGTCGGCCGCGGCGCGGGCTGACGGTGCAGCGCGGTTTTCCTGCAGCAGCCGCAGGTACTCGGTTGCAATGTCCTCCAGGTCTGGCACAACCACCCGCAGAATACCTCCCGGCCGCAACACCCGCAGGCATTCGGCCAGGAAGGCAGGCGCCTTTTCCTTGGGAATGTGCTCCAGCACTTGGGAGTGGTAGAGCACCTCAAAACGGTCGGCTTCAAACGGGATGCCCTGGATCAAATTGACTGCCCGCACCGCCGGGTTGGTGGAGACCATGTCGATGTTTGTCCAGGCACGGTGAAACTTGGTGCCACAGCCGACGTTCAAGTAATTGCGAGTTTCCATTGCAAAGTCCAGGTTTGTTCGTATGGGTCGGGCTGTGAACGGTGCGGGCCGGGGAAATCGACCACCTGCATGCCGGCGCTTAGGTCAAGCCAGCGCAGTTCCGCGTCAAGTCCAGCATCGTGCATGTAATCGATCGGCCGGCGCAGCCGGGCCGGCTCCTCGCGCGCAGCGGCTGGGGCCAACCCATGCGCCAGCGAGCGGCATGCCAGCGCGCAAATCTCGTCGGCAAGGCGGGCGGTCAAGCTCAAACCGCTGTGGTGTTCATCCACGCGTGCAATCCGGCGCATGGGTCAGACCGTCTGGCCGAAGATGCGCCGCAACTTCAGCTCAAACCGCAACGCAAGGTTTCCTAGACGCCACAGCGGCAACGGCATGTAGCGTGCGCGCACCGTGTAGCGCTCAGCCTCGCTGCGCTCGCCAGCCTGCACATGTGCGCCGCCATCGTCGAAGTGGGCGATGTCGCGCGGCAGATAGCGAAGCCGCGCTCCGGCGCGAAAGGCGCGCACGAACCAGTCGAAATCTGCGTTCCAGCGCAGCGTCGCGTCGAAGGGGCCGACGCGGCTGAACAGGTCGCGCCGCACAAACACCGCTTGGTGGCAAAGGTCGCCGAACAGCAGACGCCGCCGCGTAACCCAGTGGAAGCGCTTGCGGCGGGTGCCGCCGGTGCCCACATACAGCACATCGCCCCAAAGCACGTCAGGTACAGCACCTTGGCTGGCTTGCAAAGTAGCGACCACGTCGGCCAGGGTACTGGTATCGGCAAAAGCGTCACCGGCATTCAGAAAGAACACCCATTCGCCGGTGGCCAACGCCACCGCCTTGTTCATTGCGTCATAGATGCCGTGGTCCGGTTCGCTGACAAATCGGGCAGGCTGCAGCGCGCGCAACCATTCGGCAGAGCCGTCGGTGCTGGCGCCGTCTACCACCACCCACTCCACGCCATTGGCCTGCTGAGCCCGCAGCGATGTCACGGTACCCGGCAGCACGCTGCCGGCGTTGAAGCAGACGGTGACCACCGACAACCAGGGCGTGGTGCTTGCGGCTGCCACCATTACACGCTGGCAGCTTGGCCGCGGTAAAGCGCCAGCAGCGCCGGCAGCCGTGCCCGCACATCGGCCACCTCACCGCCCGCCGCCGTGGCGGCCGGCTCGCCATGCGACAGAAGGTCGTTTACCAAAGCGGGCAGCGTGTCGAACAGGCGCAGCTGGCCCGGCGCGCCGTAACGCGCCACCTCGGGTGTGCCGCCGCGGCGCAGCGCGTAGCAGGGCTTGCCCAGGCGCAGCGCTTCGAGGGTGACCAGCCCGAACGCTTCTTCCCACATGGACGGCACCAACCAGACCGACGCGCTGGCGGCCGCCTCGATCACGCGTTGAGTTGATACGTGGCCAAACAACGACAGTTGGGAGTTACCGTGTCGCGCAGCGAGGTCCGCACGATCAGGTCCGTCACCAAACACCTGCAGTTGCCAATGTGCCGGCATGCGGGGCATCAACAGGTCGACCAACGACTTAATCCCCTTGGCGTTGTCCAGCCGCCCAGCCATGTGAACCACAAATCGTCCGGCCGGCGGAGGCGGATAGGCGGCAGCGGCGCGCCTCAGCGCAGCCTCATCCACGAAGTTGTGCACCACTCGTGCCTGCAGGCCATGCGAGTCGGGGACAGCGCGGCGGTAGTTGTCGAGCAGAAACTG
>Ga0105048_10012204_pt1 | contig 13500 bp, 9 predicted proteins | sample MAT05_FD_78382 | JGI IMG/M metagenome (GOLD analysis project Ga0105048, IMG submission 78382) | Freshwater microbial communities from Lake Fryxell liftoff mats and glacier meltwater in Antarctica - MAT-05 | ecosystem: Environmental > Aquatic > Freshwater > Ice > Liftoff microbial mat | place...
CGCAAAGGCAGCGTCCCGGCGGCGAACAAGTAGACGTCAAGCGGATTGTCGCACGTCACCACATCAGATCGGTGAGCCTCGTGCCACGGGGGCGCCGTGAGCCGATCTCTTTGCGCAGCAAGACGATCTGACCGGCGTGATAGGCCCCGTGTTCGACGACGCCGTCCGCCATCGTCGCGATGTTGTAGGACTGCTGTTCGACGACCTTGAGAAAGCCCGACGACATCACCTCGCAGACCCGCACGGCCATCGAGCGGTAGGCATTGGCCATTCTCACCTGTGAGTCCTCCCAGGCGGCCGCCGTGCACGGAATAGGCGTGCGCGGCCAGTCCTCTTCCGGCGTCGGTTCCTCGAGCGCCAGTCCATCCATGCGCAAACGGGCGCGTTCGGCCCGCGCGGTCACGTGTAACACGATTTCCCAGACGGTTTTCATACTCCGAATGGGGCGTTCGACCGCGTCGGCGGCGTTCATCCCGTCAAGCGCCTCGCGCAGCGACGGACCGTGCCACATCGGTCCGGTAATGGTGCGACGGAGTCGCCCGGACAAGTGCCGAGCGTAGTCCATGTAGACATACTCGGGATGACGGACGGGCTTTGATTCGGTCTCTTCGATCGGCATTGAAGTCCCTCCGGTGTTGGGGAACCTCAATAGAACGATCGAGCGTCATCGCGCCGTCACCGCACAGTCACCTCACCGTCAGCGCCGCGGGGTCCCTTGCCCGTAAACTTGCCCGTCAAACGCTGATCGAGCGCGACGACCGTAACTTGGCGCGGCCAAACCAGGCTGAGGCGATCGAGATCGGACGCGTTGCGGCCACCCACGTGCGCCCTGTTCGGGCTGAAGCGCGCCTTGTGCGTGGGGCAGTTCAGCTGCTGCTCTCGTTCACGCCACTGCAGATCAGCGCCTGTGTGTGAACTGATGCACCGCGGCCGGATGGAAAAGGAGGCGGCGGTGCCACCGCCTACTCCGACGTGTGTGCCGTCGCGCTCCACAGCGACACACGTCGGATAGGCGACGTCGTTGGTGCGTCATTTGTGAGCTGACGCGAGCGGGCGGTTACGGCGCCTTGCGATCGTGCCGATCGAGCGCGCCGTCGAGCTTCTGCTGGCCCTTGCCGACGGCTTGCTGGGCCTTGCCCTTGAGCACCTCAGCTTTGCCTTCCAGCTGCTCCGACGTGTCGTCGGTCAGCCCACCCATCGCGCTTCGGGCCCGGCCCTTCATCTCTTCCGCCGTGCCTTTGGCGCGGTTCTCGAGGCCTTTCTCGTTGAGGTCGAGATCGTTGGTACGGTGCTTGTCGGTCATAAGATCCCCCGCTGAATGACGGCTGGCTGCGGCAGAGTTGGCAACTGCGCGGGCCAGCAATGGGGCACGGACTGCGCCCGCCATCTGACGTTGCATTCACCGTGCCAGTGCGGCCGAAGGTGAGGCACGTCACGCCTGCGACTCCAGCTCGTTCCAGACGGTGGCCCAGCACAAGCCCGATGAGCGAGCCGAGTAGGTGCAGCCGGCCAACCGGCGCCTTGTCACGGATGGTGCTGACGACGCCAAGAACAACGCGGCGAGGCCAGCCGGCGCGGGGTCGTCGCGGAGTGCGAGAATACCAGGGAAGCCCACCAGCACCCCGTCGGCCGTGGCGTCCCTGTGAAGGTATGGCGACAAGGGGAGATCTCAACTCGAATCACCGACGTCGACCGTCGGACGCGCGTGCGCCTGTCAGTATCGTCTCGCCTCTCCCCGGACCGAGACCACGAGCAGCACTGGATGGATGTCAGCACGCCGCTGGCTGCGCCATCTCGCGGAGAATGAAGGAAGTCCCAGAATCCAAGGCTGATCGCGATCGCCGACTGACGGTGCGATGACGTGAACGCGTACCGTACCATACCGTACCGTACCGTACCGTCCGCATGGCGGCCGCGGACTTGGTAGGCTTGACCGATGTCGCCGAAATGGCCGGAGTGACGCGACAGAACATGCGCAAGCTTATGCTGGCGCACGTTGAGAGCTTCCTCCCTACCGGTGCAGGCGGGTAGTGCCTCGCTACAGCCTTTGGGAGACGTGTTGACGTGACTACGCGACCACGCCGGCTATTCGCTTTCTGCCAACCGGCTGGAAGTCGCACACGTCACTGAACGAGTAAACGTCGCGAAGGAAAGGCGTCGTAGTTCTCATGCCGCGAGCGCGTAACTCGACGCGCTGGCGTGAACGGATCGTCTCTTACCGTTTCGAAGCTGTCGGCCGCCGAGACACCACGCGACCGACTATTTTCCGGCATGCCGTCTCTGCCACCCGCCGCCACGGCACCCCACGAACCGCCGCACACCGACGCCGGGCTGCACCTGCTGCGCTTCACACGCGACGGTGACCTGCTGGTGTTCGACGAGAAGCGGCCGGGCGAGGGCTTCGCGCAATTCTACAGTCTCGAGCGCAACGAACTCCGAAAGTTCGTCCGCGAGGCGGTGCGCTCCACGCTCGAACGCGTGCGCGAGCAAGATCTCTGCCGATCCGCGTTCGATAAGTATCGCGCCTATCTCGCGTCACTTCCGCCCGAAAAGACGCCCGTGCCGCGCAAAGTGGTCCAAGCGGCGCGCCGGCTGGCCAACGCAGATCAGGGCGCCAGTGTCGAGCTCGCCGAGTTGTACGACCATCTCGACGCACGTGATCCACGTCCGCTCTTCGTGACCGGACGTGCCGGCACCGGCAAGAGCACTGTGTTGCGACAACTGGCCGCGGCGCAGGGCAGCACATGCGTTGTGCTGGCGCCCACCGGTCTCGCCGCGCTCAACGCGGGCGGACAGACGATTCATTCGTTCTTTCGCTTTCCACTCAAGCCGCTCACCGCACGCGACATTCAAGGCGGAAAGTGGCTGCAGGTGGCGCGGAAACTCGACATGCTCATCATTGACGAAATCTCGATGGTCCGCGCCGACGTCGTGGACGGTATCGATGTGGCCATGCGCATGGCGAAGGGCAATGACCTCCCGTTCGGTGGTGTACGCATCGTGATGTTCGGTGATCCGTTTCAGCTGCCGCCGATCGTGTCGAAGGAGCAGTCGAGTGCGTTCGGCGACCTGTGGTACGATACGCCGCACTTCTTCGACGCGGCGGTCTTCAAGTACGCCCCGATGTCAACCATCGAGTTCCGCACGGTGTATCGCCAGCGCGATCCGGTGTGGATTGCGTTGCTGGACCGCGTGCGGACCGCGACACCGACCGGCGACGACTATCGCGTGCTGCACACGCGTATCACTCGCGTCACAAATGACGAACTCGACGAGACGATAATTCTTTCCGCACGGCGCCTCGACGCCGAGCGTGTGAACGAGCGTCGCCTCGACGCGCTCGATGATGCACCGGCCACATTCTCGGCCGAACGCAGCGGCACCTTCGGCTCGCAGGTGGGCACCGGCACGTTCAAACAGGATCCGGCCCCTGATCCGCTCGTGCTCAAGCGCGGTGCCCGCGTAATGTTCGTGAAGAACGACCCCGAAGAGAATTGGGTGAACGGCTCACTTGGTGAAGTGCAGGCCATCAGCGCCACGGGCGCCATCGTGAAGCTCGACAACGGCGCCATCGTCACGGTAAACGCGCACGAGTGGCAGCAGCTCGAGTACTGGTACGACGACGCCGCCGACGAAATCCGTCAGAAGGTGGTGGGTCGGTACAAGCAGATGCCGCTGCAACTCGCGTGGGCCGTGACGATTCACAAGAGTCAGGGGCTGACCTTCGATCGGGTGCACGTGCATCTGGGTCGTGGCGCGTTCTCACCCGGACAAACGTACGTGGCGCTCAGTCGGTGCCGCACGATGGAAGGGATGACACTGGAGTCGCCGATCGGTGCCGGTGACGTGCGCTGTGATGAGAGAGTGGTGGCGTTCATGGCGCGACTGGCGTAATTACACGAGCTCGGGCTGACCGGGTTCGTGCACGGGCAACAACGGGGCAAGTGAACGCCAGGCGTATCGACAATCCGGAACCGTGTATCCATCCGGGGCCGCGTACATGGTGTGCTCGACCGCCTCGGCGCCCAGATGCTCGTAGAACCCGCGGGCCGGCGTGTTCTGCTCGTAACACCACAGGAACAGACCGGGATGCGTGGCGCGCGCGTGCGCGACCTTCGCCACGGCGGTGAGCAGACCGCGACCAATGCCGGCACTCTGGTGCGACGAGAGCAAATGCAGATTGTCCACCAACGTGCCCCACGTGTGGTCGTCGTCGAGCGACGCAAAGGCGAAACCCACGGGCTCGCCGTCGTGCTTCGCGAGCCAGCCGAACTGCCGGTCGGTGATCATCGCCAACTTGAGGTGCCACACCTCACGTCGGTCGGAGAGCAGATCACCGTCGAGATACGCATCGGAGAGAATGCCGCGATACGCAGTGCGCCAGCTGGCACAGTGCAGCGCGGCCACCGCCTCCAGATCGGCCATCGAGATGGCATGCAGCGTCACGGGCGTCTGGTTCATCGTGCAATTATTCCGTGTGGAGTTCGGCCCATGCCCGCACGACCGCGCGCTGCGCTTCGGTTTGCGGCGAGCCGTCCGGCCCGAAGTAGGCCACCTTGTCGGCTGACATGGTCGCGAACAGTGTCTTGACTTCGTCGAGCGCTTCGTTGCCGGTGCGTCCATTTCGCACGAGCCAGCACCCCACCGTCATACCGGTACGCCCCACTCCACCCCAACAGTGGACGTACACCCGATGGCCTTGCGAGAGTCGCTCGTCGATCGTGTCGAGGACACGATTCATGAACGCGTCATCGCAGACATCCATGTCGACGATGGAGAGGTAGTCATGCACTACCTCCACGCCGCGTTCGGCGGCCAGCTCACGAAGACGTCCGATGTAGAGATCGAGCGGATCGTCGGGATGCGTGAGATCCACGAACGCCGTGACGCCCGTATCCAGAAATTGATGCAGTTTGGCGTCGCGGATGCCGTGCGGGGTGCCAAAGCGCATACCGGGATACTCGCCGGCCAGCAGCGCAGTACCGGGTACCAGGTACGAGTTGTCGATCGGACGGGACATTGCTGACCTGACAGGGAATCGGTGATACACTTCGCTGCTTGTACGCCTGTTCTGCAAGCTCGATTGCTCACCCTGCCCCGGCAAGTCCTCTGTGAAACCCTACGAACGTCTCGCTGAAGCCGCCGCGCCCGATGGCACCGTGCTCACGCTGTATCGTCACGACGGCGCGTACCTGCTGCGCATCGACGGGATCGAGCTCATGTCGACCCGCCGTTCGCAGTCGGAGGTGCAACTGGCCGAACTGGCCTGCCGCGGCCTGTCCGAACAGCTGAACGTGCGCGCACTCGTGGGAGGGCTCGGCTTCGGCTTCACCATGCGCGCTGCCCTCGAGCGGCTGGGCCCCGACGCACTGGTGATGGTGGCCGAGATCGTCCCCGAGGTGATCGCGTGGAACCGGAATCCCGATTATGCGCTTGCCGGCGCGGCGATGGATGACCCGCGCGTGGACATTCGCCTGGGTGACGTGCTGACGCTGCTGCGGGAGCACGTAGGTGTATTCGACGCCATCATGCTGGACGTGGACAATGGCGCCGAGTCGCTGACGACCTCGGGCAACGCCAAACTGTATGCGGATGCGGGGATACAGGCGGCGATCGCGGCCCTGCGGCCCGGCGGCCGCGTGATCTACTGGTCGGCCGACGCCGATCCGACGTTCGCGAAGGCGCTGCGACGCAACGGACTCACGGTCACGACCGAGAAGAGCCGCGCCCACGGTAAGAAAGGCGCCGCGCATGAGCTCATTGTGGGGGAGAAGCGATGATAAGCACTTCCGGCAGTTCCAGCACGAGCGCCGCTTCGGCCTCCGGGAGCCGTTCGGCAGATCGTAGCTTTTTCTCCATGGCGCGACTGCGCTGGCCCGTTTCTTCGATGGTGCGACTGGCCGTGTTGAGCTGTCGCTGCACCCGGTCGAGTACATCCCCGAACTTTCCGAACTCGGTTTTTACCGCACCGAGTACGCGCCACACCTCGGCCGCGCGTTGTTCGACCACCAACGTTTGAAAGCCCATGCGTAAGCTGGTCAGTATGGCGGCCAACGTGGTCGGACCCGCCACCACCACGCGATACTGCAGCTGCAGATCACTCACCATCGACGGGTGACGAAGCACCTCGGCGAACAGCCCTTCGGTGGCGAGAAACATGATCGCGAAATCGGTACTCGCCGGCGGATGCACGTACTTGTCGTGGATCTCTCGGGCCGCCGCGCGCACGGTGCGCATGAGTGCATCGCTGGCCGCCTGCACGGCCGCCACGTCGCCCTGATCCGACGCGTCCTGCAGCCGCCGCCAATCTTCCTGCGGGAACTTCGAGTCGATCGGTAGCCACACACAGGTGGCGGGATCATCGAGCGGCCCAGGCAGCCGAACGGCAAACTCCACGCGCTCCGCGGTGTCCGACCGAATGGAGACATTCTTGCCGAACTGCTCGGGCGTGAGCACCTGCTCGAGAATGGCACCAAGCTGCACTTCGGCCCACGTGCCGCGCGCCTTCACGTTGGTGAGCACGCGCTTGAGATCGCCCACGCCGGTGGCGAGATGTTGCATCTCGCCGAGTCCCTTGTGTACGGTATCGAGGCGATCGCTGACCAGCTTGAACGATTCGCCCAACCGCTTCTCGAGCGTCTCGTGCAGCTTCTCGTCGACCGTGCGACGCATTTCGTCGAGTTTGCGCTCGTTGCCTTCCTGCAGCTCACGCACGCGCTGATCGAGTGTACCGCGCACGCGTTCGAGTGACGCCTGCGTGGTCTCGATGGACTTCGTGACTTCCTCGCGCAGCTCGCGCGCCGATAGGCGCGCCTCCTCGCGCGCGCTGCGCAATTCTTCGCGGAGCTCACGCCGCGCGCGTTCGGGATCGGCGTTGCCGCGGAACAGGTTCACCAGTAGCAATACGACGGCCAACGCGGCACAGAGCAGCGTGAGGATCGCCATCGGGTCACCCATGCGATTCTCCCGTAGCTCCGGTGTGTTGCATCGCACCACGCAGCAGCGCCTCGAGCCCACTACCCCGCTTCACCGTTCGCGACACCGCCGCTCGCATGACTGATTCGTCGCCGACGATCAGCACCTGCTCCCGCGCGCGGGTCACGGCGGTGTACAGCAGCTCGCGTCCAGGCACGCGACTGCCCTTGGCCGCGAGCATCACGATCACGTTGGTGAACTCCGAACCTTGTGCCTTGTGCACCGTCATGGCCCAGGCGGTTTGTGTGTCGGGCATTCGCGCCGGCTGAATGGCGCGGGTAGCACCTTGAGGTGCGGTAAAGTGCACGAGCATCTCCCCGTTCTCCTCCCACGCCACGCCCACATCGCCATTGAACAGCTGCGTGCCGTAATCGTTCGCCATGACCAGTACCGGACGTCGATGATACCAGTGTTCGGTGATGACCGTGCCCTGACTACGCAGCCAACGTTCGACTTCGGCGTTGATCCCGGACACGCCCCATATACCCTCGCGCTCGGCGCAGAGCACGCGAAACCCATCGAGGGCCGCGAGGGCCGCCGCCGGAGTCGCAGTGGCCAGATATGCCTCGAGGTGCGGCACCAACAGCGCCCGTAGCTCCGCGCGATCGTGCGGCGCCGGCGCCCAGCGCACATCGGCACGTTGGGCATCGTGCACGACCACCGTGAGTGCAGCGGCGTCGCCAGCCAGTATGGCGGACGCTGCATCGCCGATCGCGGGGTGGGCTTCGAAACGGTAACTGCGCTCGAGCCGTTCGACGCTGCTTTGTAGCGCGTTGCCTTCGCCGAGCTCCTCTGCCACGCGACAGATCGCGCCCAGCACGTCACCAGCCTCCACGCTGGACAGCTGATCCTGATCACCGACCAGCAACAGCGTGGCGTACGCGGGGAGCGCCGCGATGAGCGCATCCATGAGCAGCACATCTACCATGCTGGCTTCATCGAGGATCACGAGGTCGTACGGCAACGGCGTGCCGGCGCGCGACCAGAAGCGATCGCGGTCTGGCTGATACCCAAGCAAGCGATGCAGCGTGCGCGCGCTGTGCGGTACGCACGCGCGAACCTCCGGCGATGCTTCGAGTGCATCGAGTCGCAATTGGACAGACTCCGAGAGCCGCGCCGCCGCCTTTCCGGTGGGCGCGGCGAGCGCTACACGAAGCTCCGGATCGCGAGCGAGCGTTTCCATAAGCAGTTCCGCGATGCGCGTGGTTTTCCCGGTGCCGGGGCCGCCGGTTATCACGCGGAACCTCTGGCCGTCGTGGGCGAGCGAATCGCGAATACGCACCACGATGCGCTGTTCGGCCTCGAAGTATCGACGGAACTGCAGCAGCGAACCATGCAACACCAGTACCGATGGCACAACCGACGGCACCGCTTCCAGCGTGGAGCGCCACCACGCGGTGTCGCGACTCTGCAGCAGCGCGCAGATATCCACGGTCCCGACGGCAACGGCGAGATCGCACGCAAGCTCCGATGCTTCGGCGGCGAGATCACTCAGCGACAGCGCGCTGTGGCCATCGTCCCGGGCACGGGCCAGCAATGCCACGGCTACGGCCACGGGAGTCACGACATCACCAACCACACCGGCGCGACGGAGCGTGAGCTCGCCGAGCACACGATCGCTGGTAGACAGGAGATGGTGCTCGACGGCTGCGTCGAAGAATGCGGTGAGGTCCATGCTGACGCTCATGACGTGCCTCCGAAGGCGCGATCGAGCGCGTGCAGCAACTCAGCCCTCGGTGCATCGGTGAACCAACCATCACGCCCGGTGGCGGCAATACCGCGTAGGAAGGCGTAGGTGACCTGTCCCCAGTGTCGGCTGGCGTCGTAGCCACGCTGCCGCGCGCGCAGGTGCCGGTGCAGCGCGACCAGATACACATGGTACTGCAGCGTGTAGTGCGCGGCGTGCATCGCGGGCTCGAGCGCGCTCGGCGCGTAGTCGGCGTTGTCGGCGCCCAGCCAGTTCGACTTCCAGTCGAGAATATGCCAGCGCCCGTCGTGCTCGAAGGCGAGGTCGATCGACCCCGTGAGATACCCGCGAAACTGGTCGTCACGCAATCGCCGAAGCAGCGGTGCGTAGGCCTGCGCGTGCGGTGACCCGTGTGCGACGAGAGCGTCGGCTACGGCCGCGATGGAGAAGTCACGCACCGGCATCGCGAATCGCCATTCGCGCAGCGTGGCCTCGCGCGGCACGACGGCCAGCGCGAAGCCCGCGTTCGGGATCTCCGCGTTGCACACCGTGGCGATCATCCCCCGGATGTGCGCCGGCGTCCACCGCGCGTTGGATGGTACCGGCACGCCGTGGTCACGCAAAGCATGCTGCACTTCGGCATCGGTAAGCGCACCCGGGTTGGTGAAGTCGGTATGTTCGAAGAGGCCGTGCAACACGTTGCCGATGTCGGCACCGGGGGGCACACCGCGGAAGCCAGCTACGTGAGTGGCCGTGCCCCGCGCTTCGTTGGGCTGCAGGATGTCGTCGACATCACGACTGTCCACGTGTGACACGTTGCGCGTCAGCATCGTGAAGCTGCTGCTGCGCCAGATGGCGAGCTGACCAGCCGCTACGTTGAACTGCAACGGTGCTCGCGTGGCGTTGGTCACGGAGGCTATCGGCGTCGACGTGGCCGGCAACGACAACACGACGTCGGAGATCCCCATCGTATCCGTATTCGCGGCCACAAGTGCGCTGATGGCTTCCTTGTTCACGCTACCACCACCGCCCTGAATGAGCCAACCAAGAGCGGAGGCCGCGGCATCGGAGAAATTGCCCCACGTGACGTAGCAACGGGACTCGGCGCGCGTCAGCGCTACATACGCGAGCCGCAGGTCTTCGCCCAGTTGCTCCAGATCCTTCTGCTCGCTGCGCTGCGCGTGGAACGGCGAGTCGATATCGAGCACCATCCCTTCATTCAACGGTGTGAGCGAATACGGTGCACCGAGGGCCTTCGTCGTAAATGACCTGCTGTTCCACAGCGTTGGACAAAAGACCACCGGCCACTGCAGTCCCTTCGCCTTGTGAATGGTCAGGATCTGCACGGCGTCGACGTCGCTCTCCAAACGCATCTCGCGCCTTTCCGGCGTGATCATCGACGCACGTTCACTCGACACCCAACCCAGCACTGCGTCGGGTGTGAGTGGCGACACAGCATCCGCTTCCTGCAGGATCTCCAGCACGTGTCGCACGTTCGTGACCCGTCGCTCGCCCCCCTGCAGCGCTAACAGACGCGCCGTGGCGCCGCACGCGTTCAGCAGCCAAGCCAGCGCCGTCGCCCCACCGTGCCGTAGCCACATCGTTCGTGCCCGAACCAGCCGATCAAGGACTGCGTCCCACGCGCCATTCCCGTCGTTGCGCAGCGTGTCGGCCACGGCCACCGCGTCGCATCCCCACAATCGTGTGGCCATGGCTGACCGCACCGCGACCCCGTCCCGCGGCGACGCGATCGCCTCGGCCAGCCGCACCAGTTCATCGGCTTCTTCACTGGCCAACACATCCTGATTGGCGCCCACGACACAGGGCATGCCGGCCGCATCGAGCGACGCTTTGACCGCCTGCGCTTCGGCGTTGGTGCGCACCAGCACCGCCATCGCGCCGGCGCCCAACCCCGCAGACGCGAGTCGGTGCATTTCCACCGTGACTGCTTGAATTGCCAGCGCAGTACCGCGCTCTTTGCTGACCATGCCCTTGGACGTGTTGTACTCCTCGCCCACCCACATCCACTGCAGCGCACGGTTCTCGTCTCCCTTGAGAGCGCTGGGCACGCTGACCTGATTCGCCGCCGAGACCTCGGGCACTCCAATACGCTCGGAACTCAAGGCGAACGGCTCACTGTTGTTCCGGAACAGCTGCGTCACGCTACGCACCATCGCGTCCGTACTGCGGAAGTTCGTGAGCAGCGTATAACGTCGTTCGATGTTCTCGGCGACTTTCAAGTAGGCGTGCACATCGGCGTTGCGAAAGGCGAAGATGGATTGCTTGGGGTCGCCGATCAGGAACAGCGGACAGCCGCTGAACGCCGTCGAGAAGATCGGGAACTGGGTGGGGTCGGTGTCCTGGAATTCGTCGATCAGCGCCACGCGAAAGCGCTCGCGGATGCGTGACGCGAGCAGTCCATTAGGCCCTTCGGCCACCAGAATATCGTGCAGGCGACGCAGCAAGTCGTCGAAGCCCATCAGATGCCGCGCCTGCTTTTCCTGCTCGAACGCCTGCGACACCGTGAGCACGAAGTCCTTCAACAGCTGGGGCGCCGCCTCGGGAGCCGCGTCGATCGTCGTGCGGGGGTGCCGCATGTACGGCCGCAAGAGATTCTTGATCCACGTGAGTGGATCTTCGCCGCTTTCGGTGATCAGGTCCGCTGCGGATTCGTCGTGCAGCACACGCCGACGCATCCAGTCCTGTGTGAGCCGCTGCAGGATCTCGGTATCGTCCTCGAGGAAGGTGCCGCCGAAATGTACGCGACTTTCCAGTGCGCTTTCGGAGAGCACGCGATGACAGAAACCGTGAATGGTGGACACGCCGAGGTCGTCGAGCGCAGCCAGTGCTGCGCGCACGATCGGTCCGCCGGCGCTGCCGTGCAGATCGCGCAGCTCGAACAGATCGTCGTTCTTGTCGTTTCGCGGTGGCGGCGCGCTGGACCACACGCGATCGGCGTCACGCAGCACGGCGCGGATCCGCCCGATCAGCTCCTGCGTCGCCTTCTCGGTGAAAGTGACGACAAGAATCTGGCCGAGGTGCTCGACCTTTCGCTCGAGCAGCAGTCGCAGCACGAGTCGGGTGATCGCGAAGGTCTTTCCGGTACCGGCACTTGCCTCGACGAGCGTGATGCCGGGCTCCAGCGGGACACGGAGCGCGTTGAACGGCTTCATATTGGGCTCCACGACGCACTGAACAGCCGCTTCGTGAGCGCTTCGAATTCATCTACGAAGTTTGCGAACACCAGCGTGTCGCGAAAGCAGAGCCGGAGATACGAGTCGGTCTCGTCACAGGATACGTTGTACTCGCTGGCCGCGAAGGCAGCGGCCGCCTTGGCGAGGGGGTCCTGCCGCTTCTTCCGTGACTTCACTTCGGCATCGATACTGGCGTTGTGCACCAACGCCGCACGATACGCTTCCGCCGCATTCGGGAAAAACGGCAACGGGGCACGACGCGCGGCCTGCATGGCACCGATCCAGTCATCCAGAATGTCCTTGGCGTTCGGCACCGACGTCAGCGCTTCGATGACCGCTTTCTCCTTTTTGGAGTCCGGATAGATCAGCACCGTCGTTGCGGGCACGTCGGCACCCTGCTGCCTCGCGGCACACATCACGACATGCTCGACCCAGGCCACGATGCGATGCTTTGCCGCAAAGCTTCCCGTGCGCACCACGTACCGGGCGTCTTCGATGACGCCCTCCACCGTTCCGGAAATGCGCCAGTCGGTGCCGATCACGGTCAGCGCCGCGCTGGTGCGCGCGCCCGTAGGCAAGGCGTCGAGAACCGGTTGCGCCTCGCGCTCCAGGCGCACGAACCACGACGCGCCCAGATGCCCCGGCGGAAGCTTGCCGACTGCCGTGAGCTGACGCGGCATCTTCTCGGTGTCCAGATGTCCGGACATCACCGAGCGCAGAATGTCGGCACGCACCCCACCCCGCTTGATCGGGTTCAGCCAGTGCAATTCGCTGTCCACGCTCTCGGTCGCACTGGCATCGGGAAGCCGCAAGCGTAGCTCCTGCTCACAGAACCACTGCGACGGATTGCTCCAGAAGCCGGTCACGTTGCGCAGCGCGATTTCGGTGACATCGTCGTTCACGAGATCGGGCACGGTGTCCACGAAGAACGGGAAGCCGCGAGCCGGCGCACCCGCTGCTGCCCTGCCCGCCAACGGCGAGAAGGTGATCAATCGCGGGTCGTCGTTGCTGACATAGCGATCGCTGAACGCTTGCAGCGGATGCCGCACAACCAGTGTGGCCCGTGCGCTGCCATTGGTGCGACGATCGAGGTGATCGAGTAACTCATCGATCACGATGGATGGCGCCCGCGCGGCATTGTCACGGGGATCGTTTCCACTGTACGTGAGTACCACGCGCGACTCGGCGGCCAGCAGCAGGTCGAGAAAGAGCTGCCGGTCGTCGTCACGCAAATTGCGATCGCCCTCGCGCGCCTCGCACGACAACAAGTCGAACGCCGGCCGGCGGTCGCGTCGCGGGAACGCGGCATCGTCGAGACCTGCCACAGCAATCACCTTGAACGGCACACTCCGCATGGGTTTGAGCGCGGCCACCGTAAGGCGGCCGCTCAGAAATCCCGAGCCGAAGCTATCGTCACCGAGTTCCTGCTCCAGCCAGTCGCGCACCACGCTGAAGGGTACGAGCGCCTCATACGCCGCCGATTGCGCCGTGGTGGACAGCGCCTGGATCACAGCGCGCACCGTGTTCAGCCCTTCGCGCTCAGCAGCCGACGTCGGCGTCACGATGCGATCGAGCAGCCCGGAGAGTTCTACCGTCCACTCGGCGATCGTCCGCGACTGCCGCCACGATTCCAACGTGACCGCG
>Ga0105048_10012205_pt1 | contig 13500 bp, 11 predicted proteins | sample MAT05_FD_78382 | JGI IMG/M metagenome (GOLD analysis project Ga0105048, IMG submission 78382) | Freshwater microbial communities from Lake Fryxell liftoff mats and glacier meltwater in Antarctica - MAT-05 | ecosystem: Environmental > Aquatic > Freshwater > Ice > Liftoff microbial mat | place...
CAACAGTCGCATCAGCAAATCATCGCTCAGGCTCGGCTCGCTGGCTTGCAGTGCCTCGACACTGATCGCCACCCCGCGCCCTTGCGCCTCGTGCAAGCGGCCAACCAGGCGCAACAAGCCCACCAACTCGAAACCCGTTGGCAGCAGCAGGTCTTTGCGTTGATAGCGGAATGCAGATAGCGAGGCCGCGATCGATGCACCCAGCAAAATTACCACCCACGACAAGTACAACCAGATAAGAAAGATCGGCAACACCGCGATCGTGCCGTAGATCTGCTCATAGGAAGGCACCTGTTGCAGGTAGTAGGCAAACCCGCGCTTGGCAAACTCGAACAACACGGTGGCGAGCACACCGCCGGCCAGTGCATGCCGAAAGAACACGCGCCGGTTGGGGATGATCGCGTAGGCCAGGGTGAATGCGGCAAGCTCCACCAGCAGCGGGACCAGCGACAGCAGTCGCGGCCCCCACGTTGGCTCCTGATCGCTGCCGAGCACCGACAGTGACAACAAGTACGAGGACAAGGCCAGGCTGGAAACGGCGAGGAGTGGCCCGAGCGTCAACACGGTCCAATACACCAGAACGCGCGACAGACCAGGCCGCGGCGCGCTCACCCTCCAGATGCGGTTGAAGGTGTCTTCGATGCTTTTCATCATCCACAGGGCCGACACCAGCAACGCGATCACGCCCACGCTGGTCAAGCGTGCAGCGCTGTCGGCGAACTGCCGCAAGTAATCCTCGACCGCACGCGCTGCGGTGGGCAAAAAATTCGTAAACAGGAATTCGGTCAGACGCGTGCTCATCGCTTCGAACACAGGAAAGGCAGCGAAGATGCCAAATATAGCCACGCTCAGTGGCACCAGCGCAAACACCGAGGCATAGGCCAGCACGCCGGCGGTGTCGAAACAGCGATCCTCGACGTAACGATGCCAGACGAACTTCGAGAATGCACCGAGTGGCTCTCGAATATGGGCGGGTATGCGCCGTCTCAGGCGTTGCAGATTTCTCATCGCCGCAGCCTAATCCATCGAAGGCCGGTTGACATATCCCGGGTGGCCTGCCGGCCACATGCCAGCTGGCCTTCGCACCGCGAGCACACATCGCGCGCTTCTTCGCGGCGACAATAGCGGCCATTGATTGCGATTGCACACGAGACACTCATGGCCGATATTCTCATTCTGTATTTCAGCCGCAGCGGCAATGTTGCTGCGCTCGCCCGGCAAATCGCGCGTGGCGTGGAAGATGTTCCGGGCATGACCGCACGCCTGCGCACGGTACCGCCGGTGGCACCGCAAACCCAGATCGCGCTGCCACCAGAGCCTGCCGCAGGATCGCCGTATGTGGACAGGCGTGACCTTGCCGAATGCGCGGGCTTGGTCCTCGGCAGCCCGACCCGCTTTGGCAACATGGCATCGCCGCTCAAGTATTTTCTCGACAGCACCGGCGCGGAGTGGGCATCGGGCACCCTGATTGGGAAACCGGCGGCCGTGTTCACGTCCACTTCCAGCCCACATGGCGGTCAGGAGTCGACCTTGTTATCGATGCTGATACCACTGCTGCACCACGGCATGCTGATCCTTGGGCTGCCCTACAGCGAGCATCGGCTGACGACTACCGATGGCGGCGGCACACCGTATGGAGCAAGCCACTTGGCCGGACCCGACGGCAAACGCCCACTGAGCGAAGACGAGAAGCATTTGGCCCGCGCGCTGGGCAAACGCGTTGCCGTCCTCGCCGCACAATTGCAGCTCGCCCGATGACCGCCCGCCGGACGGCACTGCTGGCTTTCTGGTTGCTGTTGGCCCTGCAACCCACCTGGCAACTGCTGCTCAGCCCGGCGCAGGTTCTGCCCCCGGTGCTGGTCACCGCGCTGCTCACCGTGCCATTGCTGCTGCCGGCGATTGGCTTGGTACTGCGCCGTCCCAGCGCGCTGTTCTGGGGCGGCGTAATTGGCCTGCTGCACTTCTGTCACGGCATCATGGAACTGTGGACAGATCGCTCGGTGATCGCACTGGCGATGGCGCAGGTCGGGCTGAGTACCGGCTTGATCTTTGCCATTGGCTGGGATGGACTGCAGAAGCGGCGGGCGCAGCGGGCTGCTATCCGGGCAGCCGCCGCTGGCCACACATAGCTGGCCCCGACTTTTCACGAATCGCGCTTGATGATCGCGCGCACTCATGAAAACGCCGGGCTAGTTCGCAGCCGAGGTCGGTGCCCGCAACTGTTGCTCCAAACGGGTGACCAGCGCGTTCCGCCGCACCTGCACGCTGACCGCATCCGTCGCCAAGCCAGTGTGTCCAGTAGTCGCAGCCGGTACTTCGAGTTTGAGCACCTCCATCGCGAAGTCGATGGCAGCGCTACTGCGCGGTTGGGCGCTGCCGCTGTCTTCGACCTGAGTGCGACTGGCGCTGCGAAATCCACGCACGGGATAGGCCGGCAGCACAAAGACGTTGCCGGTGCCACAAGGATACGGAATCACGCCACCGTCGTTGCTACTTTGCAAGTCGCCGTCCAAGCCACCCTCGAACTGATTGGTGTCCACACGAACGTCGTACAACAGGCAGGTCAGCGGATCACCGGCGGAGTCACGGGTCTCGGTGACTACGAACACATGTCGCCGACTTTCGACATCGAAAGAGCCGGCGACATCGTTCTGGGCAGCCGCCGTTGTTGTGCAATGGGTGGTAACTGCGTCGACCGGGCGACAACCCTCAAACGTGGCTCGTTGCGGCGCGATGGCGGGATTGAACTTGTCAAACACCAGCACGTCGCCCACAAAGTTCGTCGCCGCAGGCGTCGTCACGTTGCTCAGGTCAAGCATCGCGTTCCATTCACCCAGCATTTTCGAAGTGTGCACAAAGACGTTGTCACCCGGCCGACCGAGATAGAACTGGAAACGCTCGATCAGAATGTTTCGGCCACCCCAGTTGAGCACCGCCGTCCTCGGGTCGTTAGGGTCGAAGGTCACCACGACCGGACCCATTGAACCCAGCTCGGCAATGGGTCCGCCGGTGTAAACACAGCCGATGCACTGGCCGCCTCTGAATGTATTCAACCAAGTGCCGTCGTTGCGGTTGTCACTGCTGATGAAACGTGTTCCACCCGCTTGCAGCAAGCCCTGCGCGGTGACCCAGGTGGGCGTGCCATCGTTGTTGAACACATACCCGGACAACGCCATGAAATTGTCCTGGATTTCCAACTGCAGGCCCGTCCCTGGCTCGACCGGGTTCCACCAGACCCCGCTCTCAGGGGTAAATGCCACAGCGGGCGTAATTCCAAGTGCAAGCAGGGTGATGGAGAGCGCGAGACGGGTACGAATGAGCATGAGAGCAGTCCGGTTGGTGATGGCGAATTCGAGCGCGCGTAGCGCGCTGCTGTGCGCGCATGCTGGCCGAACTGCACACGCACCTTCGGTGTAACAACGCACACAACTTTGGCTGGAAACAGCTTCCGTTAAGGCAGGCCCGACGTTGCAAGCTCGGCAGGCTGCAGCGCGCCGGATGAGGCCGGCACGATCCTGCGAGGCGTACAACCCGAGTCGAACAGCGCTTCCACTGCGGCTCGGTCTGGCAGCCTGTCGAGCCTAGGTGGTCACGGCGAAAATCGACTTCGGGAGGAAAGTTTTTGGACGATTTGAAGGCCAATAGTTCCTCTATCGGCCAAGGAACGGCCGACGGTCTCGTTGGACTTGGCGACCGTGCAGGCGGGTTTGCAGCCCGGATGACCTAAGTCCGCCAGGCTGATAGCCTTTGCCTTCGACTGGCGCACCGTCGAGAGGGCGGCATCTATGCTATAGCTGCCGGCATCGCCCGCGAGCACATTGAAACCGGACCAGCGACCCCAGGCCGCAGACGTTAACCACCGACCAGCGGGACAGCCATGAGCGTGTCTAATGAGATCGACAAGTCCAAGGCCTTGTGGTCACCCGAAAGTCTAAGTCTTGCCGCGCTCGACGCGCTGCAAGACGGGGTTTGGGTTTGCGAGCCAGACGGCGCACCGCTGTATCGAAACTCGGTGGCCAAAGCGATGGAGGCTCGCGTGTGGTCGCGTGCACGCCTGGTAGGTAGCATCGAAGAAGTCGTGTTCAACGACGACAACCTCAACCAGCTTCGCGAATGCGGGCGGCAGTCGTCCGAATACATGCTCGGCAGCCTAGACGATGCGACCGGCGAAGCGGTCGCCGTCGTCGCACTCGAAATGCAGGTGTTGAGTGATGGCACGGGCAATTGCGCTGGCCTGAGCTTCCACGCGCGCGACGTGAGCCGCGAGTGGAGGCGCGAGCAGACGCTGCAGGACCGCAATATTGAACTTGTGGAAGCGTATTCACGCCTTAAGCAGACGCAAACGCAACTCCTGCAGGCAGAGAAGATGGCATCCATCGGCCAGCTCGCCGCTGGCGTCGCGCACGAGATCAATAATCCGATTGGATATGTGCACTCAAACCTCGGCACGCTGACGACCTATGTGCGCGGCGTATTTTCGATGATTGATACTTATGAGCGACTGTGGCTTGCTCTGCCAGCAGAGTTGCAGTCATTGTCAGCGCCGGTCGAGCTGATCAAGCAGCAAATCGACTATGACTTTCTGGTGCAGGACTTACCTCATTTGTTGGGTGAATCGCGCGAAGGTATTGAGCGAGTCAAAAAGATCGTTCTCGACTTGCGCGACTTTTCGCGGGACGGTCGTGACGATTCCGGAGAGTGGGCGCTGGCCGACGTTCGACGTTGCATCGAGAGCACGCTCAACATTGTGCGCAGCGAGCTTAAGTACAAAGCCGAGATCGTGCTCTCGTTCGCCGAATTGCCATTGATCGAGTGCATTCCTTCACAACTCAACCAGGTGTTTCTGAACCTGCTGATCAACGCCGGACACGCGATCAAAGAGCACGGTCAGATCGCGATACGCACCAGCGCGGGAAGCAGCGAGATATGCGTGTCGGTTGCAGACGACGGGGTCGGTATCCCGAAAGAGAATCTGGCGCGCATATTCGATCCATTTTTCACCACCAAACCGGTCGGCAGCGGCACCGGATTGGGGCTCGCACTGTCCTACGGCATTGTCAACAAACATCATGGCCGCATAGAAGTTTCCAGCGAACCTGGACTTGGAACAACCTTCAGTGTTTTTCTGCCACTGCGACAGCCAGCAAGCATCGCCGCTTGAGTTCAGTCTGACCGGGCTCCGGCGCAAATCACCCGGCACAAATCACAAGGGGAAGTGGCATGGCAAAATTACTGTTAGTCGATGACGAGGCAAACATTCTGAGCAGCCTTCGCCGCGCCATCCATGGTATGGCTCGCGGTAACCAAGGGGAGCCCCATACGCTGGAGACTTTCACCTCTGCAGCGGAAGCGTTGAACCGTGCTCGGGACTGTGCATTTGACCTGGTGATCAGCGACTACCGCATGCCGGAGATGGACGGGGTTGAGTTTCTTTCACGTTTGGTCGAGATGCAACCAGACATCGCCCGCATCATGCTGAGCGGCTACGCCGATTTGCAGGCGGTCATCTCGGCAATCAACAAGGTGCAAATTTTCCGCTTTGTGCAAAAGCCGTGGGACGACTACGAGCTGGAAACCGCTATGCGTCAGGCACTGGAATATCGCCGGCTGATCCTCGACAACCGCGAGCTGGCAGATCTGGTTCGCGTGCAGGAAGGTCTGTTGTCGAAGCACGAAGTCGAGTTGAAGCGGTTGGAAGAACAGTTCCCTGGACTAACCCAAGTCAAACGTCGCTCCGACGGCTCGATCGATCTTGATCTGGACGAAGAACCGTAACGTGGCGGCGTGGTCGCTCAAGCCGCCCGTTTGAGCCGGAAATCCTATGGATTGGTGACGCGGCCAGCAGCCGCGGGACGCATCTGCCTGCCCCCGCCACTCGATTCGCTGAGCTGGTCATCGTGCCGACGAAAGGCCTGGATAACCTGAGCGCGAAGGTCATCGTCGTCCCAAGGCTTGGTCAGGAACTTGTAGATGGCGCCGCGATTGATGGCGTCGGTGACTGCGGTCAGGTCGGTGTAACCGCTCAGTACCATGCGCACCGTGTCGGGGTACATCTCTTTGACCTGACTCAGGAATTCACTTCCGCTCAGGCCAGGCATGCGTTGGTCTGAGAGCACCACTTGGACGTCCTGCAACGCGAGCACATCGAAGGCTTCACTGGCAGTGGCGACGTCAAAAATCTGATAGCCGTCGCGGCGCAACAATCGCACCAGTGCGCGCCTGATGTTGGCTTCGTCGTCGAGCACCAGCAAGGTTCGCTGCGATTCCGACGCCCCGCTGCTAGCGGGAACTAGGTAACGACGTCGCAGCAGCTCGGGGATTTGCTCAGCCGGCAATGGTCGCGAGAAATGATAGCCCTGAAACTCATCACAGTGGCTGCGCCGCAAATAGCCCATTTGCGCGGCGGTTTCCACGCCTTCCGCCACCACTCGCATGCCGAGGTGATGGCCCATCGCAATCATCGCCCGCACTAATGCAGCGTCTGCTCCGTCATGCACGATGTCGGCGATAAACGACTTGTCGATTTTCAGCTTGTCCAGTTGAAAGCGCTTCAGGTAGCTCAGGCTGGAATAGCCGACGCCGAAGTCGTCAAGCGCCAACCGCACGCCCAATTTCTTCAAGGCCCGCATCTGCGCCATTGAGCGATCAGCATTTTCCATGAGCACGGTTTCGGTCAATTCCAGCTCCAGCAGCGAGGCATCAATCCCACTGGCCCCGATGATGTTCTGCATTTCCCCAATAAAGGTGGGTCGCTGCATCTGGGCGCCGGAAAGGTTGACGCTCACCGCGAAGCCGCAGAGCCCAGCCTCCGTCCACTCACGTAACTGGCGGCAGGCATCGGTCAACACCCATGCACCCAACTGCAGAATCATGCCGTTGCTCTCGGCCACCGGAATGAAGCGTCCCGGCATCACCAGACCCAACTCAGGACTATTCCAGCGCACCAGCGCCTCCAGACCAATCACCGAGCCATCCAAGGCGCTGACCTGCGGCTGGTAGTGGAGCACAAATTCGTTGTTTGCCAGCGCGTCGCGCAGGCGACCGCCAAGCTCAATGCGATCAGCCAACTCATCGCGCATTTCGCTATCGAATGTGACCGCACAATTGCGGCCGTTCTGCTTTGCTTGATAGGTGGCCGTATCGGCTTGCCGAATCAGCTCCTGCACGCTTGTTCCTGTATCGGGGTACACCGAGGCGCCGACCGAAGCGGTGAGATACACCGTTGCCGAGCTCGAAAGCAGCATCGGCATGGCGATCTGCTCGCAGAACAGGTTGCCACGCGCCGATACATCCTCCGCTCCCCCAGGTTTTAGCGTTGCGATCAGGAATTCATCGCCCGCATAGCGCATCACCTGCGCGCCGGGTCCTGCCACTGCGCTAAGCCGAGCGCTTGCTTCCTGCAGCACGCGATCGCCCATGGCGAAGCCGAGCGCGGAATTGATTGATCGGAAACAGTCGAGATCAACGAAGTAAAGCGTCAATTGGCCTTGCCCCGCTTCCGCCTTCGCCAGCATCGCCTCCAGCTGCGCCCCGGATCCATCAAAACGAGGAAGGCCGGTCAAGCGGTCATGTGTTGCCAGAAAGCGGCTTTCGTCCTCCAAAGCGCGTTGCGCAGTGACGTCGGATTGGATGCCAATGAAGTGTGCAAGTTCGCCATTGGCATCGCGCACAGGAGAAATCGCCAACCGGTTCCAAAACAGGCTGCCATCCTTGCGATAGTTGCGCAGGGTCACCACGCAGCCGGAAGCATCCACCAATGCTTGCTTTAGGATCATCCGCTCAGGCTGGTCATTGTCGTCAGCCTGCAGGAATCGGCAATTCCGACCGAGCAATTGCTCCTTGGAGTAACCACTCATTTCACAGAAGGCTGGATTGACATAAATGAGTGCGTAATCCTCCGCCGGCCCGCGAGAAATGGTGATGCCTTCTGTCGCCGATTCGATGATTCGCTGCAGCAGCAGCAGACGCTCTTCGTACGCTCGCGCTTCGGTGACGTCGCGCAATGTGAGCACACGCGACTTGCGGCCGTTCCATTGGGTTTCGGCGACTCGCACGTCGAGCGAGACAGCAGCGCCAGAGCCGTTGATCAGGTTCACGTGCGGCCCCTCGTGACCGCAAAGTCCGGGGTTGATCGTCGTTCCCACCAACTCGTCGGCCTCTCGACCCAAAATCTTGCACAACGCCGGATTGACGAACTGCACGCTATCGGCATCGTCAACCACAATTAAGCCATCGCTGACGTCATTCAGCACGTGGCGCAGCGTCAACTCGCGCTCGAAAAGGGTGGCCTCCGCCTCCAGGCGCGCAGTGACGTTAGTTGCAGCCGCAATCAACAGAAGCTGGCCATCCACTTGCAGCTCGCCACGCACCACTTCGACGAACATCGCCGAGCCGTCTTTGTGGCGGTGCTTCCAGATCCCGGCACTGCGCAAACCGCTGCGCGATTGCGTACCTGCACTTCGCACATATTCCAGATAACGGGGCACCTCATCGGTTTCGCGCAACCCGAGCACGGTCAGCGCCAGAAACTCCGCCCGCGAATACCCGTATTGTGCCAATGCCGCTTCATTGACTTCGACGATACGAAAAGTAACGGGCTCGTGCAGCCACATCGGCACGGGGCTGGCATTGAACATCGTCTGGTAACGCTTTCGACTCTCGTCCAGTTGCTGTCGCAGCCGGGCCTGGGCCAAAGCATAACGAAGGGCGCTATCAAGCCGCTCCGCGGTCAAACTTGGCTTGCCGAGGAAATCGGCAGCGCCAGCTAGGAGGGCGCGTCCATACACCTCAGCCTCAGCGTTGCCCGTGAGGATAATCAATGGTGGCCGCAACGGATCGCCTGCCGTTTCCCGCAGCAGGTCAAGTCCACTTTGATTACCGACCGGGAGACCGATCAGTCCAACATCGTGGCGGTGCTGGGCGATCTCGAGCAGCCCGCTGGCGTAGTCCGACAGCACCGTCAGTACGTAGGGCGAGTCAACCGACAGCTGCTCGAACAGGTCAACAACCAGACTTTGGTCGGCTGGATCGTCCTCAACCAGGAGCACCCGAATCTTCGCAGCTGTCTCGTCCATAGGTAATCCGCTCCTGCGAACCGCGACGACAAAACCATCCGGCCCTCTGAGCACCATACTCCAGCGCACCTTATGCAAACTACACGGTCAAAAAAACAATTTGGCAGCGGCATCCGGCGGGCTTGGAGCCGTTGGCGGCAGACACGAAACGAGTCCGCTCCATACCCATTCTGTTGGGCGCGACCCGTCGTTCGACATACGCCGGACCATCGACTTGATGGATGAGGCGTGCGCCTTATGCGGGTTCTCTGAGCGTTGCGGCCGCACTCCCGGCCGAAGCGTCAACAAGCCCGAGGCCCGGCTTTCGCTAGCGCGGCAAGGTGGCGTTGGGCGTCATATCGCAATGCATCGCACGGTCCGGATGCTCAGTTGATCTACCTGTCTCAGGATTTGCGACCAAACTGTTGTATCTGCCCACACTGGCAGTAATTGGGAGCGCGCAGTGGACCAGAGTGCTGATTCGCGGCAACGACCGGTTACAGCGGCAAGCTGGTTGTGGGCGAAATCGCGGCCCGATGACGCAATTTCGTGGCATCCGCTGGCGCTACACCTTTTGGATGTCGCCGCCTGTGCCGACGCGATTCTCGCGCGGGCGCGATCAGTCCGCTGGCAGCCGCATTTGGGATCGACCGCGAGTCGTGGTGTTGGGCGGACTTATCCCGATATCCGTGTATCCCAAGACCAGATGCTTACCGGGCGCAAGCAGGACGGCAACACGATCCGCGTGTTCTCGGTCCTCTTCGAAAGGGCGGCTGGCAGTCAGCGAACCCAGCAGATTTCGCGCGACGCTTCAATCAGGAATCGGACACGGCAAGGTGATGGGTTTGGGTCTAATGTCGGTCGCGCCGTTGGCTGTGTGAGCAACCGAAGCATCACTTGCCTGCTGTCGCCGCAATCGCGGCAGAAGCAAATTGCCCATGCAGCACTCGGCACCAGGAGTCAATCATGGATTGGCATGCACGCATCGAATCCGATCCGACCGTTTGCGGTGGGCGTCCACGGGTCAACTAGCTCGGGCTTGGATATGTTCATGGCAGTGGGAGTCTAGCGCCAATGGCCGAGCAGACGGTTACCCTGCGTGCTCCCCGTTCTCGCGGGGGCGTGAACCGTCCGACGAACTCGGCTGGGGGGCGGGTCGAACCGCGCGGCGCAGCCGGCTGGCGCCCCTCCCCCCTGACGCCGCCAATCTCATCTGAATTGAGAGAGTGATTGCCCGAGCTTCAAATTGCGGAAACAACAGAGAAATGGCTGCGCCGCTAAAGCTCGAATGTCGCGCCTTCACATCCCGCAGTTACCTGAAAAGCTGGGTTCGTGTCGGCGACTGATTCCGCCGTCATCTGGTCGAGATCAGTGTCGCTGTGATTGGGATCGTGGTGAAACGAGACGAGGCGGGCGACGTCACATAGACTCGCAAAGCGGATGGTCTGCACCAGCGAACTGTGCCCCCATCCGGTGTGGCGCGGGTACTCCGCGGCGCTGTACTGGCTGTCGTGGATCAACAGGTCGCTCTCGAACGCCAGATCGGCACCCGAGGTCCAATCGCGCGGCAGACTTGGAAACGCGGGGTTCCCCAAGGCGGGCTCGTGATCGGGCATGTAGGTCAACACCTTGCCGTTGGCCGCACGTATCCGATAACCGACGGTCGGACCCGGATGACAGACCATGCCCGCTTCCACCTCGAATTCTCCGATTGCCACTCGGCCACATGGCACGGCATGGAAGCTCAGGCGGCATGGCAGCTCGCTCAAGTGGACGGGGAACAGGGGCGGCGACAGATAGCGCATCAAGCGCCCCTGCAGACTCAAGGTCGCGCTGGCCGGCCCCCAGACATGCACTTCGAATCCGGGGCGATACAGCGGGGCGAAAAAGCCCAAGCCCTGCACGTGATCCATGTGCAAATGGGTAAGCATGATGTCGACCCGCGACAAGCTGGCTGGGAGACTGGCACCCAAGCGGCGAATACCGGTGCCGGCATCCAGTACCAACAAACTGCCATCGGAACCGGTCACGCTCACGCAGGAGGTGTTGCCACCATAGCGGGCGGTATCTGGCCCAGGCGTGGCCAGCGATCCGCGCGTACCCCACAGCTGGACCCGCATCGATCAGACCTCCCAGAACACGTTTTGCACACCGAGGAACTCCTCGCCCTGGGCAATGAAGGGCACCGAGGTCCACGTCACGTGCCGCCACATGCCATTGGGCGCACCGACCCAGATCGTCCGCGAGACGGGCGTTTGCTGGGTCAGTGCGATCACCAGCGGCCATTCGTGTTGGCCGATGTGCTTGCCCTCGTCATCGCGCACCGCAAACTGCTCGCGCCAGATGCTGGCGGGGATTTCCCCGGTCTCCTCGAAACGAATGCCGAGCAGCAACTCAGCCGGCTCGTTCCAATAGATCAGCGTGCCCTCTGCGTCAACGATCACGATGGGCATCGCCAGACTGCTTGCCAGTTGTCTGGCCAGAATCAGCTGGATTGGCTTATGCGTGGAAATGGCCGGGCTCCCCTCGGACGGACGCGCCACCATCGCGGCTGGCGCGGCGCTTGAACGTGAGTCTTAGCTTACGATTGATTGGGGCGCTTGTATTGGGTTGCGAAGAAAAGTGGCGTCGCGAGAGCAACCCCCACCGCAAAAAACCGTCATCCGTTACATCCCGGCACCATCACGATGGTCTCCTGCCTCCGCAGTGACCCGCTTGCAGCCCGCCGGAAAACCGCGTGTCTCCCACAGGCGCAGCAGGCCCAATTGCTCAGCATTGCGCAGAAATGAGCAGTCTTCTCGCCGACAGCGAGCTTGATTGTGCAATTGAACATGCCCAGAAGCCACCCGAGCTCGGCGGCCTGCCTCGCGTGTTAAAGGGCGCGCTCGTTCTGACCTACTGACAAATAGGCCATCGACAGGCGCCCGGTTTACCCATCTTCTGCAGCTCAAAGCCCCTCGCCTGCAATGTCCTGCAGCCCCCGCACAATGCCACGGTTGTTCACCGTCAGATCGTGCAGACGGGTGTCGAGGTCGGCGATGCGCAGGCGCAACAGTTGCACCAGCGCGGCGTGGTTGCGCAGCGCGTTGGCAGCTTCTGTGATCTGCACTTGCGGCAGATCGAGTTTGCAGGGGAAGTTGATCGTGTCGGTGATGCCTGAGTAATCACCGATCTCCACAAAACGGTCGCCGCAGTCACGATTGAGCGCGCGCTGCACGTCGTTGTGCATACTCATCCGGAACGCCTCCCGGTAGCGCGACTGCGCCCCCTCCCGGACGATATTCTCGATCGTGGGGACGTTGTAGATCCGCATGGCGGTGTCGCGCAACGTCTGGTTCCTGATCAGGCCGATGGCGCCGGTCGAGATCAGCTCGTCGTAGGTGGCCCGGCGTCGCGTCCGCTGTTTGTACTGGGTGGCCCGATAGGCGCTGACCAGAAGTGCTTCATCTGCCAGCGGAACCTTGCCGGCGAGGGCATTGACAGCGGTTTCAGACGCCGCCAGCACATCAAGGTTGTATTCGATCAGAAACTGGTAACCCCAAGCCTCTTCGCGCAGATCGCCCTTGAGGTGCTCGGTGAACTGTTCGGCCTGACGGTCGGTCTCGCGCTCGTCGTTCCAGTTCGACACCTGAATGCCGATGAACACGCCGACGACAACGATGCAGAAGTCGATGCCAACCGCCGTCCACTGTTGTTGCCTGACGTGCTCGATGACGCGGCGCAAAATCATGCGGATTTTCCTTATGCGGGCCGAGCGCCGATGTGGATGACGTTGCGGCGTTTGAGCTCGGCGAGCAGTCTCATGGCGCGGCCACTGCGGTGCCATCCTCTGCTTCCCACGTTTGATGCGCTTTGGCCAAGGCGAGGTAGCGCGGATGCTGGCGCAGCGATTCCAGACCAGGGCTGGCGGCGAAGCCGCTGAAGGTGACCGGGCCGAACAAGGCGGACACCGCTTCCAGATGATCGAGTGCGGCATCGGCATCGCCGGCGCGCGCGTAGGCGACGGCTAGTGACACTCGCACTCCACCTTCTGACCACACATCGCGCGGCGTGTTTTCGCGGTAGTCGCGCTCGGCTAAGCGCACGCCTTCGAGGTCGCCAAGCATGCCGGGCAAGTCGCAGGGAAAGTAGAAATAATTGCCGGAAGATGACCAACCGCCTGGATAGGGTTTGTCCTGCTCAGCCATGCGCGTTTTGATGGCCATGAGTGCGGCCGTTGCAGCCTCTTTTTGGCCACCGAGCAGCAGCGCTTCTGCTTGCGCCATTGGATAAACCTCCGGGTATTCCGGAACCTTCCGCAAGCGCTTTGGCCACAGGGATTCCGCCAGCGCTTGCTCGATTCGCTCGGGCTTGCCGCTGGCTAACGCGATGCGAAAAGGCAAAGTGGCGTAGAAGTCGTTTGCGCCGTCCAATGCCGCCCACGCTTCGTCGAAGGCGCCGCGACCGA
>Ga0105048_10012210_pt1 | contig 13495 bp, 11 predicted proteins | sample MAT05_FD_78382 | JGI IMG/M metagenome (GOLD analysis project Ga0105048, IMG submission 78382) | Freshwater microbial communities from Lake Fryxell liftoff mats and glacier meltwater in Antarctica - MAT-05 | ecosystem: Environmental > Aquatic > Freshwater > Ice > Liftoff microbial mat | place...
AATCGCAATTTTGCAGGCCTGTTCCGGTGATTTTCCATAACGCATGGCTTCTACAATTGTATGACTCCCACAGATGCGAACCACTTCTTCGCCGATACCTGTTGCAGTTGCCGCTCCTACTTCATTATCGACAAAGAGTCCGGCACCAATGATAGGAGAATCTCCAACGCGACCTGGTAATTTATACGCCATTCCGCTTGTACTACAGGCTCCACTCAGGTTATTAAATTCATCAAGAGCTATCATTCCAATGGTATCATGATTTTCTTTGATCCTCTTTTCAATTTCATGCACTGTAATCATAGGATCATATTTTGCTGTTTTCATCCATTTCTTCCAGTTCGCTTCTGATTTGGGTGTCAGGAGATTCTGTTTTTTAAAACCATTGAGCAAGGCAAATTGTAACGCACCGTCTCCAACCAATTGCACATGGGGTGTTTTTTCCATCACCAGTCTTGCGACACTGATGGCATGCATAATATGTTGCATACACATCACCGAGCCAATATTTGCTTCGTGATCCATGATACAGGCGTCGAGTGTTACATTCCCATCGCGGTCGGGAAGTCCGCCATATCCGACGCTCTGATCTTCGGGATCGGCTTCGGGAACCATTACGCCCAGGTGAACTGCATCCAAGGCAGTTCCATGCCCGCTTAATACCTCCCATGCTTTTGCATTTGCCTTTTTGTTTGGCTCCCAGGTACTGATCACGATGGGATCGTTGGTCCAGGTTTTCGCAGAGGCCAATAATTTTTTAGGGATAGCGAAGGCTGGCGTGATTGTGCCGAGTAATTGGACAAAGGTTCTTCGATTCATATGGTGAACATTTTTTTCATAAATGTAATTCACAAATTAATATCTCCGGGTTTTCTATAGATTGCCCATAAAGAAACCGCCGTTTTAGAGGCGGTCTTTTTTGACTAACTTAAAATTTTAGTGAATTTGCAAGGACCTCACGCCCAACCCCTCGAAAAGAGTGGGGAGTAACCTCATAGTAGTCGCTCCAACTATTAACGTCTTTAGATATTACTTTTTTAAAAAAAATAAATACTCAGGATGACGGTTACTTCGTAGCAGAATTGTTCACACATCGAAAGTCTTACTGGCAGCAGACAGAGCTAGCATTGACAAATTCTTCGTCACTACAAATTGCATTTCTTGAAAAAAATAAAGACTCAAGATGAAAAACAATCCCTCTTGTTTTTCTTCCACCCTAAGTTTATGTCTGCCGATAAGGCAGGCTGTCGAAGAGGCTCATTTCGCCGCTCCGTAGAAGGGTTTTTGCAACCTGTCAAAGGCTTGGTAGCTAATAATTGAGTAGTTTAACGGATAGTCAACGTTTTTTTATCTAACCCGAGGAAACTAACTGGCCTTTTCCGCCTCAATCTTTGCCTTAATCTTTGCTTCAATTTCTGCAGCCATTTCAGGATTATCGATCAGGATTTGTTTCACTGCATCGCGACCTTGTCCTAGTTTGTTGGTATCGTAACTATACCATGATCCGCTTTTCTGAACAATCCCATGATCAACACCAAGATCACAAAGCTCGCCGGTTTTACTGATACCTTCTCCAAAGATGATATCAAATTCTGCCTGACGGAATGGAGGAGCCATCTTGTTTTTTACAACCTTCACACGGGCACGATTACCAATGGCTTCGTCGCCATCTTTGATTTGTGCAATACGACGGATATCCAAACGAACCGATGCATAGAACTTTAAGGCATTACCGCCTGTGGTCGTTTCCGGACTTCCGAACATCACTCCAATCTTGTCTCTCAACTGATTAATAAAAATACAGCAACATCCTGTACGGTTTATAGTAGCAGTAAGTTTACGAAGGGCCTGACTCATCAAACGAGCTTGTAGTCCCATTTTACTATCACCCATTTCGCCTTCCAACTCAGCTTTTGGTACCAACGCTGCGACCGAATCTATAACGACAAGATCAATAGCGCCTGAAGATATCAGACGATCTGCAATTTCAAGGGCTTGTTCACCATAATCGGGTTGTGAGATCAAGAGGTTATCTATATCTACTCCAAGTTTTTTTGCATAGGAGGAATCGAATGCATGCTCCGCGTCGATAAAGGCACAGATACCGCCTTTCTTTTGCGCTTCTGCGATACAATGCGTTGCGATAGTGGTTTTACCGGACGATTCTGGTCCATATATTTCGACAACCCTTCCACGAGGAAGACCACCAATACCAAGTGCGATATCTATACCCAACGAGCCTGTTGAAATGCTATCCATTTCTACCACCTCTTTATCTCCAAGTTTCATGACAGATCCTTTGCCATAATCTTTATCGATCTTTTCCATGGTCAGCTTGAGTGCTTTTAATTTTTCGTTTTCAACGGGTACTGCTTCTTTTGCCATTATATATGTATTATTTTCTTTTTTGTGAATGAAACAAATGTATTACTTAATATGATTTCTGAACCGTGGAATCGGTCATTGTGAATAAAAATTCTGTACGCTTCTGAAACCGTTGTTTCCCTTTTCTGAAATCCATTGCAAATATGAACATACGCTACATAACGTGTTTATGCAGTTCTGAACTGATTCAAGAATACTTTTCATATCATTTGGTATTTAAACATGGGAATCTTAATGATTCACATGGCAAATCTAGAAGGCAATCGCACATAGAAAAGGGAAACTTTGCGAACAGGGATATTTGTTTGTGAACAGGGAAAATACGTCATAAACAGGATTTGTAAGCGTCCACAAAAATGAAATTCTTCTAGATCTCTTGGTTAAACTAACCATGTAATGCAAACGATAATTTATTTATTACATGCGCTGTGGCAATCCGGATAGCTATCGGAAAACAAGTAGCCTAAATCCAAGACGCATTGGGCAGGAGAGAATTACACGTGTAAAACCTGTATTGTCCAGAATGACTCGACCGGACATGAGCGTCTGCCGCCCAATCGCCATGGCCTCACTAGAATTTTAGTTTACCCAATTTCTTATCCTTTTTCCACCAGTAAACGTTCACAAACTGTATGGCTGAATGTTTCCGAAGTTCGTTTGCCATAATTCACCACCATGGTCTTATCAAAGGCTTCCACAGAGTTGATCCTGACCTTAATTCCTAATGACAATTCACGGCTGTTTAAGAATTTCAGGAATTCGGAAGATGTATTGAGCACAGCCGCAAGAGTAACCGTTTCCCCGGCTTTGCATTCACTCAGTTTATTGAATTCCTTCCATAACATTTTACCATTCTTATCAGGAATCGGGGATCCATGGGGGTCTATTGTTGGGAAGCCCAATAACTCATCCATTTTTTCAAAAAAGAGAGGTGATTGAATGTGCTCTACCTGTTCGGCTATCGGGTGCACATCTTCCCAGCCAAAACCCATTTGCTGCACAAGGAACATTTCTGTAAGGCGATGTTTACGGATAATAAAAGCGGCTTCTCTTTTGCCTTTATCAGTGAGCTTTAATGGTTTATAACTTTCATAATGAACCAGTTTCTTCTGGGCCAGTTTCTTCATCATACTCGTTACCGTAGGCATTTTGATCTCAAGGTGTTTGGATAATTCATTCACATTCACCTCGCCTTTAAGACTTGCGAGGTTGAATAATGCCTTCAGATAATTTTCCTCAATCAATGAATTCATGAGGGCAAAGGTAGCCTTTTGAAATCGAATGCCGTTTGCGTATATGTATTAGTCCATGGAGCAACATGAAAATAGTTTCTTAAAAATAATTTTGTTAGAGTTATCTAACTTATTACTTTTGCTGATTGAACTCATACGTCGAAGAACGATAATAAACTATATCATGAACATACGATCTGCTTACCTGCTTATCCTTCTTATTGCATCCGGCATTTTTATGCTAGGATCCTGCAAGAAATTGCTGCCCGCCACTCCTGCGAATGATCAACTCCTTGACGGACCTGTTGACGGGCTTTCATTTGAGCAACAGCAACAATTCCTCAAGGGCGATAAAGCGTTTAATAAACAGGTATTTACAACGGTAACCGGGCTGGGTCCGGTGTTTGTAGCAAACAGTTGTGGAAGTTGTCATGCCGGAGATGGGAAAGGACATCCGTCCACGACGCTGACACGTTTTGGGCAAACTGACAGTAGTGGTAATTCATTTTTACATCTTGGCGGCCCGCAGTTACAAAACAGGGCCATTCCGGGTTTTGATCCTGAAGTTATCCCAGCCGGGGCAAGTTTCTCTAAGTTCACACCTCCGGCCAATACAGGATTAGGATTTCTTGAACTGGTTTCTGACCAGGATATCCTAGCCCTGAGCGATCCGAACGATGCGAATGGGGATGGCATTTCCGGTGTTCCGAATTGGATCACGCTTCCTTCGTATATTATCCTACAAACAAATGCAATTAGTCAGGGCGGGCGATACATCTGCAGGTTCGGGAAAAAAGGTGCCGCGTATAATTTATTGAACCAAACGGTGAATGCCTACAACCAGGACATGGGTATAACATCGTTGTATAGTCCGTTTGATGTGTACAGCGGTCTTGAAACAGATCCGGAGATTTCTACTAAAGACCTCAATGCAGTGGTCTTTTATTTGCAAACATTAAAAGCGCCGGTTCAGCGTACACCGAATGATCCTGAAGTGCTTTCAGGCAAACAACTCTTCAGCCAGATAGGTTGTGAGAATTGCCATACGCAAACATTAAAAACAGGGTACTCTCTGGTTACACCACTTTCCAATAAAGAGTTTCATCCCTATACCGATCTCTTATTGCATGATATGGGACCGGGTTTGGATGATGGTTATACAGAAGGAAATGCCAAAACATACGAATGGCGAACCCCACCACTTTGGGGCATAGGACTTTCTCCTGCCTCTCAGGGCGGATCATATTTCCTCTTGCATGATGGCCGGGCCAAAAGTATTGAAGAGGCCATCGTTTTACACGGTGGTGAAGCAACGAATAGTACGAACCAGTTTCAATCGCTTTCTACGTCAGATAAAAAATCATTGATCAAATTTTTAAGCTCCTTATAAATCATGGACAGAAAAGAATTTATAAAAACTTGTGGCTTTGCTTGTCTTGGAACCACGGTGATGACTAGTTTGCTGGAAGGATGTGTCAGCCCGACCTATTTTGCACTCGCTGAACTTGCTGGCAATCAGTTGACCATAAAGAAAACTGAATTCACACGAACGGAAAAAGGAAAAGAAGTACAACGTACCTATGTGTTGATAAAAACAGATAAATTAAATTTCCCGGTTTGTGTTTATAAAATTACTAATGAAGAATATTCTGCCTTATTAATGGAATGTACACATAATAGCTGCGAACTAAATCCGCAGGGAAGCTTTCTTGTTTGTCCTTGTCATGGAAGTGAATTTTCTAACAAAGGCATAGTTCAAAACCCTCCAGCAGAGAGGAATCTGCGCACATTTAAAATCACCACAGACCATGAGAATATCTATGTTCAATTATAAAACCATCGTTCTGATGTTAACTTTCATCAGCATCACTGCAATGGCGTCTGCACAAAAAGACAGTACGTTCATAAAAAGAATATCGGCAGACAGTTCCAAACAAAAACTGAATATGGATGCCGTGTATAACCGTCCGTTTATGACCATAGGAAAATTGCCTTTGGCCATCGGTGGTTATATCGAAGCCAATACACAGTATGCTGCGACGGATGGCATCTCAGATGGATTCTCTTTTCAAATGCGTCGTATGACCTTGTTCTTTTCGTCCACCATTGCCAAACGGATCCGGTTTTTTTCTGAACTCGAATTCGAGGATGGCACCAAAGAGATCAACCTTGAATATGCGGCCATGGATATTGAATTTCATCCTTTACTGAATTTTCGTGGTGGCATTATCATGAATCCGATCGGTGCCTTTAATCAGAATCATGATGGTCCCCGATGGGATTTTATAGACCGGCCTATTTCAGCTACTACCATTCTCCCGTCTACACTTTCCAATGTTGGTGTCGGTTTTCATGGCAAGCGATTTACAGGCAACTGGATAGTGGGGTATGAAGCGTATCTCACTAATGGATTTGATGATAAGATCATTTCGAATGAAGACAACCGGACCTCATTGGCCGCCGGAAAATCGAATCCCGAAAAATTTGAAGAGAGTAATAATGGCGTACCGATGTTCACCGGAAAACTGGCGATACGAAACCGGAAAATAGGCGAGATCGGTTTGTCCTATATGTCGGGCATCTATAATAAATACCGGGATGACGGATTGGTGCTTGACAAGAAAAGAGATCTTCATTTGCTTGCATTCGATTTTAATACATCGCTTCTTAAAAACAGGCTCTCCATTCTTGGTGAAGTGGCGAAGGTCTTTGTGGATGTGCCTGCAACCTATAGTCAGTCGTTTGGAAAGGAACAGTTTGGTGGTTTTCTTGATATCGTTGCCACGGTTGGGAAATATAAATTACTGGGTTGGGATAATGCGAAACTGAATGCGGTAATACGCATGGAATATGCCGATTATAACCAAGGGCATTTCAAAGAAACCAACGGCAGAATTGCAGATTATATCTGGGCCATCGTTCCGGGAATCGCATTCAGGCCTGTAGGCACCACGGTTTTGCGTTTCAATTATCGTTACCAACAACAAACTGATCTGTTAGGCAATCCACCAGCCAAAACCGGGGTGATACAGTTTGGAGTTTCGACTTATTTTTAAAATAGGGCATGGTAAAAGCTTCAGATCATAATGATGAAATTAAACGTTATCTAAAATACGCAAAAGCATTAAAATGAATAAAGAAATAAAGAGCGAAATACTATCAATTACATCTTCAATCTCTGAAGTTGTCCTAGATAGCTTTCTTTATGGAATTTTTAAAGACATTACCGTTGTGGGAACTGCCATTTCAATAATTAACTTACGGAAAAATATTTCAGACCAATTATTACTGCAGAAAATTTTATCCTTCCTAGTATATTTGAATTTGAAAACTGAAAAAGAAATAGAAGCATTTAAAGCTAAATACCTTGAGATGGGTGATCAGAATTTGATTGGTGGTAAAATTCTAAATGTTCTTAATAGAATTGATGAGGATATTAAAACTAAGTGGCTTGCAAGAGCCTTTAAATTATACATTGAAAGACAAATTGAACGTACTGATTTTACTAAAATTTGCTCCATCATAGGAAATTCTTATACAGACGATGTCCAATTATTATTAAAGCTTGAATTGCAAGGAACAATTACAAATAATAATAACTTGATGCCAAAAGACGTAATGGATCATTTATTTTCTATTGGGCTTCTTGAAGTAGCGGGATTTGATGGAGGAACTGCAAGGGTCGAAGATGGTGGGCTAATGTATAGAGTTAATAAATTTGGGAGAATATTTTATAAGAATATTCTGACAGATAACTTAAGTAGTTAGCCGTACTACCATTGACGAATTTAGCAAGTTATTGATTTGAATGAGTTGAAAATTGCTTCGTAGCGGAATTATCACAATTAGATCCCAGCCTTTCCTCCGGTTTACAATAATTTTGCTACGGAGCTCGGCGAAAACCAGCGATAGAAGAGAAACAAGCGGAATCGCGTTGTTTGAATCAAACATTTCATCGCACTATATTCCCGAATTCAAACAATAAGCGTGTAGCGAAGTTTTGATTCGGTGCGAAGCAATCGCCTTTTTTCGCCTTGACTTTTTGCTTACTTTTTTGTCAAGAAAAAAGTGAGAAGGAAGCAATCGAGGAAAGCTGCTCAACCTTCCTGACAGCACACAGGGCTACCATTCACGTATTTTACGTCACTACATATTACTTTTTTTGAAAAAAAATAAATACTCATGGCATTTGCCATTCTAAATGTTTGGGAAAAGAGATGCAATTGGGTAAATCGATTAAGTATTGAGCCAGATTATCCCAGTATCAATGAATAATTGTTATTGCGACGGATTCCCTATTTTTGCGCCATGGATTTCAGACCCTCACGCTTCGAGATATTACCCACTATTGTAAAGAACTTACTGATTATTAATGGCTTGCTTTTCCTCGCTACTATCGTTGCGGGGAGACAAGGAATAGACCTTACCGAATACCTGGCACTGCATCACTGGAGCTCGGAGAAATTCAAACCATGGCAACTCATCACCCACCTCTTTATGCATGGCGATGTAGGTGCACCCGGTGCCAATTATGAAGCCGGCTTTATGCACTTGTTCTCGAATATGTTCGCGCTCTGGATGTTTGGTTCAATGCTCGAGAATTCCTTCGGCTCCAAACGTTTTCTTTCTTTTTATCTGATGTGCGGTGTGGGTGCTTCCCTTTTGCATCTTGGTGTTGTGACCTATCAGTTGCAAGGTGTGCAGGACGTAGTGGCGTTGTTCAACAGACCGGTTACGCTGCAAGAGTACAGTGCTTATCTCAGTTCTCATCATATCAGTAAGAGTTCACAATTCGGATCTATTCTGTACGACATTCAACACCAATGGACAGCAGCCGCTCCGGCGAGCGAATCGTTCATACAATCAATCTCCATAGAATTGCGTAAATACCTGACTATGCAACGTGATATTCCAACAGTGGGAGCCTCTGGTGCGATCTTTGGAATCCTCTTCGCATTTGGTTATCTCTTCCCGAATACGGCGCTATACTTATATTTTATTCCCATTCCAATCAAGGCGAAATACTTTGTAGCATTTTATGCTATCTTTGAATTATACGCTGGTGTACGCAATAGTGAGAGCGATAATATAGCTCACTTCGCCCATCTGGGTGGCATGCTGGTGGCCTTCATTATCATTAAAGTTTGGAATAAAACGAATAGAAAAAGTCTTTTTTAAATGGGAACCTTTAATTCAAAATCAATTTTTCAGTTTGCCTCTAAAAGCGATATCATCAAGATCGTTCTGGCGGTTTTGATCATTTTCGTCCTGCTACAGTTCATCCGTATCAGTATGTTATTAAACTCGAACGATGACGCTTCTTTTTATACCTATCTCTGGAATAAACTGATCATTCCTTCAGATCTGAAAACATTTACCAAACAACCCTGGAGTATACTTACTTACTACTTTATCGACGGCGACTTCTTCAGCATTATCGGCAATATGATCTGGCTCTGGATCTTTGGTACTGTGATTGAAGACCTGAGAGGACCCAACAGGATATTACCAATCTTCATCATCTCCGGTATTTCAGGGGGTATTTTTATGCTGTTGTTTGGGATGCTAAAATCTGCACCCCCACAATATTTCTCCGGTGCTTCTGCGTCCATTATGGGTCTTGCCTTTGCTTCATTGCTATTCAAACCATCGTATAAATTCTGGGGATTGTTTGGTGTCGGCATTCCGATCTGGGTCTTGGTGATGGTATTCGTAGCACTTCGCCTGGCGACTATACAGGTCTATAATATTCCTCAGTTATTTTTACTTCTCGGTGGCTTGACAGTTGGGTTATTATACAATAATGTGCTGCATGGTTTCTTTGAAAAATGTAGCGACTTGTTACGCCGAAGCGGAGGTATACTAGACAATAAGAATTTTGTTCTTACCAAAAAACAGGAAATCAGAAACCAGACCAGCAAACGCATTCCTTTTAAGCATGTTCAATTGTCCTCTTCACGTATTGACGAGATCCTCGACAAGATCAGCGAACGTGGCATGCATTCTCTTAACAACGAAGAAAAACGCATTCTCGATGAATACAGCAATAGTAAAAAAGAAGCCTGATCATTGAGGAAATTTTTAAAATATAGCATATTCCTGATCAACTTATTGGTGGCTGCCCTTCTTGTATGTTCCCGGTTAATTCCTTTTTCCAACCCGTATGAATATAATTTTCTTGGTCTCTTAGGACTCCTTACACCTGTGCTGGTGGTAATCAATTCCGGCTTTATTTTCTTCTGGCTATTCAGCCGTAAGTACCTTTTTATGCTGCTACCAATGGCAGCCATCTGGCTTTCGTGGAAAGTGTTCAGTGTATGTATTGCGGGTAATTTCAACGCTGTTCAATATCTTTCAAAGACAGATAGCAGTTTGACATTGATGAGTTATAACGTCCGGCAAATGGATCTGTATCATTGGAATGCCGACAAGGATACACGCAATAAACTCATTGAATTTTTCAGAAAAAAAAACCCTTCGGTCTTATGCCTTCAGGAATTTTATTCGAACAACGATTCAAGCAGCGTGAATAATAATAGTAAAGCCATCCGCGAGGCCTGCCACTATGAATATTTTTCGGAATGTAATATGCATGTTTCCAAACGGGGAAAATGGAGCAGTGTTATTTTTTCTCATTTGCCCATTGTGGATGAGCAGAATTTTGAGATTGATGTACAGGGAAATAATCTCCTGCAGAAAGCCGATATCGTTTTCAACAAGGATACCTTCTCGGTGTTTAATGTTCATTTGAAATCCAATCAATTTAATAAGAAAGAAGCAGATCTTGTGAACAAAGACGTGATGCCGAGTTTGTCTGACAGCAATTTTAAACAATCAAAATTCATCGTACAGAAATTGCAGGATAATGCAGTGAACCGCGGACTCGAAGCGGATATCATTGCTTCTGTTATTTCGCAGAACGATTATCCCGCTATCCTTTGCGGCGATCTGAATGATATCCCTTGCTCCTATGTCTATTTCACAGTGAGAGATCATTTAAAGGATGTGTTTCTTGAGAAAGGATTGGGACTTGGCAAAACATATAGGAATATGATCCCTGTTCTTCGTATAGATTATATTTTTCATGATCAGAATATCTCCCTTCTCGGGTATGAAAAGATGGATGTGCCATACTCCGATCATGAACCGCTGATGGCTAGTTTTAGTATCTTGCGGCCCGGTAAACATCTACAGTAATTTAATTTATAGACATGACGATCGAACTTTTGGAGATACTGCGTTGCCCTGTCACGCATGAACGATTACAACTTGAAGTCCTCTCGAAAGGAATGAAACAATATGACGGCAAGGAAAAAGAGATCATCCTTACAGGCATACTTCGCAGCAGCGATTGTATCTATCCTGTGATCGATGGTGTACCGCGTTTATTAGTGGAGGCCAGTATCGACTATGAGGATTTTCTCTCGAAACATGTCCCTGATTTCAGCGACGTAAAAAAAAGGATACAAGAAAAATATAATGGCCTGCTTCGTTTTGTGATGAAGAAGAACAAACGAACCAAGAAGAGTTTTTCGCAGGAATGGGGTTTGTTCAATTATGAAACCGATAAGGTCTGGGATGCCGATCAGGAACAAATGCTCAACCGTTTCTTACAGGAAACTGATGAAAGCAGGGAAAGCCTACGTGGTAAAAAAATATTCGATGCAGGTTGCGGGAATGGATTACTCAATCAATCCATTGCAACTTGTGGTGCGCAGATCGTGGGTATGGATTTCAGTCAGAGTATCGAACGTGCTTTTGAAAAAAATGATAAAGGCAATGCCTTGTTTATTCAGGGAGATGTGCAGTTTCCACCCGTCTCGTTCGATTACTTCGATATCGTTCACAGCAGCGGCGTACTGATCTGTACCACTAATTCTGAATTGACGTTTTCATGTCTTGAGCCTTGCGTTAAACCAGGCGGCAAGATCAGTGTATGGCTGTATCATTTCCGTGATAATTACAGTCATAATGTGTTCAATGGCTTGAGAAAATATACGTCCAAACTACCCATCAAGGTTCAGTATTATCTCTATCTCTGCACGATCTTCCCGGTGAGTTATGTCATCAAAAAAATGAAAGGCAATAAACAGAATTCACGCGAAATGATGATCGATATCCTTGACTGGTTTTCTCCTGAATTTCGTTGGGAGCATGCACATGATGAAGCAGCGGCATGGTATACTAAACGGAAATACCACAACGTAAAGGTTACCACGAACGAAGTGTTTGGGTTTAATATAGTGGGCGAAAAATCGGCAATTTGACAATTTGACAATTCGGCAATCTGACAATGAAATGCAAATGTGATAGTGGGCTAATAGGCTGATGTGCTAATGGAATGCAGCGCGATGGAACCTTTTAGTTTGTCATGCTGAGCGGAGTCGAAGCAGACAATGAGACAATGAAATGCAAATGTGATAATGGGCTAATAGGCTGATGTGCTAATGGAATGCATAGGCTATGAGACAATGGTCAATGGACTATTGGAATCGGTAATCATTCGGCAAATTGCCAATTGTACTTCTCGTCTGCTGCAAACCCCTACTGCCAATTGCTTACTGCCTATTCAGCACTCGTCCATAACATTCCGAGAACTGCTTCGCCACTTCACTATATGCGTATTTACTGATGGCATCTTCAGATATCTTTTTCAGATCAAAGAAAGGATATTGCCCGATCATCATGTTCATTTTCTCTGCAAGATCTGTATTATCGCGCGGTTTTACTTTATATCCATTCGACTCATTGATAAGTTCCTTTACACCACCTACATTCGTTACGATCGCAGGTCGCCCGCAACAAAGCGATTCAAGTACCACACACGACTGGCTTTCCGTATCACTGAAAATGATCATCGCATCGCTGGCCTTGATCCGGGATGAGACGGCATTATAGGGAATGACGCCCTCGAAAAATATAACCTTATTCAACATCTTCTTTTCTGACGCGAGCTTGTAAAACTCTTCCGATACGCCACCGATAAAGACCATTTCAAAATCTCTGCGTTCTGCGGCCAGCATTTCTGTGGCTTCAATTATTCCCTGCACATTCTTTAAAGGAATCATGTTTGAAATATGAATGAAGCGGAATTTCTCTTTCGCCACAGGCTCTGTGTAATGAAAGATCGTTGTGTCTACCACATTGGGGATGGTTGTATATTCTTTTTTCAGAACCCAATTATTGATATCATCACCCAGACTATTACTCACGGTTGTCAGAATATCCGCATGTTTTAATACCAGCCTGGTGGCATAGCGGTAAAAAAAACTTCGCTTCCTGAAATGATTCTCCAGTAAAGGATTGTAGAACCCGTAATGTTCCGTCACGATATAAGGGATCTTGTAACGCCATTTATAATACAACGCCACCAGACCAGCTTTCATCGGAATCTGCACATGGATCAGATCAGGCATTCCATGCTTTTTTATAAAACGGGTATGAATAAGAAAATACTGAATAAGTCCTTTAAGCGTTTGTAAGAAACCTGTATCGGCCACATGATTTGTAAAAATATGCTCTGTCAGATGCGGATAAACTGTTTTACTATACCCGGCTACCGGTTCATCGCCTTCATACTTATGGACATACATCACATCCAGATCATGATATTCAGAAACCGCTATGGCATGGCGCTGAATGAAATCGCCATCGAAAGGACGCATTTCATTCGGATACCAGCTACATAACCACAGGATCTTTTTTGTCATTGAGCGGTGAAATTAGAACAATTTGGCAATGAGACAATGGAATGCAGGGATGATGGAACAATTTAGTTTGTCATGCTGAGCGGAGTCGAAGCAGACAATTCGGCAATGAGACAATGGAATGCAGGGATGATGGAACAATTTAGTTTGTCATGCTGAGCGGAGTCGAAG
>Ga0105048_10012211_pt1 | contig 13492 bp, 14 predicted proteins | sample MAT05_FD_78382 | JGI IMG/M metagenome (GOLD analysis project Ga0105048, IMG submission 78382) | Freshwater microbial communities from Lake Fryxell liftoff mats and glacier meltwater in Antarctica - MAT-05 | ecosystem: Environmental > Aquatic > Freshwater > Ice > Liftoff microbial mat | place...
GACTATTACCGGCGCTATAATGCCAATGTGCATCGTGGTGTTCATACGCTGAGTGAAGAAGCCACCCAAGCCTATGAAGATGCCCGCGTGCGGATTGCCCACTTTATCAACGCGCCTAGTGCCAAACAGGTGATCTTTACCAGCGGCACGACGGCTGGCATCAACCTCGTTGCCTATACGTGGGGGCGCGCCAATCTCGGCCCCGGCGACGAAGTACTGATCACCGAGATGGAGCATCACAGCAATATTGTGCCCTGGCAGATTCTGCGCGAGCAAACTGGCTTTACATTGCGCTACGTGCCAATCACCGATGAGGGCTTGCTGGATTTATCGCAGCTGGATCAATTATTGACCGAACGCACCAAGCTCTTTTGTTTTACCCATATGAGCAATGTCGTCGGCACAATCAATCCGGTGCGCGAACTAGTACAAGCCGCGCATGCAGTTGGGGCCAAAGTGTTGGTAGATGGTGCCCAGAGCGTACCCCATCTACCCGTAGATGTGCAGGCGCTCGATGTAGATTTCTTTGTCTTTAGCAGCCACAAGATGTGCGGCCCGACTGGGCTGGGCGTGCTCTATGGCAAACGCGAATTGCTCGAAGCCATGCCCCCCTTTATGGGCGGCGGCGACATGATCCGCGAGGTGAAACTTTCGGGCAGTAAATGGAATGCGCTGCCCTATAAGTTTGAAGCCGGTACGCCAGCCATTGCCGAAGTGATCGGTCTGGGTGCCGCCGTCGATTACCTGAGCGCAATTGGCATGGAATTTGTCCACGAGCATGAACAATGGCTCACCCGCTATGCCTATGAACAGCTGAGTACTCTGGCAGGATTGCGCATTCTGGGGCCTGGCCCAGAGCAACGGGGCGGGTTGATTGCCTTTACCTTGAACGATGTGCATCCGCACGATCTATCTGCGCTGCTGGACCGCCAAGGAATTGCCATCCGCGCCGGCCATCACTGTGCCCAGCCGGTGCATGATCGCTATGGTGTGGTGGCCAGTGCACGGGCCAGCTTTTATTTGTATAATACGCCTGCCGAGGTTGATCAACTGGTGGTTGGGCTGGCGCAGGCAAGCAGCTTTTTTGGCTAAATGCCAGCCGCTGCGTTTGTAGAGAATGACGAGTGATGACAATGGAAGCACTTTATCGCGAAGCAATTCTAGATCATTATAAACATCCGCGTTATAAGGGTCATTTAGAAAATCCGGATATTCACTACCATGATCACAATCCTTTTTGTGGGGATGAGTTGACCATTGAGTTGAAGGTAGAAAACGACGTGGTCGTTGCCGTAGCCTTTGACGGGCGCGGCTGTGCGATCAGCCAGGCAACGGCCAGTATGCTCATGGAAGAGATCATTGGTAAATCGCTTACCGAGTTAAAAGCCCTGGATAAAGAATACATCCTAGAGCTGTTGGGCATCGAGATTGGCCCTGTTCGCCTGAAATGTGCCCTTTTATCGCTGAAGGTGCTCAAAGCGGGCATTTGGGGATTGGAAGAGTGGCCTGAATAAACGCGCGGAAAGTTGCAAACTTTCCGGCCATAAGTCGAGACCGAGGGTACTATGAGTGAGTTTATTAAAGTTGCCACACTAGATGAGATCCCACTGGGCGGCAGCAAATTGGTCGAAGTGGACTATCTGCGGATTGCGCTCTTCAATTTGGATGGCGCAATTTATGCAATTGAAGATGTCTGTACCCATGATGGCGGTCCGTTAGTCGAGGGAACCGTCATGAATGGCTGTGAGGTGATGTGTCCGCGCCACGGTGCCCGCTTCGATATCCGCACCGGCGAAGCGTTGAGCTTTCCTGCCTTCGAAGCCACAAATGCGTATGCGGTCATTGTTGACGGCAATGATGTGTTGATTGAGCAGCCGACGTAGTCAAGTATCGGCCCTATACAAAAGGAGTAACGAATGAGCAAGCCAACATCCGAAGAAATTTTCGCTATTTTGAAACAACAGGTGCGCGATCCCGAATTGATGATGAATATTGTCGATCTGGGATTGGTCTACACCGTAGAAGTAACCGAAACCAACACTGCCGAAGTGACCATGACGCTGACCAGCCCTGGGTGCCCCGCTGGCCCGCAGATCATCACCGACGTCCAACGCTCGACGCACAATGCCTTCCCCGATCTGGACGAAGTCAATGTTCATCTAACCTGGACGCCCTTCTGGACGCCAGAGATGATGTCTGATGATGCGAAAGACGAATTAGGAATTTTCTAACGAGACTTGTGAAAATATAAGTAGTAAAGACTTCAGTCTTTCCAGAACTTGGCTAGCGACTGAAGTCTTTCCTACGATAGGACTGATTAGCTACGGCGCGCTTGGTTTAATGCGCTGACAAACAGATGCGCCAGGACAGGATTGTCGGCAATGGGCAAGGTGGGTAGTTGTTGCGCCAACCAAGCGGCCTGGTTGGCAAGCATTGCCTCGTTGGCCACATAGAACCACCCCGCCTGGGCGCGCAGACCAGTGGTCAACGCCGTGATCAATTGTTGACTCTCTGGCGATTTCGCCATTTGTGTCAACAGCGCTGCTACCACTTCCTGGGTGGGCAATTGCTTTTGGTAGGCCACGGGCAACAAAGCCCAGTTGCGCAATTGCCAGCCAGCCATAGCCGGGTGTTGAAAGAGCGTTTCGGTATAAGCGGTGAGTGTATTGGCATCTATCGCCTCCGGCACCGTAACCGGGTGCGCATCCCATGCTTGTTGCACCCATTCATCAACCACTGGCGGCGCAAACTGCCAGATCCAATCATTATAAAGCTTATATTCGCCTAGCACATCCGCGTGCTCTTTTTGGGGTTTTGTATGGGCCAACGCACGGGCCAGCAGCCAGCGCCCATAATCAAAGGGCGCTTCGAGCATTGTGGCTGTATGGCCATTATCCATCGTCACTGTGACCAACTCGCCGATGGGTTGGGGCGCAGGCACCAAGGTTCTGTCCAGCGTTTCGGTGCCAAAGAAATGGGTTAGCCCGACCAAGTCATTCCAGGCAAAGCCTAGCAAAATATTGGCTTCCAGGCGCTGGGGTGGCGTGTACAACAGCCACACACTCTGGCTGCCATTGGGGTCGGCTGGGCTTAATAACGTTCGCCAGTGCTCCGGTGACGCGGGTATATAGGCTTTGCCACTAAAGCGCGCTTTGCGCAGCGCGCGTTCAATCTGGGTTTTCAAGGGATCAGCGACTACCGCTTGCAACGTGTAGAGTGCACGCAGCACCCCAGCCTCACCCTCGGTTCCTTCTAGTCGCTCTAGCTGTTGCAGCGCTTCTTGGGCGACGCGCAGTCGTTCATCCTGTGCAATCAGGCGTAGCAAGTCTACCCGTTCTGGCGGCGGTACACGTTCCAACAACCCCATCACCATCCAGGCAATTTCCTCGCCATGCTCCTGCATCTGCGTTACATATTCAAGCAGCACATGACGATTGCGTTGTGCCTCGTCGAGCGCTTCACGCAGACTCTGAAAAGCAATCTCGGCTGTATCGGTGAGATCGGAAAGCAGCGCGGTTGGCAATTCAACCCCCAAATAACGTTGCGCAATCGAAGCGGCTGTCAAGCGCGCCTGCGGCGGAAGCCGGCGATTGGCGACGACGGCGCGCAACATTGCCACCATTTCGTCGGCGGGCAGCAGCGCGGCAATATGCCCCAGCCCCCCGCGGATCTGGCCGTTGGGGGTATCCAGATGTTTTTGCAGCAGGGTAATTACCGCCTCTTGCGGAAAGCTATGTACAATGCTGCGCGCGGCCTGGGCCAATTCGGCATCGTTATTTGTCTGTGCCAAATCAGTAAAGGCCTGCTCGAGTTGGCGACGTTGTTGGAAGGTGTTAATAATCTTATCTGCCATACGCCAATTATAGCACAAACGAGCCAGATCGCGAAGAGGCAAGGAGACACGAGACAGGGAGACACGAGATAGGGAGACACGAGACAGGGAGATACTTCGCATCTCGTGTCCCGCATCTCGCATCTCGTGTCTCTTCTCAGCTGTCGTCATTCTGGTAAATACCTTGCACCTACCGTACATTCGTGCTACACTACACGACACAGAATACCCTAGGGCTAGGGCGTCAAACATACCCGATGGCACCGATAAATTGAAGGCGAATTGAACAGGTGCCAAGCGTCCCGTACGTGATCCGCCAGTGGTCAGCAAGCGATCAGCAATCATGTCCCAAGCACTTTACCGCAAGTGGCGTAGCCAAACTTTCGACCAAGTGGTCGGCCAGGAACATGTCATCCAAACGTTGCGCAATGCCTTGCGCGAGGAGCGGGTCGCGCACGCCTATCTTTTTTCTGGCCCGCGCGGTACAGGCAAGACGTCGATTGCGCGTATTCTGGCCAAGGCGCTTAACTGTAGCGCGCCGGAAGCCGAGCGGCCGTGTGACAAGTGTCCCACCTGCGTGGCGATCAGCGAGGGGCGTATGCTCGATCTGATCGAGATCGACGCTGCTAGCAACAACAGCGTGGATGATGTGCGCGATCTGCGCGACAAGGTGGGTTTCCGACCCAGCGAAGGGCGCTACAAAGTCTATATTATCGACGAAGTGCACATGCTGAGCATTAGCGCTTTCAATGCGCTGCTCAAGACCTTGGAAGAGCCGCCACCCCATGCGCGCTTTATGTTGGCGACAACGGAACCGCACAAGATCCCCGCCACCATTCTCAGCCGCTGCCAGCGCTTTGATCTGCGCCGCATCTCTGTGCCGCAGATCGTTACCCACTTGCAGATGATTGCCAAAGCCGAAGGGTTTGGGGCCGAACCAGAGGCATTGTCGGCGATTGCGCGCAGCGCCCAAGGCTGTATGCGCGATGCGATCAGCCTGCTCGATCAGATGTTGAGCTATGGCAATCAAACCGTCACCTTTTTACAGGTGCAAGAGTCATTGGGCGCAGTCAGTGGCCAATCTGTGGCCGAGTTGGTCAATGCCATTGCCGCCAGAAATGTGGCAGCGGGACTTACGCTGATTCAACAGTTGTTGACCCAGGGGGCCAGCCTAACTGAATTCTGCCACCAGGTGGTGGAACATTTGCGCGGTGTCATGGTCTTGCAAATGGCTGGTGACGCGGGTTTGTTAAGCGATCTGCCAGTTGAAACAGTACAACTGATGCAGCGCCAAGCGCAGGGATTGGCACTGCCGATGACACTTTACGCTATCAAGCGTTTTAGCAGCGCCGTGGCCGAGTTAAAAGGCAGTCACCAACCCCAATTACCGTTGGAATTGGCCTTCATCGAATCGATCCAGGGTGAAGTCAGCGCCCTCCCCATGACGATGCTGCCGAGTAGTCAGGTTGTTGCCGCGCCTGCAATGGCCGCCACACCGACAATCGTTGCGCCGGCGTCGACCGTGCCCACGTCTGTGCTACCGCCGACAGCACAGGTGGCCGAGAGCGCGCCAGCTCAATCAGAGCCAGCGGCCACACCGCCTGAACCACTACCGCTGGATATGGCCGCCGTGCAACGTTTGAATGAGCACTGGAAAGATTTTTTGGGCATGGTGCGCAAACAACATGGCGTGCGTGTGGAAGCAGCCCTACGCGGTGTGCAAGACATTGCGATTGCCCAAGATAGTGTTGCCTTTGCCTTTGGCACAAATGATTTTACCCGCAGTATGATCGCCGAGCCGGAAACAAATGGTAAAATCGTGCTCTTGCTCTCCAAGGTATTAGGGCGTTCGGTCAAGCTGGAATGTCAGTTGGGGGAACGCGCCCAGTTGACGAATATGATTACGCTCACGTCAAACTCCACCGAGCGTGACGGCGTGGATCCGCTGTTGGAGTATGCGCTTTCGACGTTGGGTGCCGAAGTGATTGAGTCGGTCGCAAGTAACAAGTAACAAAGTGAGGATAACCTAATGGCAAAATTAAAACGAAATCGACCCCCGAGCGCGCCGCGTCCTGCGGGTGGTGGCAAACCGGCCCGCGGTGGTGGCCTTGGCATGGGTGGCAACAATCCCAATCAATTGATGTCACAGATGCAGAAGTTGCAAGAAGAGATGGAAAAGACCCAGGCTGGGTTGGAAGAAGAGGAAGTCACCGTGAGTGTTGGCGGCGGCGTGGTAACTGTTGTCGCAACGGGCGGCCAGGAGATTCGCTCGATCACAATTAAGCCCGAAGCCGTCGATCCGGATGATGTAGAAATGCTCCAAGATATGGTGCTGTCGGCGGTTAACGAAGCGCTGCAAAAGGGCAAGGCGTTGGCCGAAGAACGCATGGGCGCGCTGACCGGTGGCCTAGGTCTGCCGCCAGGTTTAGGATTCTAAAATCAGTATGCCGCGCATCGGAAAGCACACATACCATGCAACCACTTGCTGAACCTGTAAGTAACTTGATCGAAGCCTTTAATCAACTGCCTGGGATTGGGCCAAAGACGGCCAGCCGCTTGACTTACTTTTTGCTGCGCGCCGACGACTCGGTCTCACTCAATCTGGCGAATGCGCTGCTGGTGCTCAAGTCGGGCACGCTTTTTTGTAGCATCTGCCAGAATATTGCCGATCGCGACCCATGTAACATCTGTGATGATACCCAGCGTGACCCGAGTATCATCTGTGTCGTTGAGGAGCCGCTGGATGTGCAGGCGATTGAGCGCACGCGCGAATATCATGGCAAGTATCATGTGCTGCATGGTGCAATCTCGCCTGTCCAAGGCGTTGGCCCGGATGATCTGAAGATCCGCGAGCTGTTACAGCGCCTGCAACTCGCCGATAGTGAGACGCCAGTTACAGAACTGCTGATGGCTACCAATCCAAATCTTGAAGGCGAGGCGACTGCCATGTATATTGCGCGGCTGGTCAAACCTTTCGGCCTGCGCGTCACCCGGCTGGCGCGTGGCTTACCTGTCGGTGGCGACCTAGAATATGCCGACGAGGTGACGTTGGGGCGGGCATTATCGGGCCGCAGTGAAATGTAACGGGATCTTCTCCCAATTGATGCTGACCAGAAGTCGCTAGCAAGCAGGCTATGACCAATTCAACGCAATTTTCGACACAAGAAGAACAATGGCGCAACGCAACGCTTGATCCTTCGGTCAAGCGTTTTGGCGAACGGCAGAAACGCTTTACGACCAGCAGCGACAATATCACCGTAGAGCCGCTATATACACCCGCCGATGGTGAAGCGGTGGCTGAACGCTATTTGGCACAAGAAGGCTTTCCGGGCGAATATCCCTTTACGCGCGGTGTGCAACCCAACATGTACCGTGGTCGCCTGTGGACCATGCGGCAATATGCCGGCTTTAGCACTGCTACGGAAAGCAACCGACGGTATCACTACCTGCTGGAGCGGGGGCAAACGGGATTGTCGGTCGCCTTTGACTTGCCCACCCAGATTGGCTATGACGCCGATCATGCGTTTGCCGAGGGCGAAGTGGGCAAGGTCGGCGTTTCGATTAGCAGCCTGCGCGATATGGAAATGTTACTCGCGGGCATTCCGCTCGATAAGGTGAGCATCAGCATGACGATCAACGCGCCAGCCGCCATCTTGCTGGCGATGGTGATCGCCGTGGGCAAGCAACAAGGTGTGCCCGCCCATCAACTGCGCGGTACGATCCAAAATGATATTCTCAAGGAATACATTGCGCGCGGCACCTATATCTTTCCGCCTGCGCCGTCTATGCGCTTGATTACCGATATTTTTCGCTATTGCGCGGCCGAAGTACCCAAGTGGAACACCATTTCGATCAGCGGCTATCATATGCGCGAAGCGGGGTGTACCGCGGTCCAAGAAGTCGCGTTTACGCTGGCAGATGGCATTGAATATGTACAGCAGGCGCTCAATGCTGGGTTGAATATCGACAGCTTTGCTGGCCAGTTGAGCTTCTTTTTTAATGCCCACAACAACTTCTTGGAAGAGATTGCCAAATTTCGCGCGGCGCGCCGCCTCTGGGCACGGATTATGCGCGAACGCTTTGGTGCGCAGCAGGTGGATAGTTGTAAATTGCGCTTTCATACGCAGACGGGCGGCAGCACGCTCACCGCACAACAGCCAGAAAATAACATTGTGCGTGTGGCCTTGCAAGCTTTGGCCGCGGTCATGGGCGGCACCCAGAGCCTGCACACCAATGGGATGGACGAGGCGTTGGCCCTGCCCACCGAGAAATCGGTGGAGATTGCGCTGCGTACCCAACAGATCATCGCCTATGAAAGCGGTGCCGCCGACACCGTTGATCCGCTGGGCGGCTCCTACTACATCGAACAACTCACCGACACGATCGAGCGCCAGGCAGCAGACTATATTGCCCGCATCGACGCGCTGGGCGGTGCGTTGCGCGCTGTCGAGGAAGGCTTTATCCAGCGCGAGATCCAAGATGCCGCCTACAAAACGCAACGCGCAATTGAGCGCGATGAACAAGTGGTCGTCGGTGTGAATCGCTATCAAACGGCCGAAGTGGTGCAGCCAGAGTTGTTGCGCGTGGATGAGCAAGTGCGTCTGGATCAGATGGCCGCGTTGCAAGCGTTACGCGCCGCACGCGATCCGGCAAAGGTAACCGCGATCCTGCAGCAGATTGAACAGACTGCGCGCATTCCAAGTGCGCCGCTCATGCCCCTGTTTATAGAGGCGGTAGAAGCGGATATTACCCTTGGCGAAATTTGCGACACGCTGCGCAGCGTCTTTGGCGAATACCAACCGGAAAGTTGGATCTAGCCATGGAGCGGCAGGATTACTTTCGCATTATCCACAAATATATCGACCCGCATAGCCCCGTCTATCCTATCTATATCGTGCACTGTGGCTTGGTTGCCAATAAAGCGCTGAACATTGCCAAGCGCTTGCGCCTTTCGTTGGCAAGCCAAAGCTTTATTGAGGAAGCGGCCATGCTCCACGACATTGGGATTGTGCGCACCAACACGCCGGAAATTTATTGCTATGGTGACCTGCCCTATCTCTGCCACCTCACCGAGGGGCGCAAAATCTTGGAAGCCGAGGGGTGGCCCCTGCATGCAATTGTGGCCGAGACGCATGTCGGCGTGGGGTTGAGCAAAGAGCAAATTCTGGCCCAAAATTTGCCGCTGCCCTATCGTGATATGAAGCCAACGACGATTGAGGAGGAGATCATCAGCTTTGCCGATCTCTTCTTTTCAAAAAATCCTGAGAAACTATGGCGCGAACGGTCGATCAAAAAGGTGCGTGAAAATGTAGTCAAGCGGGGCAAAGAGCACACGGCCATTCTCGAAGATTGGCTCAAACGATTTCGGTAACGTGTGCTACCCCCTGGGATCGCCACCATCCCTGGTGGCAGGATTTAAAGTACACAAAAGCATTGCTGGGTTAGGATACCATGTATGTTGACACGCATTGACCATATTGGCATTGTTGTGCAAAGTATTGACGACAGCTTACAAACCTATTGCACAGGATTGGGCTTTGCCCTGCTCGAGCGGCAGACGGTCCCGGAACATCTTGTGGAGGTCGCTTTTTTGGATGCTGGCAATAGCGCGCTCGAATTGTTGGCTCCGCTGGACGATACAAGCGGCACCGCGCGCTTTCTACAAAATCGCGGCGAGGGCGTGCATCATATCTGTTTTGCCGTTGATGACATTGGGGTGGCCATGCAAGAATTGCGTGCCCAAGGGTTCCGCCTGATTGATGAGCAGCCGCGCCAGGGCATTCATGGTTTGGTGGCCTTTGTGCACCCCAAGGCCACCCATGGCGCAATGATCGAATTGCTGCAGAAACAGCACTAGCCATGGCCCAACACACCTACGCGTTCAGTCTGCCGCGCAAAGTAATTACCAATGGGCGTGTCCCTTCCACTCGTATGCTTTGGATTAGCACGTTGCTTTGGTTGGCGATCTATGGGTGGCTGGCCTATCGGCTTTGGATGCAAGGATTGCAGAGCGGCTTGTTCATCAACGGCCTACTGGCCGCGGCTACAATTCTGCTGGGGGTTTTTGTCGTCTATTCTTGGCGACAGTTGGGGTGGCGTTGGCTGCGCGGCGTTCGTCAAGGCGGCAAATGGCGCGCGCTTTCCCAGGCCGCTATGTATCAACTCGATCCATCGGCCTTTGAGGAATACGTCGCCCAACGGATTTTTGCGCGCCAGGGCTATCGGGTGCTCAATACGCCTGATACAAAAGATGGCGGCATTGATATTCTCATCACCGATGATTATGGTCAGCAGGCAATTGTGCAGTGCAAACGCTATAAGGGCACCGTGGGCAGCGCCACCGTGCGCGAACTCTACGGCACGATGATCCACACCGGTGCGGCGCGCGCCTACCTCGCCACGACGGCAGAAATCAGCAACGATGCCCGCCGCTGGGCCGAAGGCAAACCAATCATTCTCATGGATGGTGCCTGGCTTGAACAACTATCGCGTGCCGCCCCCGGCTCACACCAGATCTAGACTTCTACGCACCATCAACCAGTAACAATTGTGAAGGAGCATCTATGCCACGGCCACAGATCTTTGCCCATCGGGGGGCCAAAGCGGTTACCCCCGAAAACACGCTGCCTGCCTTTCAACGCGCGCTAGAAATGGGGGTGGCGGGCATTGAATTGGATGTCCATTGTAGCAAGGACGGGCGCTTGGTCGTCATCCACGATGAATCGTTGGCGCGCACTACCACGGCGACGGGACTGGTGGGCGAATACACGGCGGCGGAACTGGCAAAAATCGATGCTGGCAGCCCTTTTCATGCCGACTTTGCCGGCGTTGGCGTACCAACCTTGGATGAGGTCTTTGACCTGGTAGGCAACCGCTGCCAAGTCAATGTCGAGATTAAGACCGATGATCCAAACGGGGGCGATCAGGTAGAGCCGTTGCTGGCGCTGCTCCAGGCGCGCAACCTGCGTGATCAGGTGATTGTTTCCAGTTTTAATGTGCCAACCCTGATCAAAATGCGTGCATTGGGCCCGGCTGTACCACTCGGCTTTCTCTATTATCGGCCCTTGCCCACCTTTCTGCGCGATGCCTGGTTTACCCCCATCATCCAGCCCGAGGCACTGCATCCGTACTCTGGATTGGTGGATGCGGAGTTGATGGTATGGGCCAAGGCGCGCAAGTGTGCCGTGAACACCTGGACTGTCAATGACGTAGCCGAAGCGAAACGGCTGGCCGACCTGGGTGTGGATGTGATCATGAGCGACATTCCAGATCAGATCATGGCGGCGCTTGCCTCATGAGTTCATCAAAGATATGGCAGCGTGTGGGTGCATGGAGCGGAGGCACCGTCGCCGCGCTGGCCCTTTCGCCCACCTTTGCCCAAGATGGCCTGATCCTCGCCGCAACGGCTGCTGGACTCTATCGCGCCACTGATGGGGGTCGCCATTGGCAGCGTTGCCAAAACGGCTTACCAGATCCGCGCATCACGACCGTGGTCTTTGCCCCTATACAATCCATTGCCTTTGCCGCGACAGCCGATGGTCGGCTCTTTCAGGCGCAAGATGGCGGCGTAACGTGGCAGGAGATTACCACCTGGGCTGGCCTGGGCGTGATCAGCGCAATCACATTGTCGCCCAATTTTGCGCAAGACCAAACGATCTTCTTGGCCACGTCCGAAGGCGTTTTTCGCAGCCAAGATGGCGGGCGCACCTGGGAAAGCTCGACCTTTGGCTTGCTAGATTTGGAAATCCTCTGTCTTGTCTGCGCCCCCAACTTTGCCGAAAGCGAATTGCTCTGGGCGGGCAGTGCATTGGGCGGTCTCTATCGCTCGCGCAACCGTGCCCACTCCTGGCGTGACGCAGGCCAGGGCTTGCCCGATATGGCCATCCAATGCATGGTCGTCTCGCCCCAGTTTGCCCAAGACCAAACACTGTACGTGGGCAGCGAAAGCGATGGCGTGTATCGTTCGACCGATGGGGGGGCTACCTGGCAAGCTTGCAGTGCAGAATTGGCGGGGCAAAGCATCCATGCCCTAGCCATCAGCGCCGATGGAAAACATTTATTGGCAGGCACAGGCGCAGGCGTGTATTGCTCGGTCGATGGGGGCCACACCTGGCGTGTGACGAGCGGCTCGTTGCTGGCGCTTGCCCTGGCGTTTGCCCCAGATGGCAGTGTGTTGGCCGGCACCTATCAAGAGGGTATTTTCCGCCTGCCGGTTGATGGCGATCAATGGGTGGCCGCTTCGGCAGACCTGACAGCACATGTGCCGCCGCTTGCCCTGCGCGCGGGGGCGAATCGTCTCTACCTGCTAGATGTAGAAGGCGCATTGGTGGCGAGTACGGATGATGGCCGCACTTGGCAAAGCCTCAATCCATTTGTAGCGCAAGAGCCGGTTTTTGCGGCTACCCTAGCGGCTGACACAGCCGGAACGCGCCTCTGTGTTGCCACCGCGCAAGCATTCTACGTTGCGCCGGGATTGGGCGCTGATGCCATCTGGCAACAGTATGCGTTGCCAGATGGCGCGACAACGCCGGTTCTGTTGGTCGGTTCGCCTGGCACTGTGCCCGAGTCACTGTTGCTCTTGGCCGATGAAACGGGCAATGTATACCATTCGGCTGATCAAGGCGCGCATTGGCAAGCGCTGGCCGTACCGTGGTCGCAGCACCAGCTACTATCGCTGCTGATTTCACCGCTTGATCGGACAGGACAGACCTTCTATGGATTAACGGCCCAACCGGATACTGCACAGGGCTACCTGATGCAGTTGTGGCAGACGCTCAACCATGGACATGACTGGCAATTGCTGGTCGATTTTTATGCCGATACGCCCGCCGCGGCCATGCTCTTGCCCCCTGATCCGGTGGAACAGCCGATTTTGGTGGGCGTGCGCAACCGGCTGATTAAAATTTATCAACAGGCAACCGATGGCGCTTGGGCCGCCGAACAACAATTTCTGGATGACGCACTGCGTATCACAAGCATTGTCACCACCGACCATTATATCGAGGATCGTACCTTGAGCGTGACCACAAATGGTGGCATTCTACAAACCACCGATGCCGGCGCAACCTGGACACCCGTCGGCGTAGGATTAGACAATCGGACGATTGTCGCCTTCTGGCCCGGCACGGCGGAACAGGCGGCTTGTGCGGTCGAATTGGGTGGCGCGCTGTGGCAGCTAGCCACCTAACTTTGCAATGTATGCCAGAATCTTGTAACGCAGGCAGGAAAGGAGCGCACCAGTGACCGAACCACGCGCCGCCGTGATTGGCTATGGCTATGCTGGCCGCAGCTTTCACAGCTATCTCATCGCCGTCCTGTTATGGCAAGCTGCACGACGGCAACACAGATCTGACCATCCCTACGCTGCCGGGACGCTGGCGCAGCTACTATGAAAATATTCGGGATGTGTTAACCGGCAGGGCCGCGTTGGCCGTCAAACCCCAAGCAGTGCGGCGCGTCATGGCTGTTTTGGATGCAGCACAGCGTTCGGCGCAAACTGGCCAGGTGACATCGGTCAAGTAACGCTGTACGTGATAAAGCGCCTACAGCGTTGACAGTACGATCATCCTCCTCAAGCTATAACTACAAATGATTGTTTGAGCCTTTTGCCGCGTTAGATAATGCTCTTTCGTTTTTATACGGAAAATTTACAAAAATATA
>Ga0105048_10012212_pt1 | contig 13492 bp, 7 predicted proteins | sample MAT05_FD_78382 | JGI IMG/M metagenome (GOLD analysis project Ga0105048, IMG submission 78382) | Freshwater microbial communities from Lake Fryxell liftoff mats and glacier meltwater in Antarctica - MAT-05 | ecosystem: Environmental > Aquatic > Freshwater > Ice > Liftoff microbial mat | place...
TATCTCAAAAGCGTGTGGGCATGAGACTAATTGCCTTCCACATAATCCAAGTCCTTTCCAAACGACTCATTCAAATACCAAATGGAAATCATTGCCAATGAAATACATATTAAACCAACAAATGCTGCCGAATAAATATTGTCCCATTTTTGTTCCAACGTTTTGTATAATACGGTAATTGGTATAACAGCTCCTCGAACAAAATTTGGAACTGTGGTGGTTACAGTAGCACGAATATTGGTTCCGAATTGTTCTGCTGCAATGCTTACAAATAAAGCCCAATAACCAGATCCGGTTCCTAGCATAAAACAGAGAAAATAATACATTGAAGCACTGAGATCTTTTGCAAAAAGATAGATAGCTGAAATAAGCGCGGTCGCTATTAGGTATGCCATCACAACTTTCTTTCTGCTTTTTAAAACTTGGCTTAGGACTCCGCTTAGAAGATCACCAAAACTGAGTCCGATGTAGGCATACATAATAGCATCGATCACGTGCACCTCTCCTCCTACTCCATTTGAGACAGCAAATTTTTCGCTAAATTTGATAAGGATTCCAATACAAAACCACACAGGCAAACCGATTGCAATGCATGCCACGTATTTTAATGTGCGTTGTTTCTGGGCGAAAAGCATGAAAAAATTTCCCTTGGAAACGCTCGACTTTTTTGTTGCTTCGAACATCGAACTTTCGAAAGTCCCCATTCTTAGAAGCAATAACATCAATCCCAATCCTCCACCAATGATGTATGAAATTTGCCAGTTTTGCAATGATAAAATCTCAAATGAATGTCTACTGATAAAAGCGCCAGCCACTGCTCCAAGCGCTCCGGCAGCAACTACCACCATCGTTCCATATCCACGTTTGTCTTTATGCATCAACTCACTTACTAGGGTAATTGCTGCTCCTAATTCTCCGGCCAATCCGAGTCCTGCAACAAATCGGACTGCGCTGTATTGCTCCACGTTTACTACAAATGCGTTCATGATATTCGCTGCCGAATACAACAATATCGATCCGAATAAAATACTCTTTCTCCCCTTTAAATCACCCAATATACCCCACAGAATACCACCTACAAGCATCCCTCCCATCTGCCAAAGAAATAATAAATAGTCATATTTGTCGACCAATGCTTCATCAGTAATTCCCATACCACGGAGACTGGATTTGCTGATCATATTGAACAATTGCAAATCGTAAATGTCCACAAAATAGCCAAGAGCCGCGACGGTTACAGTGAGCCAAATTTTATTGTTTTGTTTGGTCATATTGTGAAGAGAAATTATTCGTGTTTTTAGTGAAGATAAATTTATTGCGCAACATTTGATTGATGATTTATTCTTTGAGCCATGTCCTGACTGAGCATCTTACTTGTGTATGAATACAATGCTGGAAAAAGGCTTTTGAATTGTAGGGGAGATTCAAAAAATGTCTCGACACTAACGGCCCAAAATTCTTGAATGTTTGTTGATCCATACTTTCTAAAAAATGAATTCTCGGAATTCGCTGTAATTTGCATCGCAACCTCCGCTTCGCGCTGCCACTTTTTCCAATACATACTGGTGCTAAAATTATCGAATTGAAGCATCATAGCATGCGCAAATTCATGCAAGCCCAAATGAATATTATCGTGGGTATGTTGCATACCATGATCAAAATGTAACCAACTCATCAAAATTCTTCCACTCGAAAAAGTAAGTCCCTTGGCGTGAGCATCAAAAATTCCTGAATAAAATGTCTCGGGATAAATCTGTATTAAATTAAAACGAGGCAAATCATAATTCCGTGCTATTCCAAAAGTCAATTGCGTAATAACGGATGAAATAAGAATACGATGTCTGAAATCTATTTCCAAGTTTTCGCGGGGAACAAATCTTTTATATGCTTCTATCTTTATTGTTCGAGAGATAAATTTCTTTTGTTCGTGAACACTGAGTAATTTGTAAAATGGATTGTGCCGAATTAAAAGATCATGAACTTTCTTGATAACGGCCGCATTCCTTAGTCTCCGATAAAGAACCAATTTAGTTTTGACCGGATAATTATAAGTCAAAAACATCTTCAAGAATGGAAAGGAAGTCAGAACAAAAATTAAAATCTTAAACTTCAACATTGGCTGTGGTCTAGGTCAGCAATTTATACACGATAGCTATTTATCTGGATAAATAATAAGTCGTTGGCCGGGCTTGAGATTTGTCCCGATTTTATTCCATTTCATAATATCTTTTTCGGTCACACCTTTGTATTTCTGAGCGATCTTCCAAAGCGAATCCCCATTTTTGACAACATAAGTAATCTTTTTAGCAGACTTCTCAGGTTTTGTTGGGATCTTCTTTATTTTAGGATCTTGGGCAATAATATTAGTCACGGAATCCGCTGCAAGAGGTTCTAAATTGTGCACGAGATCAGTTAGTACTGATGAATGACCTTCTTCCTTTTTCGATACAACAACTTGTTTCACAGGAATCTTCAAAGTCTTACCCTGTTGAATGTTACTGCCCTTTAATCCATTGAGTCGTTTTAACTCACCCACCGATATTTTGTAACGCTCAGCAATTTTCCCGATTGAGTCGCCACGTTTCACTTTATAATAAATAAAAATCGGCTCGGTTGGTTGAGGCAATGCAAGCACCAGCGGTTGCCAATTGGACAGACTGTCTCTTAATAAATTGAATTGACCAATTTTCAACACATTGATCATAAAAGGCATTTTACGGTAACCACCAATTAACATATTGCCGCAATACACCGGATTCCAAATTGTAAGTTCTTTTGAATCTATTCCCATCAAAGACGTTACAGCCTCAAAACTAATATCACTTTCGCAAAAAACACCGTCGTACTCCCCAAATAGATCGAAATAATTCTGAAGTCTATTCTGAATTCGTGCGCTCTCCATAAGCGATTTTATATAAGCTAACAACTTGATGCGACTCGCTGTGTATTGATCAACAAGAGTTAATACATCAACATTATTCTCGCGCTTGATTTGATTGAGAGCAGGCGCTCCGTGGATGTACGCATATAACATTTCAAGGTTATTGGCATCACAAAGGTTATAAAGTTCCTTCAAATGAGCTGTTGCAGCATCGGTTGTAAAATCGCCTCCGCATCTTTCATCAATGACTTTGTCAACCCGCAAATGATTTTTCCTAGCTACAAGATAATCCATTGCCCAAAGTCCTGCTGTACCTGTTGGAGATTTATATGATGAATTACAACCAGATAATACCAGCGGCATCCAGCGGAAATCCTTATGAAGACCGCGGGCATTCAATTTTTTAGAAAACAGAGGAAAGTATAAATCACATAAAGAAGCAAGGGTAAAAAATCGGTCACATTTTCCTTCGGGAAACAGCAATAGCTCGAATTGTTTTCTCTCAAATTCAGTCAGAATTACAGGAGCATCCAGAAAATAAAGAGTATCTGAACTAGGCAGTTTCCAAGATTGACCTGGCAAATCGCAATCTACCTTATCACTTGAGATACCAATGCGCAAACACATCTCCTGATTGATAGCAGAAGAAAATATTTCGTCTTGTTGTTTTAAGAATCCAATTTGCGAAAACGTGGAAACTGAAAAATTCAACATGAAAAAACCGAGAAGTAATTGCAAATTCCTCATTGACCACAAAAAAAGGGATGCAGTTTGAGAGCCTGACTTCGCTTAAATTAATTTATCAACGCTGAATCATTCAGAATTGAAAAAACATTCTAAGCATTTAGCGATTACAAAAAGACAATAGCCAAGACGATAAACAAAACTACTATCACTATCGAATACCATAAGTCAACAAACCGCGGAAACATAACTTAATACTTTTGAATCCATCCTTTGATCATAGTAAAAATATCTAGCGCAAACAAACTGGCGGCAAGGCCAAAAATTAATCAAAAATGATTAGGCAACAGAAAATAGACTCAATGCACTAAAAGGTAAATACTCAACATTAAAACAGCTACAAGTAGCCATTTGCGTGTTTTGTATTGCATAAGCAGGAGATTGATAAGGTTTACATTCACATTACAAATGTGCATGAACCAATTAGCCATCTTTAATCATTTGAACGAAGTTTTCCAATGCATGCGGTTAATAGTCGTTCATTGCGCCTCAACGGAATTGAACATGCATAAGTTGAAATCTCTGATTGCCATGATTTAGAAATAACATAAACTTGGCCTTTCTTTCGACTGGAAAAGGAAGAATGTGTGAAGTTGAATAACGGAGTTTGTTAATAAAATAGAATCAGAGTATCCTAAAGATATTATTGATCAGTTGAAGTAGAATTGTTTTATTCATGTTTTTTGGTTAATTGGGAAAACCACCTCTTTGGGTGGTTTTTCTTTTTAGAATCCTTAACTTTTGGTGTGATTAATAGCGTATAAATCCTGCAGGTATCAGACTAGATTTGCAAACAATCTTTTCAAAAAAATTATGGGCGGTATTTATTTGCTTGGAATCCTTTTTGCTTTACTAGGCATGCTTGTGCAAAATCAGTTACGGAATAAAATCAAGCTATACTCCTCGCAGCCACTATCCAAAACATTGACTGGCAAAGAAGTCGCCGAGACAATGTTGAGAGATCATGGGATTTTCGATGTCAAAATAATGAGCGTGAAAGGCCAGTTGACAGATCATTATAATCCGCAGAACAAAACTGTAAATCTTAGCATCGAGATTTATCATGGTCGCAATATTGCTTCAACCGCTGTGGCATCACATGAATGTGGACACGCCCTCCAGCATGCAAGTGCCTACGCGATGCTCGGAATACGTTCTACAATTGTTCCATTCGCACAAGTTGCAGGCACTTTAATGCCGTGGATACTTATGATCGGAGTAATGTTATTGAGTGTTATTCCTCAGTTATTACTTGTTGCCATCATCGCACAATTTATTATTACTCTATTTACTCTGATTACTCTTCCTGTTGAATTTGATGCGAGTAAACGTGCCCTTGTTTGGCTCGATTCTAAAAATATTACAACGATAAAAGAACACGAAGGGGCAAAAGATGCTCTGAAGTGGGCGGCAATGACTTATGTAATTGCTGCTTTGGCCGCTATAGCTCAATTAATCTACCTGCTTTCACGATATTCCAAGAAAAATTGAAAATATTGTAATTTTATTTTAACGTCCACTCGTCTGATATTTGTTGCAAATAATTTGGCTTGACTATTGTCTTTCCCAAATCATACAAATAGTTCTATGTTGCATTTTCGTATCCATACCATTGATTGGTTAACTCCAATTTTTTTGAGCTTAATTCTTTTGTCATGCGCTCCTGAAAAAAAATTATTGAAAGAAGCTGATATTCTAAATCAGGGAGGATTAAGTCGAGAGGCCTATGCAAAATACGAATCCATATACAAGACTTACCTTGCTCCTGAAGCATTGATATCAATGAAAAAAATTGCGCAGCAAGAGCTTAATACGAAATTAAATAATGCAGCCCAACAGTGTGTGCGAAAAGATTATGATAATGCACTACTCGGTTACGAAAACGCATTTGCCTATCTGACAGAAAAAGAATTTTTGGAAATTCAACTTCCAATCCAAGCCAATGAAAATTATATAAACTGTAAAAATTCTTATCTCGAAGAAATGAGAATAAGCGCGGAGTTATTGATATTTGACGGCAATTTTTTGAAAGCTGAACAACTCATTCGTAAAATTTACACTGTAGACAGAAACTATCCTCATGTTGGGTATCTCGAAATGATTTGTGATATAATGCCTCATTACAATGCCGGTAAGAAATCGTTAGAACTTGGATTGTACAGAAATGCTTGGGTCTCATTCAACGAAGTGTGCAAAATCGATATCAACTTCAGGAACTCGAAAAGTCTTCGCGATGAATGTCTGCAAAAAGGAAGCTACACGTTGGTTTATAAGATTAAACCGAATTTCTCCACACCGACAGGTCTTGATCAGGCGCTCGCCACCACTATTAAGGGTGAATTATTAAACTCAAACAACCCCTTTTTAGAAATTCTAGAGCGCGATAATCTCGGTGTAGTTCTTCAGGAGCAGCAAGAATCACTTAATCCCCATTTTGCGAGCGAAGGCGGAGCTGAACCCGGCAAATTGAAAAGAGCTCAATTTGTGCTATCTGGAGAATTAATTCAGTACAAATTGACAACTTCAATTGAACAAACAAAAAAATGTGATTGTGCTACAAATCTGAAACTTTATTCTGAAAAAGTTGAATGTTTTGAAACCACTCGCCGAAGAAATCTCAATGGAAGTTATAAATTTCAACTTATAGATGCAGAGACCGGAAAATTGTATTTATCAGATGTCATAGCTTTTGATCGATCCGACGATTCGAAAAAGTACAATTATGAAATAAAGAAAAAAATCAGTTTTGTATCACCGGGAATGATGAGAGATCACGATGTTGATTTTTCTCAAATGAAAATTCCCGCAGAAAATTTTCTAGAATCGGAGCAGGATATGAATCTATTGATGAATAATTTTATTGCAGAAAGCATTGCAAAGTTGATGGTGACGTTTCAACCACATTAAGACCGCAATTATTTTTTTCTAAGTTGGCATAGCACACCTTCAATCTGAGGTATAACCATGAGTTGATCATCGTTTAAAATTTCAAAATCACAATATTTTAATCTTTCCTCTTCACTCAGTTGTTTGTCCATTCGTGCAAGCACTTCCGCTCTAGTCCAACTATTGCGTTTTTGAGTTCTCATGATTCTTAACTCTTTAGGAGCCGAAACATGAATAATTGATTGACAATCTAGATAGCTGTTACTTTCAATAAGTATTGCTGCTTCACGAATCACGAAATCAGATTTTTGCAGAGCACTCCAATTTACAAACTGTTTTTTCACCCAAGGATGAATAATAGAATTCAATCTTGCAAGTGCACTTTTGTCATTAAAAACAATGGATGCAAGAGCTTTTTTGTCCACCATTCCCTCTTTAAAAACTCCTGATCCAAAAAATTCTCGAAGCTCAGACAGGTCCTCTTCCTTTTGAATGTAGAACAGTTTAGCGTGATCATCAGAATTGAAAACAGGTATACCCATCAATTCAAAAACCCTCGCAATAGTGGTTTTTCCGCTCCCAATACCGCCAGTAAGTCCAATGATTTTGATCATTCTCTTGATAATGTAACCAAATTTTGAGGTGCAAGGTATAAACTCGCTAGACTAATACCCGTAATTTGCGACCTAACTTATTTTACATTCTTATTATTATGGGACACCTCATTGCGCCCAGCGTGCTAGCTGCCGACTTTGCCAACATCCAAAGAGATGTTGAAATGGTCAATAAATCGAGTGCCGATTGGTTTCATATAGATGTTATGGACGGAGTTTTTGTGCCAAACATTTCATTTGGAATGCCGGTTATCGAAGCGGTCAAAAAACACGCTACTAAACCACTCGATGTACATCTTATGATTATTCAGCCTGAACGATTTATTCAGGAATTCAAACGTTGTGGTGCAGACATACTGACGGTTCATGCTGAAGCTAGCACTCATTTACACAGAACAATACAGGCTATAAAAGCCGAAGGAATGAAAGCAGGCGTTGCTATCAATCCACATACACCGGTACGTTCACTTTCAGAAATATTGGAAGATGTTGACTTAGTGCTGCTGATGAGTGTAAACCCTGGATTTGGCGGACAAAAATTTATTGAACATACTTATAAAAAACTATTTGATCTTGTTGATTTGAGGAAAACTCACAACTACGATTTTCTGATAGAAATTGATGGTGGAGTTGGCGAGTCGAATGCACAGAAATTGGTGCATTCAGGAGCCGATGTATTGGTTGCCGGCAACTATGTTTTTGCCTCTTCTAACCCTTTGGATGCTATTAGTAAAATAAAATCATTTTAAGCTAAAATTAATATTTGATCCTCTAACATGAGGATTGTTTTGTGTTGAATTTTTTGGCTATAAAAAGCCTTGTGTTATAAACTGAAGTACTAAAACCTAACTTTTATGAATAATCTCTACGCGCCCCTAACCGCGTGGTGGAAAAGTCAATCGTGTTTAATCATACTGATAACAGGATTTCTTTTCATCACATCATCTGATGCAAAATCCCAATGCAACAACGTCACTTGGGGAGGACAAATCAACGGAACACAATACGGCTGTGCAGGATTTGATCCTACCGCGGTTTACAATGAAAACACACCAAGCGGAGGTTCCGGAACTATTCAGTACATGTGGCTTTTTAAGTCAGCAACTACCGGATGGAATTTCCAAACAGTGATCGGGGCTTCAACAAACTCTTACGATCCCGGAGCATTAAATGAAACAACCACATTCAGAAGATGCGCGCGAAGATCAGGGTGCACTGCCTATGATGGTGAATCCAATGATGTTACTGTAACAGTCAACACTTGTTCAACATGTAATAATTTGACTTCGGGAGGAAGTATTGGAACCAGTCAATCGGGTTGCACAGGATTTAATCCCGCACCATTCACCAATGCCATAAATCCTTCCGGAGGCAGTGGCACACTTGAAATAGTGTGGATGTATCAAAATGCTAGCTCAGGATGGAATTTTGTTTGGATCAATAATTCCAATTCTCTTAATTATGACTCCGAAGCTATAATAGAAACTACGACATTTAGACGATGTGCCCGAAGAGCGGGGTGCACAGACTGGATTGGAGAATCCAACGATATCACGGTCACCATAAACGCATGTTGTACATCAACAATAACGGGAACGTCATTTTTTAATTTATCAAATAGCACAAGTTCACCACTTACTGATGGTGCTTCTTATATAGCAGCATCTTTGCCCACTTCATGGAATATTGAAACTATATTTAGTGGCAATGCAGAAAGTGTCAAATTCACTTTTAGCGGTGGATCAACTGCAACTTATACAGAAAATACACCTCCGTTTCGATCCCCCGGAGATGCAACACCACTCAATCTTGGAACGGGTAGCTATACGCTTAATGTAAAACTGTATTCGCAGGATAATGCAACGGGAACGATATGTGATGAGAAAAATTATTCATTCACAATCATTCAATGTGACAATTACACCTCCGGCGGAACTGTCGTGGGAAATCAAAATGGCTGTGCTCCATATAATCCGACAGCCTTTACAAGCAGCGCGCTTCCTACAGGAGGGTCAGGAAATACTGACTTCGTATGGATTTACAGAAATGCCTCAACAAATAATCTTTGGGTTGAAATTGCAAATAGCAATAACATAACATACGATGCCGGTTTGCTTTTGCAAACCACAGAGTTCAGAAGATGCGCAAGAAGAGCAGGTTGCACTCAATACAATGGAGAATCAAATATTATCACAATTACAATTGGTGGCAATTGCACTCCAACTGAAATTTGTGATGTGAACGGATATGAAAGCATGGGTGGAAGAATATTTTGGATCCCTGCCTATGGAACTGATTTTAAATCATCGCCATCCAATCCTGTTAAATTCGAAAAGTATCCAAATGGTGTCGCTCGAATTGTTGGAACAGTAGAAAGAATTTCCAATTCGAACCATAAATTTAATGTCAATTTGTGGTTTGAGGGCCAATCAACATTTATGCAATGGATCGCTCAAGGCCTGAGTCCCCATAGTCCAAACTTAGGAGACGAAACAACATGGACATTCTACAAATTCAGTACTTCTTTACCCAACATACTTATAGGGCAAGGCTCACTTTTGGGAACTACTCTTTATTTAACTAATGAAAATCCAATCTATGGTTTGCAATTGGGTAATGGAGCAAATGCGCTAAACTCCAATGCCAATGGAATGAGTTCATGGTTTAATTATACTGGAACAACTTCGGGAAATGGCGATATCAACGCTAGTTACAATTGTCCGCCGGTGTGTAACAATATAACCAATGGTGGTTCAATCGGAACCAATCAAAACGGCTGTGCGCCTTACAATCCTGCACTATTTACTAGTACTGCACTTCCAACGGGCGGTTCAGGAACAATTCAATATTTATGGGAATATAGAAGTATTACAACAGGAAATGTGTGGACTGTAATTTCAGGCGCAAATGCTGCAACATACGATGCGAGTGCAATAACCATTACGACAGAATATAGAAGAACTGCAAGGCGATCAGGTTGCACTGATTATGTAGGCATTGCAAATTCTGTAACAGTTACAATCGATACAGTTGCCCCTGTATTTAATACACAACAAACACAATACGATCTCAATTGTGGCCAATCCGTTCCACTTATCACTCCGACTGCAACAGACAATATTGGGGTTGCGAGTTTAACCTATACTAATAATTCAAATTGCCAATCCACAACATCACTTTGCAATTTTAAAACCTACACTCAAGGAGGATGGGGTGCAAAAGCAAATGGAAATAATCCCGGAGTCTACCGCAATGCGAATTTCGCCACGGCCTTTCCGATAGGACTTACCATTGGTTGCGCAGGAGGTTACACTCTTAAATTGACAACTGCGGCCGCGGTAGAAGCATTTTTACCCTCAGGATCTACTCCTTCCGTTTTAAACAATAATTATATAAATCCAGAAAGCACATATAATAATGTACTCGCAGGACAGCTCGTTGCTTTAACGCTAAGTGTCAATTTTGATGCTTATGATGTAAACTTCGCATCCTCAACAGGATCATTAGGCAGTCAGACAGTAGCTTCAGGACCGTTTGCAGGAATGACCATTGATCAGATTATTAATGCTGCAAATCAAGTCATAGGTGGATGTAATTCGGCCTACACTCCATCATCGCTTAATACTGTCCTCACTAGCTTAAACGAAAACTTTGCTGCGGGTTGTAACCAAGGATTTGTAACTTGTTCCGAACCCGATTTTTCTTGTATTTGCATTCAGACACGTATTTGGACGGCCACAGATGCTTGTGGAAATTCGTCAACATTTACTCAAGCATTTTTAGTTGGTGATAATGAACCTCCTGTTCCAAATATTATTCCGGCTGACCTTACAATAGACTGTTCGCAAACAATTCCAATACCTGCCAATGTGTTTTTTACTGATGTATGCGGAACTGTTACTGAGCAATTTTTTACAGAGGAAACTCAGCCTACAAATAATTGTACTTCCGAAATAATTCGCTCATGGGTGGCTTCAGATGGTTGCAATACAACATTGATATCCCAAAAAATAACATTAGTAGACAGCACAAATCCGGTTCTTTTTGGTATACCTACAAATACATCACTCGAATGCGGGCAAGCTGTTCCCGTAGCCATTGTTTCGGCTACGGATAATTGCTCTACAAATTTAATCGTTGCATTGACCGTAACTACGGAAAACCTTGTCTGTGGTTATAAGATGATACGAACATGGAGTACTACCGATGGATGCGGAAACACCGCCTCACAATCGCAAATTGTGACGATGGTTGACACTACAAATCCTGTTTTAGTCAATCTTCCAACGAATGCAGCAGTGCTTTGTGGTGCACTTCCATTGCCTTTTAGTTTCAATGTTACGGCTACCGATAACTGCCTTGCCGCTCCAACTGTAAACTCAACTTACAACGATGTAGGAACAGGTTGCAACATCACGCGTACCATCACTTGGACTGCTACTGATGCTTGCGGAAATTCTATGAGTGCATCACGAGATTTTGTCACGCAAGATCTCAATGACCCTGACTTGAACAATGTTCCAAGTGGAGGAATAGTGTTATGCGGTGCCCTTCCACTTGCGTCAGCTTACAACGTAACGGCAACAGATAATTGTGACACCAATGTTACCATCACTTCATCTGTAACTAATAGCGTTGATGGTTGTAATGTTTCAAGAACCATTACTTGGACTGCAACCGACGATTGTGGAAATGATGTGAGTGCATCGGCAACTTTCACCAGTAACGATACAACAGCACCAACATTGCTTGGAGTACCTGAAAATTCTTCACTAGAGTGTGGACAAGCGGTTCCGGAAGCGGTAGTTTCTGCAATTGACAATTGTACTCAAGACCTTGTGGTATCATTAAATGTTGCAACACAGGATCTTCCATGCGGATATGTGATGATAAGAACATGGAGTACCACAGACGATTGTGGCAATACAACAACCTTATCACAAAACATTACCATGCTGGACAATACAGCTCCTGTATTGGTTGGAGTAATTCCGGCACAATTATCAATTTCATGTGAAGTAACAGCTCCTGTACATGTGCCCGAATTCACAGATAATTGTATCGGTGATATCGATGTTGATTTCAATGAATCTATTATCAATCAAATAGCATGCGGATATGACATCAAAAGAATCTGGACCGCCACTGATCGCTGTGCCAATTCGAAAACTGTGCAACAGATCATTCATGTTTATGATAACACTGCTCCTATTTTTAACAATGTACCGGACAACACAAGTGTAGATTGTGGAAATATACCTGCCGTTGCAAACGTTGCAGCAGAAGACAATTGTTCAGAAGTAACAATTACTTTCAGTGAAATTATTTCTGGAGGATGCCCATATACGATTACTAGAAAATGGACTGCGACAGACGAATGTGGAAATTTTATGGACTATGTGCAAGTAATTGAAGTAAATGACAACACAAATCCAACACTCTCAAACATACCACTTGATTACAATGCAGAATGTGGAATGGCTCCAGCGGTAGCAAATGTCATAGTAACTGATAATTGTGACAACGACATTTCAGTAGTTTACACGCAAAATTTTATCAGTGAATCTTGTCCATTGGAAATAACTAGAACTTGGACTGCAACCGATGATTGCGAAAATATAGCGACACACACACAGCACATCCTCATTTCTGATACAACAGCACCGGTAGTAATTGCTCCGGCAAATATGACCGGAGAGTGCAGCAACGTGCCTCAAGCAGGACAACCAATTGTTACTGACAATTGTGATCAGAATCCTAGTGTTGAGTACAGCGAGCAAATCATTCCACAAGATGAATGTATGTACATCATTACTCGCACATGGACAGCTACAGATGGTTGTGGCAATGAAAGTGCAGCCTCTCAAACACTCTATGTGACGGATACAACACCTCCTACCTTTAGCAATGTGCCTGATAACACTTCGGTAAATTGCAATGAAATACCAAATGCTGCTCCTGTCTTAGGATTAGACAACTGCGACTCTGATGTTGCAATTACGTTGGTGGAAGAAATTGGAACAGGCTGTCCTTATATAATTACTAGAACTTGGACAGGAGCGGATAATTGCGGTAATGAAGCATTCGTAACGCAAGAAATTACTGTTGTGGATGATGTGAAACCAGTTTTAAACGGAGTACCACAAAACACCACTATTTCTTGCACAGCAGATATACCTGATGCTCAAGTTTATGCTTTAGACAATTGTGATGAAAATGTAACCGTAAGTATTGAAGCCAACACAACATCACAAACTTGTGGTTTAATATTTACGAGGATTTGGACGGCAACAGATAATTGCGGTAATACAATTTCAGCTTCACAACAAATCATAATCACCGATACTGAACCTCCTGCAATTGCTCA
>Ga0105048_10012213_pt1 | contig 13492 bp, 9 predicted proteins | sample MAT05_FD_78382 | JGI IMG/M metagenome (GOLD analysis project Ga0105048, IMG submission 78382) | Freshwater microbial communities from Lake Fryxell liftoff mats and glacier meltwater in Antarctica - MAT-05 | ecosystem: Environmental > Aquatic > Freshwater > Ice > Liftoff microbial mat | place...
ATAGTCGTCGCCGGCATCCTTGAACTGCCTCGCCAGAGCCAGCTCGCCATGCCCGGCCGTCACCGCAAACCCGCCCATGTAGTCGGCCGGGCCGCCGATCGGGGCCACGAAGTCGGACAGCGCCATATTGGCCTGACCGGCGCCGGTCTTGACCATCTGCTGGCGCAGCGTGTGCAACCGTGCGCGCTCGGTCGTGCGGCTCTCGTCGGTATAGAGCACAATGTCGTCGCCGTCGGCCTGGGCGGGCCAGAATCCGATCACGCCGCGCGCCTCCAGCAACCCCTCCTGCAGAATGCGGTCCAGCATCGCCTGCGCATCCTTGAACAGGTCCGTTGCGGCCACCCCCACCACCTCGTCCTCCAGGATCGCTGGATAGCGGCCGATCAGTTCCCAACTGGCAAAGAACGGCGTCCAGTCGATGTGGCGGCGCAGCTCGGGCAGGTCATAGGGCGCAAACGTGCGGGTGCCGAGGAACGTGGGTTTCGGCGGCGCGTAGGACGCCCAGTCCGGCTTGAACGCGTTGGCCCGCGCGTCCTTCAGCGTGGCCCGCGCCCGGGTCCCCTGCCCGCGCTCGAACTGGGCCCGGACCTTCTCGTAATCGTCCGCCGTGGCCGCCAGGAAATCAGCTTTCGCCGTCGGCGACAGCAAGTTGGACACCACACCCACCGCACGGCTGGCGTCCAGAACATAGGTGGTGGAACCGGAGGGGTACTTGGGCGCGATCTTCACCGCCGTGTGAGTCTTGGACGTGGTCGCCCCGCCGATCAGCAACGGCATGGTCATGCCGCGCCGCTCCATCTCGGCGGCCACATAGGTCATCTCGTCCAGCGACGGCGTGATCAGGCCCGACAGGCCCACGATGTCGACATTGTGCGCCTTGGCCTCATCCAGGATGCGGTCCAGCGGCACCATGACGCCCAGGTCGATCACCTCGTAGTTGTTACACTGAAGGACCACGCCCACGATGTTCTTGCCGATGTCGTGGACGTCGCCCTTGACGGTGGCCATCAGGATGCGGCCCGCCTGCACGCGCGGCTTGCCGACCTTCTCGGCCTCCATGAAGGGTTCCAGCCAGGCCACCGCCTGCTTCATCACCCGGGCGGACTTGACCACCTGGGGCAGGAACATCTTGCCAGCCCCGAACAGGTCGCCGACCACGTTCATGCCGGTCATCAGCGGGCCCTCGATGACGTGCAGCGGACGCTCTGACGCCAGGCGGGATTCCTCGGTGTCGGCCTCGATGAACTCGGTGATGCCGTGCACCAGGGCGTGGGTAATCCGCTGGCCCACATCGCCCTCGCGCCAGGTCAGGTCGGGGCCCTTGGCTTCGGACTTGCCGCCCTTGTACTTCGGCGCCAGTTCCACCAGCCGCTCGGTGTTGGACAGCTTGGGGTCGCGCTGCGGGCGGTTGAGGATCACGTCCTCGACGGCGACGCGCAGCTCCTCGGGGATGTCGTCATAGACCGGCAGGTCCCCGGCATTGACGATGCCCATATCCATCCCGGCCGCGATCGCGTGGAACAGGAACACGCCGTGGATCGCGCGGCGTACCGGTTCGTTGCCCCTGAAGCTGAAGCTGACATTGGAGACCCCGCCCGAGATGCGGGCATGCGGACAGGCCGCCTTGATCCGCGCCGTCGCCTCAATGAAGTCGACCGCATAGTTGTTGTGTTCGTCGATCCCGGTGGCCACGGCAAAGATGTTCGGATCGAAGATGATATCCTCGGCAGGGAACCCCACCTGTTCGGTCAGGATCTTGTAGGCGCGCTGACAAATCTCGACCTTGCGGTCCGCCGTGTCGGCCTGGCCCACCTCGTCGAACGCCATCACCACCACGGCTGCGCCATAGCGCAGGCAGGCCTTGGCCTGTTCGATGAACTTCGCCTCGCCCTCCTTCATGGAGATCGAATTGACGATGGTCTTGCCCTGAACGCACTTCAGCCCCGCCTCGATCACCTCCCACTTGGAGCTATCGATCATCAGCGGCACCCGGGCGATATCCGGTTCGGCGGCGATCAGGTTCAGGAAGGTCTTCATGGCATGGACGGAGTCCAGCAGACCCTCATCCATATTGACGTCAATGACCTGCGCCCCGGCATCCACCTGCTGGCGAGCGACCGATAACGCGGCGGGATAGTCCCCGTCAGCGATCAGCTTGCGAAACTTGGCCGAGCCGGTGACATTGGTCCGCTCGCCGACGTTGATGAAGATGGGACGCATTCCAGAAAACCTATCGGATCAATGAGCCCTCTCCCCCTTGCGGGGAGAGGGTCGGGAGTGGGGGTGTCAGCTCTGAACCAGACGGTTCGCACCCCCACCCCGGACCCCTCCCCGCAAGGAGGAGGGGAATTCTATGCGCGTTCGAACGGCTCGAGGCCTGCTCGCCGCATGGCGTAGGGGCACATGAACGCTCTGAGCTCACCTCAATCACCGCGCACAAGCGCGGGCAGGCCATCAATCGACAGCGCGTTCGCCTCGTAGCGGCGCTCGGCCCATTCGTCGAACGGTCGATGGTCGACATGTCGGTGCAGCTGTTCGCGCTCTGCCTTGAACTCAAAGATCGGAACGCCCCAGCCGCAGCTGTCGGCGATGCGGGTGATATCCACGACCACGATGGCCCGCGCTCGCTCGAAGGTCGGAAACAAGGCCTTGATCTCCGCGAAACCGGGCGCATCAAATGCCACCGCCCGGCCCTTCCCGTACAGACGCAGGATGTTGGCCGCGCCTTCAAACGCGCAGAACATCAGAGTGATCCGCCCGTTCTCCCGCACATGCGCCATGGTCTCCGCCCCGGAGCCGCCAAGGTCCAGATAAGCGACGGTCCGCTCATCGATCACCGCAAGGCTGTCATACCCCTTGGGCGAGACGTTGACCGAACCTTCGCCGGACAAGGGGGCCGTCGCGACAAAGAACAACTTCTGCGCCTTGATGAAGGCAATCAGGGTGTCGTCCAGACGTTCGTAGAGCGTGCTCATCAGTTCAACTCACTCAGTGTGCCCGCATGACCTCGCGGGGCTACCGGATCGACGCGAGGGAGGCGACATTCACACATCGGCATCAAGGCCACCGGTGCCCTTCGCCCCTTGTGGACGAAGGACTCGCAGGGTTTTCGCCGACGTTGCGCAACCGACAGAGCCCAAACGAAAGAAACCCTGCCTAAACAAGCTCAAACGGCTCCAGCCCCGCCAGCCGCATGGCCGTCGGGCGCTCCGGTATCTGGCGCGGTTTCATCCCCCGCACCTCATCCGCCACGTGACGGATATGTTCCGGCGTGGTGCCGCAACAGCCGCCCAGGATGTTGACGATCCCGTCCCTGGCCCAGTCGTGCAGCTGATGGCCGGTCTGGTCCGGGGTTTCGTCATATTCGCCCATGGCATTGGGCAAGCCTGCGTTGGGATAGGCCGAGACCAGAGTGTCAGCGATCCGCGATAGCTCGGCGATGTGGGGCCGCATCAGGTCGGCCCCCAGTGCGCAGTTCAGGCCGATGGCGAACGGCTTGGCGTGGCGCACCGAATTCCAGAAGGCCTCCACCGTCTGGCCCGACAACGTGCGGCCCGAACGGTCGGTGATAGTGCCGGAAATCCAGATCGGCAGCGGCTCGTAGCCCTCGTCCTCAAGGTCCAGGATCGCCTTCAGCGCGGCCTTGCAGTTCAGCGTGTCGGTGATGGTTTCCACCAGAAACAGATCAACCCCGCCGTCATGCAGGGCGACGACCTGTTCGCGATAGGCCGCATAGACCTGATCGAACGTCACCTTGCGCGCGCCGGGATCGTTCACGTCCGAGCTCATCGACAGCATCACCGGCAACGGGCCGATGGAGCCGGCGACGAACCGCGGCTTGTCCGGTTCCTTCGCCGTCCAGCGGTCGGCGACCTCACGGGCGATCCGGGCGGCGGCCAGGTTGATGTCGCGCACCGCCGCTTCCTGGGCATACTCGCCCTGGCCGATGGAGGTGGACGAGAAGGTGTTGGTCTCCGAAATATCCGCGCCCGCAGCATAGTAGGCATCGTGCAGCTCACCCACGATATCGGGCCGCGTCAGGCACAGGATATCGTTGTTGCCCTTCATCTGGCCCGGATGGTCCAGAAACCGGTCACCGCGATAGTCGGCCTCGGTCAGGCCGCGCTTCTGGAACATCACCCCCCATGAACCATCGAGGATCAGCACGCGCTCTTTCGCGGCGGCCTTCAGAGCCTTGATGCGGTCCTGGCGGGTCATGCCGCGGCTTCCTTCGGTTCCAGAGGGGTCTCGCGCACGCCCAGCACGCGACAGATCGCATAGGTCAGGTCGGCGCGGTTCAGGGTGTAGAAGTGGAAGTCGGCAAAGCCTTCCTCCGTCAGTTTGGCGCACATCTCGGCGGCCACAGAGGCGGCGACCAGCTTGCGGGTCTCGGGGTCCTCATCGAGGCCCTCGAACAGATTGGCCAGCCAGCCCGGAATGGCTACGCCGATCCGCCCGGACATGTTGGCGAGGCCCGAAAAACTGGAAACCGGCATAATCCCCGGCACGATCGGGATCGTCACCCCGGCCTTGCGGATGCGCTCGATGAACCTGAGGTAGCCATCGATGTCGAAGAAGAAGTTGGAGATCGCCCGCGTTGCACCGGCGTCCACCTTGGCCTTCAACACCTCGATGTCATGGTGGACCGACGGGCTCTCCGGGTGGATCTGCGGATAGACGCCGACGCTGACCTCGAACGGCGCGATCTCACGGATCCCGGCGGTCAGCTCGGTGGCGTTCTGATAGCCATCGGCGCGCGGCACATAGGCTCCACCCAGCGACCCCGGCGGATCGCCGCGCAGGGCCACGATGTGCCGGATGCCGGCGGCCCAGTAGTCGCGAACCACCTCGTCGACGTCAGCCCTTGTGGCTTCGACGCAGGTCAGATGGGCGGCCGGTCGCAACGTGGTCTCATTCAGCATTCGCACCACGGTGCGATGCGTGCGCTCACGGGTCGAACCGCCGGCCCCATAGGTCACCGACACAAACGACGGGTTCAGCGGCTCCAGTCGACGGATCGCCTCCCAGAGCGCCTCCTCGGACTTGGGGCCCTTGGGCGGTGAAAACTCGAACGAGACATTCGGGGGCAGTCGCCCGGGAACCCCGGCGCGGGCAACCGGGCCCAGGGCGGTCGGCGGGTTCATGCGGCAATCCTCAGCTCATCGGGTGTGCGGGCCGCAGCCCAGATCTTGACGGTCAGTCCGTCACCACGGGTCGGCGGCAGGGAGGTCAGCGCCACGTACGGCAGCCCGGCCTCGGTCAACCAACGCGCCATCTCCTCGTCCGAGAACCCGAGGCGGCGATGTTGATGCGCCTCGCGGAGAAACTCATGTTTGTGCGGCGCGAAGTCGACAATGATCAGGCGGCCATCCGCCGCCACCAGCCGCGAGGCCTCGCGGACCGCCGCGGCAGGGTCGCCCAGATAGTGCAGCACCTGATGGACGACCACCAGATCCGCTGTGGCGTCGGCAAGGCGGGTATCGAGGATATCGCCGTGACGCAGCTCGACATTCACAAGCCCGGCCTGCGTCGTATTGCGCCGGGCAATGTTGAGCATCTGTTGCGACAGGTCCAGCCCGACGGCCTGCCCCGCCCGCGGCCCCAGCAGGGTCAGCATCCGCCCGGTGCCCGACCCCAGATCCACCAATCGCCGAATGCGTCGTTCGCCGGACACCCGCACGATCGCATCCTCGACGTCGGCGTCCGAAACATAGAGCGACCGGATCTCGTCCCAACGGGCTGCGTTCTCGGCAAAATAGCTCTGGGCCGCAGAGGCCCGCTCGGTCAGCACCCCGTCGAGCCGCGCCCGGTCCTGCGCCAGGCCCGAGTCACCGGGTTCCACATGTGAAAGCAGCTGATCGACCACGTCGCGCTGCCGGCCTGCGCCAGAAAGGCGGTAGAATACCCAGGCTCCGTCCGGGAAGCGCTCGACCAGCCTCGCCTCGGACAGCAGCTTCAGGTGGCGCGACACGCGGGGTTGGCTTTGATCCATCACCCGGCAGAGCTCCAGCACCGCCAGCTCTTCCCTTGCCAGCAAGGCCAGAATGCGCAACCGCGACGGCTCTCCCGCAGCCCGCAGCACATCCACAATCTGTTTGGTCGAGAGCTTCATATTCACATAAAGATATCTTTATATGAACATTTCGTCAAGGTCCCGGCTATGGCCCGCACCGCCTGTTTGACACAGGCTGTTATACAAAAAATGTACGCATCTTGTGTAAAATCGGGATGTATCAAACAGACGGCGATCGGGGTCGTCGGACAGGCGGCTTGACCGCGACACACCCCGGCGGTCTAGTTGATCCCGGTGAACCCGCACGGCGGCCTGGACATCGGTTCACCCTCGAACCCGTGCGCGAGCACGGTTCCGCGGCCGTTCGGCCGCCCGCCCAAATCTGGTTGCCCGATGACATCCTCAACTTCGCTCTGGCGGAACCGCGACTTCGCCCGGCTGTGGATTGCCCAAAGCATCTCGGCCTTCGGCGCCCGCATTACCCGTGAGGGTCTGCCGATCCTGGCCGTCACAACCCTGGCCGCCCCGCCCGGCGCCCTGGGCGTGCTGGCTGCCGTGGGCAGCGGCGCGGCTCTGATCGTCGGGCTGACATCAGGGAGCTTCATTGATCGCTCAGCGCGGCGACCCATCCTGATCGGCGCGGATCTGTTACGTGCGGTTGTACTCATCAGCCTGCCTCTCGCAGCGCTTTCGGGGCTGGTCACCCTGCCGCACCTGCTGGTTGCTGCAGCATTGGTCACCGGGGCCAGCGTCGCCTTCGACATCGCAAGCCACGCTTATCTGCCGACCTTGATCGGCAAGGCTCAACTGCTGGAGGGCAACGCCAGGTTGGCAGCGACTGACGCAGTCGCCGAGGTCGGAGGCCCCGCGATCGCCGGCGTGCTGTTCCAATGGCTGACGGCACCCCTCGCTGTCATCGTCAATGCGGGCACCTATGTCGCGTCGGCGGCGTTTCTGGCGACCCTGCGTTCTGGCGAGCCACCGCCCGAAGTCGAGCCTCGACAGACCTGGTTCCGGGAAATCACCCAGGGGTTCAGGTTGGCCTGGGCTGAACCGCGTGTGCGCGCCCTGCTGTTGATGAACCTGGTGCAAGGCCTGTTCGGCGGCGTCTTCGCGGCGCTTTACATCCTGTTCGCGCTTCGGACGCTCGGGCTTCCGACATCCCTGCTGGGGATCGCGATCGCGGCCGGCGGCGCTGGAGCCCTGCTCGGGGTTGGCCTCGGCCCCTGGCTCGCGCGGCGTCTGGGCATGGGCCCGGCGATCATCGTGACCATCTTCTGCGCCGCTGTCTCGGCCATGACGATCTCACTGGCACCAACAGACCGCGAAGGCGCCATGACGGTCCTGATCATTACCCAGATCACCGGCGACGCCTTCGGTGTGGCAAGCGGGGTGCTGATCGCTTCCCTGCGCCAGAGCCTGTTGCCACAGTCCGTACTGGGTCGCGTCGGCGGCGCGTTCCATGCCACCGCCGGCGCAGTGGCGATTGTGGGCGCTCTGGGTGGCGGCCTGCTGGGCGACATGATCGGACCGCGCCTGGCGCTGGCTATCGCTGGGGGCGGCTTCCTGTTTATTCCGCTGCTCGGGATCCTGTCACCGCTCCGCAGCGTCGGTCGGATCGACGCGCCGATTAGCTCACCGTGATCCACCCTGCCGGAAGGGACGACAGCAACACGTTCTGCAGGATCATCTGATTACCGGCGCCCATGTCGATGACGGTGTCGGCTCCGACCTGGCTGAGCGTGAACTGGGTGCCCGGGTCCAGCTGCACCCGGTCGCCCTCGCCGGCATTGAAGTCCGTCACCCGGTCCAGCCCGGTCTCGGCGAACGAGATAAAGGTGTCGGCTCCCAGCCCGCCGGACAGCACGTCCGAGCCCCGGTCCCCGGACAGGATGTCGTTGCCGTCGTCACCGCGCACGGTGTCATCGCCCTGACCGCCGCGCATCAGGTCATTGCCGGTGCCACCGCCCAGGATGTCGTTGCCGAGGTTGCCATAGACGATGTCGTCACCGCCCTCGCCGAAAAGTGTGTCGTCATCCTTGCCGCCGACCACCCAGTCCGTCCCGGTGCCGCCGACGCAGAAATCGTTGCCCATATTGCCATTGATGTCGTCAAAGCCGACACCGCCGGTGATGGTGTCATTGCCCTCGTCGCCCCGCAGATAGTTGCGACCATCGCCACCACCGACCACATCATTGTCGGCACCGCCGAAGATCTGATCATCCCCTTCGGCACCCGCCAGGGTATCAGCCCCCACGCCGCCGCTCACGCTGTCATCACCTGCGCCAGCAGAGTAGCTGTCGGCACCATCGCCCAGAATGCGGGTATCGGCCTGGCCGGATCCGGCCTCAACCAGCCCCGCCGGGGCTGGCCCGACCGTACCGGTCGTGATGTTGAACGTCTGGACGTCGTTCCGGTTTACGCCCAGCAGGCGTACTGCCTGGCCAGTTCGCATGGCAAAGACGATGGCGTCATCCAGCAACTGAACGACCACGTACTCGGCACCAAGGTTGGTAAAGGCGTCGACGGCGAACTGATAGGCCTGATCGTAATTGTCTACGACCGAGGAGCGAAAGTTGCCGAAGGCCAGCGGATTGGCTCCCACGAACAGCAATCGATCCGCCGCCGTCCAACCCGAAATGGCATCCAGCAGGTCCGGGCGATTGCCCAGGGCAGCCGTGGCGGGACTGTCGCTTGTGCCGATCACATAGAGGTCGAAACCGACGCCACCGGTCAGGGAATCAGCCCCTGCGCCACCCGTGATCGTGTCAGGCTCTGCGCCGCCGGTCAGCGTATCGACCGCACTCGTTCCGGTAATGACAGCCATCGAAGCACCTCAACTATTCGGTCCAAAGCTGACTGCACCGGCGCGCCGGGTCAATGCGTGCGCGTCTCGCGACGTCAGGCCCCGAAAATCCAGCCCGCCGTGAGCGTGGTCATATCCACGCCCACCAAAACCATCTGGCCGCCACCGGTCATGTTGATGACCGTGTCGGAGGCCACCTGGCTGACCGTGAACTGGGTACCAGGATCAAGCTGTACCCGGTCGCCCTGCGACAGGCTGAAATCCAGCACCCGGTCGATCGCTGCGTCGCCGAAGGTGTGGAAGATGTCCGCCCCCGCGCCGCCGGTCATGGTGTCATCCCCCTTGTCGCCGGAAACGAAGTCATCGCCTGCGCCGCCGTTGGTGATGTCGTTGTCCTGCCCGCCCCGGATGATGTCGTTGCCGTCGCCGCCTTCGCAGGTGTCGTTGCCGAGGTTGCCGTAGACCAGATCCTCCCCGGCCTCGCCGAACAGCAGATCACTGTCCCTGCCGCCAACCACGAAGTCGGAGCCAGAGCCGCCGACGCAGGTGTCGTTGCCCATGTTGCCGTTTATGTCATCGAACGACGAGCTGCCCGTGATCGAATCGTTGCCCTCGTCGCCGCGAATGTAGGTCTGGCCCACGCCCGTCGCACCAATAATCCCGGGGGCGGCCAGCGCGAATATGACATCGTCGCCCGCGCCGCCGTTAATGGTGTCCTGACCGCCAAACCCTTGAAGCGTGTCGCCATTGACGCCGCCCAGCAAGGTGTCCGATGTCGAGGTTCCCTGGATCTGTTGGGGCGTGGTCGACGGCAGTAACCCGGCCGGCGCTGTGACAAAGGTCAAGTGGTCGATCACCCCCAGGCTGGTTGCCTCGATTGTGAAACGCGTGCCGATTCTGTTGTCGCCCAGGCTGTCAATGAAGACCGCAAGGAGATCGTTGGACACCCTCACGACAACAAAGTTAGCCGCGCCCGAGGTAATCCTGCTGGTCGCCAGATTTGTCGCGGTCGTGAGGTCGAACAGCGTCTCTTCGATATAGTCGACCAGTGTTGGAGGTGCCGTCGCGACTGCAATCCGCTCTCCCGGCTGAAGGTCCACGATCGTGGCGGTCGTCAATCCATGCGGGATCACAAACAGATCAATGCCGTCACCGCCCGCGAGCCGGTCTCCGGCCCCGGCGATCAAGGTATCGTTGCCAGCCCCGGCATAGAACGCCTCAAACCGCGTCCCCGCCCCGTTGAAGGTTTCGGACGCCGCGGTGCCGGTGACATACGTCGATCCATTTACGATGGGCACCTGCCGCACCTGCGACGTGAAACCGGATCCAAGGGTCACCTCCCGGCCAAGAAACCCGAACGTCAGGTTGGCACCGTTCTGGACAACCGAGATGTTGGTGAAGTTGGCGAACTGGCTGGTGAACACCAACGTGTCAGAGCCGCCGAATGCCGTGGCCTGGTCCGGCGTGATCAGTTCAAACGTGAAGTCCGGCATGAGGTCCTCTCGGGTCACGGGCGACGGGTCTGCCGCTCGCACGCTGGAGCCTCGGACCACGCCTGCCCGAGGCCGGGCGCACTGAAGACCTGAGCTCCGGCAAGCACCTTAGGAAGAAAAGCTTTCCCAATGCCTTCCCCGTGCTGCTGTGGTCAAATTTCACCAAACCGGATGGCGCACGATCACTAAATTGACCACCCAGCGCTGCTACACAGAGCAGCGCCACACCTGAGACTCTACCGCGTAAACTTGTGGAACTTGATCCGGTGGGGGATCAGGCTGTCCGCGCCCAGGCGCCGCTTCTTGTCTTCCTCATAGGCTTCGAAGTTACCTTCGAACCATTCGATGTGGCTGTCGCCCTCGAAGGCCAGGATGTGGGTGCAGAGGCGGTCCAGGAACCAGCGATCGTGGCTGATCACCACCGCGCAGCCCGCGAATTCCTCGAGCGCCTCTTCGAGGTTCTGCAGGGTTTCGATGTCCAGGTCGTTGGTAGGTTCGTCCAGCAGGATGACGTTGCCGCCCTCGGTCAGGGTCTTGGCCAGGTGGACGCGGTTGCGCTCACCGCCTGATAGCTGGCCCACCTTCTTCTGCTGATCGCCGCCCCGGAAATTGAACGAGCCGACGTAGGAGCGGGTGTTGATCTCACGCTTGCCGACGGCCAGAATATCCAGCCCCTGAGAGACTTCCTGCCAAACCGTCTTGGAGGGATCCAGCGCGTCGCGGCTCTGGTCTACATAGGCCAGCTTGACCGTCTCGCCGACCCGGAAGGTGCCGCCGTCGGGTTGTTCCTGGCCGGTGATGATCTTGAACAGGGTCGACTTGCCAGCGCCGTTGGGGCCGATAACGCCGACGATACCATTGGGTGGCAGGCTGAAGCTCAGATCCTCGAACAGCACCTTGTCGCCATAGGACTTCGACAGCCCCTTGGCCTCCAGCACCAGATTGCCGAGGCGTGGGCCTGGCGGGATCTGGATGGTGGCGGTGGTCTGGGCCTCGCGGGAGTTCTCCTGCTCACGGACCATGTCCTCATAGGCCGCCAGACGCGCCTTGGACTTGGCCTGGCGCGCCTTGGCCCCGGAGCGCACCCAATCCAGTTCGCGGGTCATGGCGCGTTGGCGGGCCGTGCTTTCGGATTGTTCCTGGATGACGCGCTTGGTCTTTTGCTCCAGCCAGCCGGAGTAGTTACCCTCGTAGGGGATACCCTTGCCGCGATCCAGCTCGAGTGTCCACTTGGTCACCTGATCCAGGAAGTAACGGTCGTGGGTGACCAGGATCACGCAGCCCGGGAACGCTTCCAGATGGTGCTGCAGCCAGGCCACGCTCTCGGCGTCGAGGTGGTTTGTGGGTTCGTCCAGCAGCAGCATGTCGGGCTTTGAGAGCAGCAGGCGGGCCAGCGCGATGCGGCGCTTTTCACCCCCCGACAGCTTGTCGACCTTCCAGTCATTGGGCGGGCAGCGGAGCGCATCCGTGGCCATCTCGATCTTGGAATCGATGTCCCAGAGGTCGCCCGCATCGATCTTCTCCTGAAGGGCGGTCATCTCCTCCATGAGCTCGTCGGTGTAGTTGTCGCCCAGCTCGACGGCGATGGCGTTGTAGCGGTCAAAGATCTTCTTTTCTTCGCACCAGCTGATGACGTTGCCCCAGACATCGAGACTTTCGTCCAGATGCGGCTCCTGCTCCAGGTAGCCCATCTTGACGCCGTCGGCAGCCTTGGCCTCGCCGCCGAACTCCTTGTCTACGCCCGCTATGATCTTCAGCAGCGTCGACTTGCCCGAGCCGTTGACGCCCACCACACCGATCTTGGCGTCAGAGTAGAACGACAGCCAGATGTTCTCGAACACCTTTTTGCCGCCGGGATAGGCCTTGGTCAGGCCCTGCATCTGGAAAATGTATTGCTGCGCCATGGGGCGTCGGGGCTCGCTGGTCAGTGTGCGGGGAATGTCGACGTGCAGATAGCGGGGGGAGGCGTCCGGCGCAACGCGGGCGCGCCGAAAAGACGCACAAGCGCCTTTCCATGTCGGAACCTCACCAGGCCCCGCGCGTATTTGACCTACCCCAACCATACAGGACGAAGACCATGCACAAGGACGAAGCCAAGGGCGCCGCCAAGGACATCTCGGGCTCGATCAAGGAAGGCATTGGCAAGGCCACGGGCAACGAACGGCTTGAGGCTGAAGGCGTCGCGCAGCGCGTTGAAGGCAAGGTCCAGAAGGGCGTCGGTGCCCTGAAGGACGCGGCCGTTGATATCCTGAAGAAGTAGTACGAATTCAAGAGCCCCCGGTGGCCGCGCTGGCGACAGTCGCGGCCACCGGTTTGTCAGGTCTCTGCGTCAATTTCGGCGAAGGTCTTACCTCGCGTCTCGCGCGCCAGCAGCGCCGCGACCCCAGTGATCACCGAAGCGATCGACACATATATTGCCACCGCCGTCGCTGACTCTGTCGCTCGCAGCAGAGCGACCGCGATGATGGGCGCCAACGAGCCGGCGAAGATCGAGGTCACCTGATAGGCAAGCGAGACCCCGGAGTATCGGATCCGGGTGGGAAACATCTCGGCCAGGAACGCGGCCTGCGGCCCATACATGGCGGCGTGGAAGATCAGCGCACCTACCGCGCCCACTGCCATCAACGCAAACTGGCCGGTGTCCAGCAGCTGGAAGAAGACGAATGCCCAGAGCGCCATCCCGAAGGCCCCGAACGCATACACTGGCCGGCGTCCGATCTGGTCAGATAGCCGTCCGAACAGCGGGATCATCACCACATGCACCGCAGAGGCGATGAGGATGATGTTCAACGCCACACCCCGGCTCAGGCCCACCGCCTGGGTCACATAGGTGATCGAGAAGACGGTTATGATGTAATAGCTGATGTTCTCGGCGAACTTGAGGCCGGCCCCTATCAGCAGCTGTTTGGGCCGTGTGCGGATCGCTTCCAGCGTCGGGGCTTTCTCGATGGCTGAGGCTTCCTTCGCCACCGCCTGGAACGTCGGGCTCTCCTCGACCGTGGCGCGGACCCAGTAGCCGACACCGATCAACACCGCCGACAGCAGGAACGGCACGCGCCAGCCCCAGGCCAGAAAGTCTGCCTCGGTCTGAAGCCCCGCCATCAACGCCAGAATGCCGGAAGCGAGCAGGCTGCCAGCCGCGACACCGGCTTGAGGTAAGCTGGCCCAGAAGCCCCGCCG